>WLWI01001405.1_pt1 | contig 20915 bp, 8 predicted proteins | sample 6701501 | NCBI WGS metagenome assembly WLWI01 (sample SAMN12718690, study PRJNA515312) | sponge metagenome | isolation source: marine sponge | host: Mycale hentscheli | place: New Zealand: South Island, Marlborough, Capsize Point | collected 2014-11-01 | reverse complement strand
CACCGCCACTAACTCGAATAGAAATGGAAGTCCCTTAAGTTTTCAAGTTTTAACTGCACCCGCAAAAGAATTCAAAACGGTAAACAATTCAATTTCTAGGGTGATACGGGTACTGATCGATAAACCACGCTCGCTCGCCAATAAATAACAGAACAAGAACACAGTCAAAATGCAATGAAAGACCATTTGGAATAAATGAAAGACCTATTTTAATTCTTAACTCAATGTGATCCAAAAGAAATATTTATAGCTAGACTCTATTCAGTAACAATGGATAAATTTAAAACATTTCATTTTTACGATCTGTATGCATCACTAACAATTAATTATGGCAGGCCAAATGTCTTGAACATTCATGTAGTTCCAGAATATTGAAAATAATTGTGAGAGACTCAAAAGGACTCAGTCCAAACTTTATAGTAGCTATTACTATTTTCTTATTCAGGCAGTCTAGAGTGTTCTTTATTAAATTTATTTATGATTCCTTTCAGTCACTACCATCTTGAAGCTGCTATACAAGCAGATAAGGGGTGGGAGTGGGGGTATTGTTAGTTTATTTATTTTCATAATTTTCACATTCAATTTTTTTTCTAGTAGTTATACCTGCTTTTAATAATCTGCATACTATTCATACATTACCTGAATCTTGCTCTAGAAATTTCCTTTCTCGGTCTTCCGACTTTGATAGTATGTCTAAGTAAATACAATGTACAGTTTATAAAACAAGTAAACCAATATGCTGTCAAAATGTAAAATAAAAACAGACCTCCTGAAGTATGAGAAGTTTTATATTTAATGAGATTCCTATTGTAAGCATGAATGAACAACCTTGAAGAATAGATATGTTGTACAAGTGATATAACTGTTCTTGGTTCAGTCAATCTCAACAGAAATAATTATAATAATAGCAAATTTTCTCATTCTAAAGGCCAACATTGTTAAATAGAAAAGCTATTTCTAATCACAGCATCCCATGATAAAGTTAGTGAAATTACTTAGCTAATCTTTCAATTTACCTTCAAGCATTTTAATGACATCTGAATACATTTTGTCTTTATTGTTCAGCAAATTTATCATCGTTTCTAAGTGTTGATGAGATAAAGCAACTTTTTTGCTCAGAGATTTCATAATCAATTCAGCTTTTCCTTTCTTAGTAAGATGTGTATTGGGATCTGTAATCTGTTGAAGATCCTCTTCATCGACCAGCCCTTCTGCATTCATCGCTGTGGCAAGCCAAGCAGTGTCAAATTCTAGGCCAATTAAAAGCTTTGAACGACATTCCTTCAGAAGTTTTTCTCGAATGAAGGATGAATTGTCTTGCATCTTCTATTGTTTGAAATCTAACAAGAAAAAAAAATAATAGAAATGCTGAAGGTTACCTCATTACAAGTGCTTACCAATGAGGAACTGTTGGATGATGCTTGAAATATACAAGGCTCTTTGTAGCTATTTGGTTGCAGTGTTAAAGCAGTTTGTCATGACAACAGCAATTCATGAATTTATTTATTCTAAATAAAGTAAACCTGTGAATGCCATTTTGAAGTTATTGGCATCATGTTGTCATGACAACAGCAATTCATGAATTTATTTATTCTAAATAAAGTAAACCTGTGAATGCCATTTTGAAGTTATTGGCATCATGTTTTTTCCATTTGGACGAGAAAGAATAAAGATAGCTATAATATGGTATTCAGTCTATAGCTAGCTGTAACTAATTCATGGTTATGAAATTTTCCACATTATCATGGTGACCGAACAAATGATTACAAATAAGTTCTCATTGACAAATTTGAAAGACTACTGATGAATGCATGGGCGAAATAAACATGAAAAATTATATGAATACTCTATTGGTAGCTCCTTTTAATTTACCAGCTATTATTATAATAGTGATAATATTTAGCAACAATGGCTTCCTCTGAACCAGAAGGAAATTAATCACTTTCTGCCTCTGTAGTTTTAGTACATAATTCCTTAAGTGTTATTGCTACTGCTAATATTTCTTAGTTGGAAAACTGTCCCTGCAATTGGGCTCGAGTTAAAATGACAAACTACAGTCTGCACTAATTTGGCCTACAACAATAATTAGAACTAGCTACAAGTAGTCAATTATATTCACATCAGGTTAATCAAATTTATTAGTGGGTGTGTCACGGAGAATGAGTATTTTAGAAATTTATCTATATAAGTGAAATCCTGAAAGAAAATTTAATTAAAGTCTAAAATGTAAGCCATGAATCTAAACAGGGTTCTATTCTTAGTGGTTTTCACAGGCCAACTGGAAAAGGATGTCAATAGCTGTAACCTATAGTATGTGAACTTACTTATGGCAACAATAACACTGCGTATCGAGACATGTTACAATGCATGGCAACTCATGAATGTCTTCCTAAAATGCCACCTGATGGAGAATGCCTGGCTAAAGACACAGACACCATTCAAAACTTGACTAAATTAGAGCAGGTACAGGGAAAATGGTGGATTTTGAAAGGAATTAACTGTGGCCAAAAGGGTTGGCCAGCAGGATTTGACTTCTTTCCTTGCCAGAGAGATAAATTTGTGTTGGAAGGATCGCAGTAGATCGATCACGTTTCGTATTGTGGAGGAAAGAACAGCACTTGTACCACACCTACAATCAATTCCACAGCAAATGTCTCCATCACTGCCCCAGGAGTAATGACACATTGGTTTCTAGATGCACCATTGCTTCCACAAATAGAATATTGGAGAGTTTTGTCCTGGCCACACCCTGAATGGATGCTTTACATATACTGTGGCTCAACACCTATTGGGCCATATGCAGGAGGCAGTGTGGTATCCAATAGTTCCACGTCAATTACTGATATACCATCCTATGTGGAGAAATTTTTTATTTCAGTAGCTCAAAAGTTCAACTTCAGCTACCAGGACATGTGTATTAGTGACACTACTACGTGTTTCAATTGATTCCTCTGCGCATATTTGCTATGAATTTAAGTGTAATTTTTTCATTGAGTGATTGTCTGAGACCTGTTCTGATGCATTTATATCATTCAGCTATATGTCCTTAAATGAAATGTGAAGACTCTTGTACACACACATTGATTAGTATACGGACATGTATGCAACTCCTTATATAGATGTGATCAAAATGAATTAGATGGTGTGTGTGTGATAATCGATATTATGATAGTAATAATATGTCCAAATTTATAAACATGCATTTTTAATACAACAAAAACAATCAAATTGAATATAATAATTGAACTGTTAGCTGAATATGTAATGATCTTACAAACTTCAACACAGCACTTACAACAACAATAATAGCTATACAGAAAAAATGATTATGTTGAAGTATGTATATGAAGACAAAAACCAAACTGTAGCTAGCTATGTGAGTGGGGGACATAATAGGACGAACTATAGAATATCCACAAGTGAGAACTGCATGTCAAACTAGACTAAGGAGAGGTAGTTATCATGGTTGCATTATTATGACCTATCTTTCCGTAGTCAACCATATTCCTGAAAGAGACTTCTCTATAGTCAATTCTATATAATAGTTAGGAGCTGCCTCATAGGGAACTACCGTCTTTAGGGTCCCGAAGGCCCTAGATTGTAGCGTTCACGAGCGCAGCGAGGGCGCTAGCTACTTACGGCCTGAAAACGATAGTTCACGACGGCTGCGATGCGCCTAACTGGTTTAGGACGTAGCGACTGCAGGACACTAAGCGCACACTAAGTGTCCCTGCCGTCATAGTCACAAAGTTAATAGTGTCCCTCTCTGAAGGAACTAAAGCAGTTTGAACTTCCTCTGTCATAACACAAAATGTACATCAGCTATTATGTTCTAAAATTTTACAGCAATACGTATGAAACGCCACCACCTTCAAAGAACAAGGCAGGAAAAGAATTAAACTGAGGAGCACACTGACAGAGGGATGCATTCAACATGTAACCAAAGTGCATGGACTTCTAACTGAAATCTTCTTCAGGTGTCAATTAGTTGCGCATGCCTATGTTTATTACTACTATGTAAGTACATAGAAACTGCCATTCCCACCCACACATGTTTTTTTAATTAAATATTAATAATAAATGCTAATATTCTCATAATTCAGTAGATGTCAAACTGTTTATTTTTAGTAAAGCTGCTCTATTTTTGATCCTCTGAGCATTTTGCTCAGCTCTGGAATTTATCCTATCAAATTTTCTCCTGGCCGAATCTTTCCATTGTTTTGATTCCCCATAGTAGTCTTTGAAGACTTGGAGTGGAAATAGGATTGTTGTACCTATAGTGCCATCATCTGAGCTCTGCCCTGGATAGACTCCAACCTACAACTAGAGTTTTGGGTAATTAAGGTGAAACTCACAATACAAAGTTTAAATGCCACTCCACAGAGCAGCATAAATTGTGTGATGTTTTCTGAGTGATTAATACAAGTACACCCAGAATGATACCAATTCGTGCCGGTCATTCAGGTGAGTCCATTTCTGGACCTATTCTATATAGCCAATATGGCTTCTTTAACTTATGGGACTCTTTATACTCCGCTTCACTGACATACTTAGGTGGATACTATTTCATTCATGTAGTCATCATCATTTCTTTATTTAAAACATCATTACTTACATGCTACAAGAAGCTATATTCCCTAAGTATATAGGTTACACTACGACTTGGAGTTCGGTACCGGGTTTATACAACCAGGGCCAAAGGTAGTCTCGCGTAGAGGGTGCGGGTAAAGGGTGATAAAGGGTCTGGCTACGCCGGACTAGGCCAAAGGCCAGTGAGGATAGTGTAAATCCCGCACCGATCGAACCGAGGGGTGCAACCGACTTGTACCATGGCTCTTAGGCTACAGGTAACGCACAAAACCTAATTTTGATGGTCGGCTAACGTATCATGGTACAACCTGCTCTCCTGAAACTCGTTCTACTACGTTACAAACCCTTTCCGCGTAGCGATTGTACAGGGTTTGGCTACGAAACTATATACGCATGCGCCGTGTTACGCGGCTATAAAATGTAGGTTTTCTACTCTATAAGTCGGCACTGCAGCGCTTAGCTCGCTCAACTTTTCACACCTACTCCAAGGAAGGAAGCCTGTAGAAGGTTTTTGTCCACCCTTACTGACAACTTTCCATTTTTAAAGTGAGATAGCACCGACAGCTTCTTAGGTAAGTATATAATATTAGATCAGCAAAAAAATTACTAACAGTTTGAATAACTCTAAGCATCCTCAATAATGATGATATTGAACAAGTAAGTTTTATTGAATCTGAACTAAATTATATAAATAAGGTGCTCACTCCAAAGAATTATTGTTTTTAGGGTCCCCAAGACTTCTGTAGAGTCCCAGCATAGCCAGCGAGACATATAAAGGGCCAGAAAGCTTTCTTAATTACAAATAAGCATCGCTTTCCCCCAGTACTTGCATTACTATTAGATAAGCTGGCTTTATACCTAATTCTCTGCAATAGAGTGTGTGTTTTTGTGTATTCAGTGCAAAATAGTATGCGTTCACTTCCTCTTATATCTGACTATACTAATGAGAAGAGCTAATATATTCAATTTTAATTTTGTATTACAGAATTACAAAGCTCTTTCTACTGAAAGGTCAATATCAGTTTGAAAACTCCTAGCTTTTCATACCCATATATTCATCTTTTATTTTGTACTACAAAGATATTTCGACTCAAAAGGTCATTGTCTTTCAGTTCAAAAACACCAACAATAAAGATGGCACCCATCAAGGACAATGAAATAGTTGGGGAAAAAAATTTTTACACTAAGACTCAAAAAAAAAAAATACAAGCTAAAAAAGAAATACCCCGAAAATTGATGAATTTAACTGGAAGTGTATGTAAGAAGCTAAGTAAAGTGAAGAGAAGAGATCATTTCTAGTAATGAAACAGTGTGCACAAAACACAACAGTGGGTCTCAAATAGCGTTATTAACAATTTTTCCTACCCAAATTTCTTCTCCAATGCCCAAAAACATGTTCTTAGAAATATAACTGATTTTTTTGGATAACATTATTTTTTATAACATAGTTGCTTATACTCAACAGAGCAGAAATAGCTATTTAAAGCTGAAATAAATCCTTTACTAAACTCTACCATAAATTGTTGCATATGGACACCTGAGTTTCCCGCCCCTTTTCACATTAACATTGATTTACTACATGTTGTTGCTATTAGATTCACATGACTTATTGTCTCCAAGTTAAACTTATAATACTCTTGCAGTCATGCCAGCTTAACTTGGACAGACTGTAGTTGTTACAACATATCCAATAATAGTTGTATTGTAGCATAAATGTAGTCTTTTAATGAAGAAGTTTGATAGTGATGATAAACAAACCTCTTTTTAAATTCAATTTGAGAAAGTAGCAACTTACATCAAATTAAGTTACTTGGTACTCAAGGTCTCTTCACAATTATGTCTAAACTAACTCAGTTGCTCATTGGCTTTAAATTTTCATATCACTCATGATTTAGTTGCTGTTTGGTGTAATAGGATGAAGTAATATTATTGTTTGATAATTTTTAAAAGGGATATTAATATGATCATCAACTTTAATGAATGGGTCTGCAGAATGAAATTTGTTTGCCAGAGATACTCTGGCGTGTATGTTGGGAATAAATCATCTCTAATGTAACACCTTCTTATCATTTCTTTATATTTGACCACAACACTATAATGTTTTGTGTGTGAGTACCTCTAGGTAGGATTTCTTGAATGGTTTCACGGGTCATTCTGGGGTATGCTCTCCATTAATCCGAAATGACAGTTGAGCTCATATTGCTGGCTTTCTTGGAGAAATAATTTACCTAGAAAAATATGCAGTATTAAAAAAAAAATGCCAGCAATAATTATCTATGACTAGTTGTTAATACCTTGATATTACATCTGTAACTCACTCTTACTTAAATTTCGCCTCAGGAATGACCTACAACTTTAATGAGCACATAACTATGTGATCTATACATGTAGCACTTGTCTCAAAACTTTTGGATTACTCATACAATAATAGGTGTTGATAATTTTAGGAAATTATGTAATAATACTTAAACAGTTGGCAGCAATAATAATGGCCAATTAATAAAGAGTGTGTAAATACAACAAATTTCAGTATGTTGTGCTGTCCCCAGGGCTACTAGCTATGACAGTTGAGAATTGTTAAGGTTTTGAGTTTACTAAATATTTTGTTATATCACTTCCCACGTTGTGAAATATAATCTTTCAAGAATTAGCAAGGTTTAATTATTTTTGATCAATTACATCTCACAGATACTCAGTTGATGATCCTTGGGAAGAAACAGAAAGTTTATTAACCCTAAGCGTGCATGTGCGAGAGGGTTATAGAATTTGTCATGTCTGACAGTCTGTTTGCCCGTTCTTCCATCTGTCACTCTAATTTTGAAGATCACTGATAATTAACCATTGGTTTAGGTTATGAACTTATTCATTGTAAGACCTTTTTATTGTGTACATTATTGAAATTCAGGCTGATTTACAAACAAAATATAGCAGTTGACTATTAATTTACTCTCATACATCAATTTCCTCTGTAGTGGTAGCTAACTTCTGTAATATCAAATTGAAACCATTTTGACTACCTCAATTACTAGTAAATCGTAAACAAGCAGTCAGCTCTACAAAATAAAATAATGGCCAGAGTTATATTTGTAATTTGAGCCAACAAAATATTGAATTACATACCTACATCAGCTTCCCCAAGTAGTGGTTGCTTCTTTCATATTAATATTAAGCCATTGTGACTACCAGTGGCTCTTGACAACCGACAAGCAGCACTTAGCAGCTCCAAAAAAGGAGAGTTTTGTATATGTCTGGTAAAGGGTTTCAAGTAACCAGTCACAGCAACTTTTCGGGACTAAAAAACAAGTGCTTTTGCAGAAATTCTCTCACAATTTTGAGCCTGAAATTAAAGTAAGACTTGGTTAATGCTATAGTATCAGAAGAAACTGGGGTCAAGCCTGAAAAGCCATGTTTTTAGGAGAGAAAAAAAAGCACCCACTCACGTTTAAGGGGCATAGCTAGCTACGTACCATCCATCCATACATATATACTAGTGGTGTGCTTGAGCACAAATGGTGAGCGAGCCTGATAGTTAGGTAGCATAAAACTAAGTATTGTTACTATGTTTTAGCTTAGTTCATGCAAACACTATAATAGCAGTCATGACCTTTTATTTAAGCAAACAAATACAAAATCACTCTCTTACCTGATTAATGGTAACTTTTGTAGTATCAAACATCTGCCATTCTGATAATCTCAATCACCAGTAACTCTTGAACAAGCTCTCAGCTACGATAAAAAATAAACCATTGTTATTATTTGTAATTTTAGCCAACAAATATGGAATTACTACTTACCTCATTCTTGAGTATTGATAACTTCTGTAGTATCAAATTGAAGTTACTTTGACTATCTGAGTTACCTTGAATTCTTGACAACAAGCTCTAAAAAACAAAAGACAATCAATTATAGCACACAAATACAAAATTACTACCTCATTTTCTTGAGCAGTGGTAACTTTTGTAGTACCAAATTAGAGTCATTCTGACTATTTGAATTTACCAGTCACTGTTGACAACAAGCTCTTAGCTATAAAAATGAAAGGCCAGAGTTATTTTTGCATATTTAGCTGACAATGGAATTACGTACTTACCTCAGCATCCCTCGAGTAGTAGTAGCTTCCTTAGCATTAATACTTATGTGCTTACATACGCTTTTCAGAAGTAGTGATAGCTAGTCTTAGTACTGACTACAGGTGGCTCTTGACAACTAACAAGCCGCACTTAGCCGGAAATAAGGCGAAGTTTTGAATTTAAATCTGGTAAAGGGTCTTCAATGCCATAGTAACCGGTCTAATCAACTTTTTGCTCTTGAAAAGCAAACGTTTTCGCAGGAATTTTCTCACACTTTGGAGCTTAAGTATAAAGTAAGGCTTGCTAAATGCTGTAGTTTCAGAATAAACTGGGGTCAAGCCTAAAAAGCCGTGTGTTTTTTGTAGAAAAAAGTTCCCCGCGCGCGCGTTTAAAGGGCATACGTACAATCCATACATACATACATATATATTATATTATTCATTTGATACAGGAGAATATCACGTGTCTGTTGGCTTAGTATTTACGCGAGTGCCGCAGGCACGAGCGTAAATACCGCCAATCAGACGAGTGATATTCTCGGGTATCCAATGGATAATAAATTTATTAGGTACTGCTCATGGCAATACCTTGGTAACAAGAAATTTACCTAGGGGGACGTAATAACCCAACGTAATAACTATGAACACAGGTGATATGGGAAAATATTGCCCTAAGCCACATCCTGTTTAGTTTAATGCATTTTCTATGTGGCAACAGTTATCAGGCTCTGTTCAGTACCTAATAAATACATCTTATTGATGTCTGCAGTTAGGTCAAGATGTTCCCTTCATTAAATATGTTAGACTAACTTTAGCAGATGAATAACTCTGACAGCAGATGTATATTATTGAGATAGGGAGAGTCATATATAATACCTGTCCTCTGGGGTACAGGGATGGGTGATGTATGTCGGTATATAAGGATAATTGGCTGGAGTTAGGTATGTCTCTGTAATATAAAAGGTTGCAGAATATGTTGCAGATTAACCAAACAAACTTAATCTAGATGTTGCCCTTCGAGTTATTTAATAGCTTATTTTACCTTTCTGATTAATTAGATACCATAACCACCCTATGGTGAAGCTCTTCAATAATAGACTGTCAAAAATCAAAGAAATGGAGCAAAAGGTATTATGACATTGTTGTGAATATCACTAAATTAAGCAACACTACATGACACAGGCTGCAACCACATCTGGTACTATTAAACAGGATGGTGCTACACAGACTAGGTTTACATCACAGTCTGGTGTCACAAGCACCAGGAATACTTCTGATGGTACCAGTATGGAGAATGGTACTGCGCAAGCTAGTATGGAGAAAGGTACCACACAGACCAGTACAGAAAATGACATCATAGCACAAGCTACATCTGGTACCAGTATGGAGAGTGGAATCACAGCACGGGCCAGGATTACATCTGGTACCAATATGGAGAATGATATTACAGCACAAGCCAGGACTACATTTGATACCAGTATGGAGAACGGTAGGGCTAAATCTAGTACAAGTGTGGAGAATGGTATCATAATACAGGTCAGGACTACATGTTTCGATAATATTTCAACACAGGCTAGGGCTACATCTGGTATTAGTATGGAGAATGGTATCACACAGGCAATGAGTTTGAAAGCAAGAGAACTGTACAATGAAGAAAAAAAGAATAGTTTGGATATAATTGATGCTGGAGCAAAGGTGAGTGACAACTTTGAAAGCTATGCTCTACAAAGAGACACCGCCCTTAGCCCATGCTCCAATCCAGCCCTTAGCCCATGCTCCAATCCAGCCCTTTCAGTGCGTTCCAGTAGTCACTCATCTTATTTCAATCGTCTCTCTAAATGGATCAGAGATACCAGTATGTCTACAAGAGATGAACAGAGTTTGCCACATCTTCACAGAGTGCTATGTGGATATCACTACTCTGATGCCGTTAGGAATGGTATGTTCTATATATAAAAGTGAATACATACATGACAGCACTGTAGTCACATTGTCTCTCCACTAGTAACAGTGAATCAAAGATAGAAGTGACCCAAATACTGAAGAAGAGCTGTACCTCTCAAATCCCTTGCCAGATTTTTGTTTGACTTAGTTTTTCAGAAGAAAAAAAAATAAAGAATTTGAGATAATGCACTTAGCCAAGTCAGAAATTATTGTTTTCTATTGTTACATTCTTACTATAGTATGTCCAAGTTGAGTTGGCATGACTGCAAGCGCGGTAAATGAGGAATGCATTTATTAATTAACCGGAAGCAATTTAGTCATGTGAATCCAAGTCAATTAAGCGCGCAAACGTCAACGTTGCACGTGAAAAAGGGGCGGTTACACAGGTGCGCAATAATTCTAACTATTGTAAGAAAGAAATTTAGTGAAGTTTATGGAGTTTTTCGGGCGCTGTATAGCTCATCTCATCCGTCTTCAGCTATATTTATGTTTCTTAAGCACAGGTAATCAGCAGATGGAAAACGCAGACTGGTGAGGCGTTCTTCTAAAGAGACAAGATTAAAAGCAGTCGATTCTACCTTCTGTGTCCCAAGAAATGTTCTGACATTCACAGGATTCTGCAGCACAGCATTGTTAACTTGTAGCTAAAGTTATTAGACTTTCTTGTTAAATAAAATTATCAATTGTTTCATTTATTTATAACATAATATATGAAAATTGATGAGATGATAAAATTTAAGTAGTATACATACACAAAATATAGTTGTGATCCAAGTTGAAGGTGGAGTGCAGCCTGAGTTGGTCCTAATCCTTACAATAAACGGCATCTAGTAGTGAAAAGGAATTGGCATAAACACAACTTTGACAAGCACACAATTTAACGGCAAAAAGGCTGTATTACAAGTTGCTAGCTAAATGATAGCTATATCACTCTGAAATATATTGGCTATACGGCATTTGTTATGGAACAGGTAGACAAATAACCTTACCTACATCCTATCAGGTGGTCCTGTACCCTCTGCATCACCAAGACACTCATCTATCCATTTTCCACACTTGCAACCTAAACTAATTGTGATACAAAGCTAGAAAAGCAGCAATTTGAGAAGAAGCCGTTCATTGTTTACAAAATTCTTAATGAAGACAGTCCACGTGATCAATTGAGCCGTATCGCGTGACTAAAAGTGGGCGCGTTTTGAGCGGGAAACCTGTGGTTTTTTTCTATTCCCATAGACTTTTGTATTGAGTTTTGGAATCGCACTTTCTCTCCGGTTTTGGAGTATATTGAGGAAACATTTTAACCGCTTTGGTGCGAGCTTTCTAATGGTGCAAACCCCGGATGTGTAGCTGCTTCCGTTCAAAAGTTATTCAAGTTTTTTTCTGGTCAACTCAACTTGGACATACTATAGTGTGGTTTAGTGATGCATCAAACTATATACAGGACACTTATTATCAGAATTAACAACTCTTTTAGTGCCCAGTAATGGAAGCTAGTTAGACATTCTTAGTGATGGTGTGTTAGGCACATAACCGCACACGCACACACACACACACCACACACACACCACACACACACACACACCACACACACCACACACACACACACACCACACATACACACACACACACACACATATACACACACCACACACACACACACCACAAACACACACACCACACACACACCACACACACACCACACACACACACCACACACACATATACACACACCACACACACACACCACAAACACACACACCACACACACACCACACACACACACCACAAACACACACACCACACACACACACCACACACACACACACACCTGGTCCTGGTATACCACTATCTATTGGGTCACGTGGCCCTCGTACTGGAGGTAACAAGGTCAGCTACTACCATTAGGAGCTTGTTCTTGTGGATACCTAGACCTCCTGCACTTTTAAATAATCTCTTGCAGGCTGGGCATGGGAGAGAGCCTCGCTGTTCCTGTATCACGACACATGTGCCTCTTGAGATCGTTCTGCCTTCTAAAAGTTCTGCCACATACCCTACATCCAATGTTTCCTTGAGAGACACCAGTGCCTGAAGCACCTCCAACTGCACCATACTCCATATTTTGTTGCACCTATGCACCTTTAAACCACCTCAGCTGCAGACTACCTCAAACACACTTCACACTGTGCTGCACCTTCTTGCTCACTCACTAGTCATTCCCTCTCAGAAATACACTTGTGTTCGGGGTTTGACACCTTCTTGCCCAAAGGTCGTCCTCACACATCACATAGCACATTCCTTTCTCCACTCCGTTCTTTCTGTTTTGTCTCTTGGTGTTTGACCAGGCTCTGTCTCTAGACACTTCTCCATTTCCCCCTATCCTGGGTCACATTATACCAGTCACCTCCAACCTGCACAGCCTGCAGGTCTCCTTATTCATCATATCCCTCAACCTTCTCTGCGGGCCTCCACCAAAGGCCTTTTTTATGGTAACCATCCGATGAGCCACAGTTTGGGCAGCTGGTAAGCCCTCATTTGTCCTAGCTACTCCAGACGATGTCGCATCAGCTTAGTCTCAATCAATTTGACATCACCACACTGCTCTCACAGCCTTTGAAGAAATGCATTCTTCCCATTATCTGCAGTTAGAGATACCAAGAACAGTGCATATGCAGCTATGATGAAAGCTGTTGAGTATCTTCAGGTCATGCCTCAGTGGGTTCAGCACTCACTGCCTTACAACAGCACTGACAACACACATGCATTGTAAATGCTTCTTTTGGTCTACACAGAGAGAGAACATGAGTCTTATAGATAGGGCAACTCACTCACTTACTGTGTCTGGTGCTCAGAGGCCTTCTTCACCAACTGTCTAACCATACAAATCATGTCGGTGCTCCATCTGCCTAATCTGAAGCCACACTGCAACTCAGTTCTGGACCAGCCTCGCTGCCAGCTTACCCACCACATCCAGAAACACAATCCCCCACCAGTTATCACAGTAGTGCAAGTTCCCTTTCTTGGGAATATGAATGAGAATGGCATTGACCCACTTTTGTGGGCCGCTCCTTTCCTCCCACACTGCACTCAGCAGGTCTGTAAGCATATATACAAAGTCCTCATTCCTGGCCCCTGCCTTGAGCATATCTGGAATGATGTCAGAATGACCCGCTGCTTTCCCATTCTTCAACTTCCCCAGTATTCTCTTCACTTTGTGTACAGTGAGCTTGTCTGCTAAGCTCTCATTCACCTCTCTCTGTTATAGAGACTCCAGCACCCCTTCCTCGAACTAAATCCTGATACTGAGCACTTTGGTGAAGTGTCTCCTCTGCCTCTGTTGTTGGGCCTCTTTGCCACCAACAACAGAGGCTAAGGAGACACACTTCTCATTGTGAATGACAGCCTCTCTACGTGGGAGCAGCCCTCTACGTCCTTGCTGCATATTTCTAATAGCCTTCCATACCTTCCAAACCTCTCCCTCTCAACTTCACTAGCCTTTTCCTGAAACCAGTTGTTCTTTGCCTTCCTGATTTCTTTCTTGCTTCATTCCTGGCCTGTCTATACCTACTGAGGTCCATTACATTCTGCTACCCCAGCCATCTCAAGCAGGCTGCATTCTTGGCAGAGAGAAGAGGCTGCAGTTGGACTATAGACTCCCGGAACCAGTCAGGCTAGACACGATCTTCCTTCCCACACGACTTCCCAACACTTCCACAGCAGCATTAGTCGGAGCTGGCTTCACTGCTGACCACTTGTCCTCCATTCCTGCACTCTCATATGAGCTTCCTTAGTCCTTTGCAGCACTCCACACCCACACACACTACACATCACGCTCACATCACACACACACCACAAACATACACACATTATACTAGTCTAATAATGTACACATTAGTGGCCATGTTTTTTTATGTTGATGTAGTTTCTATACCAACTCCACATAGCGTTCAATACATGTACAGAACAGCATCAAAGTGTACAGAGTATTCTCTACCTATTTCTTCACTGGGAGAATCTTACAATGTGTCCCAGAGAAAGTGGTTCTCAACTTCTAGCAGTCATGATGTGCCACCTATATGTCCCAAGGACCAAGTGAAGATGTATGAGAGGCAGTGTCTTAGAGAGTGTTCAGTAGCAACCAGTGGTGGAAACGTGAAAGACAGCAACACTGCCTCAGAATGCCATGACCAAGACATTAACAATAAGTCTGTACAGCAAGCTCAAGAAAGTGTACAAACGGAGACTCAATCAATGGACAGGACATGCTGTGTGAGTTACTTTACTAGAGAGAAATGTGCTGTCTCATACATTTTAGTTAACTTTGTTTAAATTTGTATTTAGCTTTCGGTATGTGGTGATATGAAATTAATGAGCGATCTGGAGGAATTTGATGAGATACAGAACAAATATGACCAGCTAGTGTGGTATGTACTAGCAGCTATTATTATATATGGAATACCAGTGTTCCAGATTGTCTTCAGCTACCAACAGGTAAAGTGTAGACTTTGGCAGTGGGTGCAAATTGACTTGCAATGGCATTGTACATGAAATTAAGGCTAGGTACAGATTCAATAGCTAGCTCACAGCATTGTAGTATTCTGCATGCAGACAGTTATAGTTTCAATTATGACCTACACATAAATAGACAATATGGCAATCACTGGTAACAGACCACGTGACAGTGGCTGGTGACAGACTATGTGACAGTGGCTGGTGACAGACTATGTGACAGTGGCTGGTGACAGACTATGTGACAGTGGCTGGTGACAGACTATGTGACAGTGGCTGGTGACAGACTATGTGACAGTGGCTGGTTACAGACTATGTGACAGTGGCTGGTGACAGACTATGTGACAGTGGCTGGTGACAGACTATGTGACAGTGGCTGGTGACAGACCACGTGACAGTGGCTGGTGACAGACTATGTGACAGTGGTTGGTGACAGACTATGTGACAGTGGCTGGTGACAGACTATGTGACAGTGGCTGGTTACAGACTGTGTGACAGTGGCTGGTGACAGACTATGTGACAGTGGCTGGTGACAGACTATGTGACAGTGGCTGGTGACAGACTATGTGATAGTGGCTGCTGGTGACAGACCACGTGACAGTGGCTGCTGGTGACAGACCACGTGACAGTGGCTGGTGACAGACTATGTGATAGTGGCTGCTGGTGACAGACCACGTGACAGTGGTTGGTGACAGACTATGTGACAGTGGCTGGTGACAGACTATGTGATAGTGGCTGCTGGTGACAGACTATGTGACAGTGGTTGGTGACAGACTATGTGACAGTGGCTGGTGACAGACTATGTGACAGTGGCTGGTAACAGACTATGTGACAGTGGCTGGTGACAGACTATGTGACAGTGGCTGGTGACAGACTATGTGACAGTGGCTGGTGACGGACTATGTGACAGTGGCTGCTGGTGACAGACCATGTGACAGTGGTTGGTGACAGACTATGTGACAGTGGCTGCTGGTGACAGACTATGTGACAGTGGCTGGTAACAAACCAAGTGACAGTAGCTGGTGACAGACTATGTGACAGTGGCTGCTGGTGACAGACCACGTATAGCAACCATAGCACCGTTGGTAAAACACTAGCTGACCAAGATTATTAGCTATCTTTCCCTGACTTATGTCAAGTTAAAGCAAGAGAAATAAATTGGGAGGCTTCCTTCCTTTGCATGTTTTCTCATATTATATTATAGCAAAAGTGCTAAGTTTGATAAGCTCAACATAATCCTTTTAAATCAGTAAATATCGCTGACATAGAGACTGGTAAGTCACTGTTAGCCACTGTAACATAGTCTGTTACCATCTACTGTTACATAAACTGTTAACAGCCACTGTCATCATTGTCACATGGCCCACTGTCAATGGTCTGTTACCAGCCACTGTCACATAGTCTGTCACCAGCAGCCACTGTCACGTGGTCTGTCACCAGCAGCCACTGTCACATAGTCTGTCACCAGCAGCCACTGTCACGTGGTCTGTCACCAGCCACTGTCACGTGGTCTGTCACCAGCAGCCACTGTCACGTGGTCTGTCACCAGCAGCCACTGTCACGTGGTCTGTCACCAGCAGCCACTGTCACGTGGTCTGTCACCAGCCACTGTCATGTGGTCTGTTACCAGCCACTGTCACATAGTCTGTCACCAACCACTGTCACGTGGTCTGTCACCAGCAGCCACTGTCACATAGTCTGTCACCAGCCACTGTCACATAGTCTGTCACCAACCACTGTCACGTGGTCTGTCACCAGCAGCCACTGTCACATAGTCTGTCACCAACCACTGTCATTATTTATAGTTTTAGCATGTGATTGTTTTGTTTTTAGTTATTGAATGTTAGTGGAAATCAAGACTTGTGTTACTTCAACGGTCTGTGCAGTTTTCCTTGGAATTCTCCATTCATTCACTTCATAGCTTTCAATAGCCTCTATAGTAATATCGGATACTTCATGCTAGGCTCACTTTGCATTCTCATCACATACAGGAGGTAAACTTGAAAATGTCTTTTTATGAAATACAAGTTATAAAGTTGGTTTGATTTTACTAAATAATTAGTTTTTGTAATTATATTCCACTTGTAGCTTTGTCGTTGTGCATTTTTTCAGACGGCAAATTTATGAGGTTGTGGTGAAAGTAGTAAACAATCCATTTATTTGTACCAAGAAAGAAAAAGTTGGAGTCCCTCAACACTTTGGAATCTATAAAGCTATGGGTAAGACACTCTATGAGTAGTGAAAACACATTCTAAATAGATAAGCATCAGGTATAGGTAAGGCATATTCTTAAGTGACTTTATCACTGTATAGTTGGAATATTGCATTTCTATCTGGTTACAATTCCTGTTTGAAGCATAACCACAATAATAGCACAACTTGTATTTAGTTTGTCAATTATCTCCATATATTTTGTCAGGACATCCTCCACCCTCACATTTATTGCTTTCGGCAGTTTCAATATTGCTATTCAGCAACAAAGCTGTAAGCCTTTAAACTAGTGGTGTGCTTGAGCACAAAAGGCAAGCGAGCCTTAAACTATACTATTGTTAAACGATTGAAACTAGTGGTGTGCTTGAGCACAAAAGGCAAGCGAGCCTTAAACTATACTATTGTTAAACTATTGATTTTAACAACTAACATTCAAGCTACTAAAATAAAGTCGAGTTTTTAAATTAAGTATATGCGGTAAAGGGGATTCAATGCCATAGTAACCACTCCCCGCAACTGTTTGAATTGAAAAAGAAGCAACAAAATCAAGTCACGTTATTTAAAATTTTCTTTGTGATATTCTTAATAAAAGTTGTAACGCACAATACTTTCACACAACTGAACATACCTAACGTCTAGTGGACAATGAATTTTCAAGTAAATACTGTGGCGTAGGCTTATAACTGTAACAAATAGCATATTAACTTACCACCACCACTAACTCGAATAGAAATGGAGCTCCCATAAGTTTTTTAGCTTTAACTGCACCCGCAAAACAATTCAAAGCGATAAACAATTCAATTTCTAAGGTGATAAGGGTAATGATTGCTAAACCGGGGAACTCTGTTTAGTGAAGTTTGGGATTGAGTCGAACACAGAGCGAACACAAAAATACGCGAGGGTCAAAGTACAAATTGACATACGTACGTCCGCACATATATGTGACCGGTTTTGGGAACATCCGCTTAAACGCGGCATCTAAAGTTTTCTAATTTATTCTGCCAGTAGGTTGCAGGGGGCCTTGGGATGTCATCCTCCTAATTTGGAAGCACAAGCCGTCTTCGCCCTACGCACTACAACACTTCAGTATTTTTGCTAGACTTATTATTGATTATTTCAAAAAAATGTCGTGTAAAGGCGTTGCTAAGGTCAGGGGGCATGCCTTGTATCCGTATACTATTATTGCGTGTCTCCGGGACACTATGGACTAAACCAGTTACAGGCGAATTGAAAGAAGTTGAAAAGGCTTAATGCAAGGCTCCTCGAGAAACTATGATGGCGAGAATTGCGTGAATATGTGGATTATGTAGAATAGTAAGTGAATTAGTTAGCTACAGTTTTTTTTCCCGCTGTTAGTGAAAAGTCCGCCAATAATTTCTTAGCAACGCTCTGTACACTAGTCCAACCGGCTAGTGTTTCTAGCATCATAGCGTGAGTTCTAGAGCTCGCCAGAGCTTACAACTGCGTCATAAGCTAGAGCTAACTGGTGTCTATCCATTTCTGCCATAAATTTTTTTTTGAAAAAAAATCGACCCATAAGGCTTTACCCGGAGATACTGAAAAAAATTGTTTGCCGCGTTTAGGCGGATTTTCCCAAAACCAGTCTCATATATAAACTAGTTGTGTGCTTGAGCACAAATGGTGAGCGAGCCTGATAGTTAGGTAACATAAAACTAAGTATTGTTACTATGTTTTAGCTTAGTTCATGCAAAAACTATAATAAGTAGCCGTTATGACCTTTTATTTCAGCAAACAAATACAAAATCACTCTTACCTGATTAATGGTAACTTTTGTAGTATCAAACATCTGCCATTCTGATAATTTCAATTACCAGTAACTCTTGAACAAGCTCTCAGCTACGATAAAAAAAAATAAACCAGTGTTATTATTTGTAATCTTAGCCAACAAATATGGAATTACTACTTACCTCAATTTCCTGAGTATTGATGACTTCTGTAGTATCAAATTTAAATTACTTTGACTATCTGAATTACCTCGAATTCTTGACAACAAGCTCTCAGCTACAAAAACAAAAGACAATCAATTTTAGCACACAAATACAAAATTACTTTCTTACCTCATTTTCTTGAGCAGTGGTTACTTTTGTAGTACCAAATTTGAGCCATTCTGACTGTTTAAATTTACCAGTCACTATTGACAACAAGCTCTTAGCTACGAAAAAGAAAGGCGAGAGTTATTTTTTGTATATTTAGCTAACAAATATGGAATAAGTACTTACCTCAGCTTCCCTAGAGTAATAGTAGCCTCCTTAGCATTAATACTACGTCATTCTGACTACCAATGGCTCTTGACAACCAACAATCAGCACTCCGTATCCCCCCGAAAATGGCGAAGTTTTGAAATTAAGTGTGGAAAAGGGTCTTCAATGCCATAGTAACCGGTCAAATCAACTTTTTGTTTCTTGAAAAGCAAGCGTTTTCGCAGGAATTTTCTCACACTTCTGCGCTTAAGTATAAAGTAAGGCTTGCTTAATGCTGTAGTTTCAGAATAAACTGGGATCAAGCCTAAAAAGTCTTGTTTTTAGGAGAAAAAATGTTCCCCGCGCGCGTTTAAAGGGCATACGTACCATCCATACACACATATATACATATAACATATACCCGATTTTGCATTATCCACCCCTAATACTGTCTCGCTCGCCAACAAACTCATATTCCCGATTTTTAATTGGTGTTACCCCTGTAAGTATCTCGCTCGCTCGCCAATTATCAACACTGGAAATTAAGTTTGCAAAACAGCTGCATTTTTATTGAAGAGGGAGCCACGAGTATGATGTAGCTTAGTTGGAATTGACCAGGAGTGGTTGTGCCTGATTATTGGAATGCTGAAGAGCTTTGTTCTGCCTATTTATAAGTTTGAGGTACTTCTTTTTTGATCAGTTGTATATCAGTTGTGTCTTAATTGTTTTGCTATTATTATTATTATTATTATTATTATTATTATTATTATTATTATTATTATTATTATTATTATTATGGTAAATATTTTCACTTCTATGTCTGCTCAGTAATGAAAGGTGTTGTCTCAAATTCATTCATTCTCCACTTGAATAATGATTACAGTGTTCATACCCCCAAGGATGTTTATTTAACTTCTTGCTTAACAGATAAATAAAATTAAAAAATTAATTGATTAATGGTAAAGATAACCAATTATGGTAATGTAATAGTTATTATTACTAATTGTATCATGGATATTGTGTTGACCATCCAGCTCTAGCCATAGTTGGTGTTGGATTTATGAGCACAGCTTATCACATATGTCCTGACAGGATCCACTTCCAGTACGACATGACGTTCATGTACATCTTGACCATTCTTGGAATATTCAAACTTCTTCAGAGTAGAACACCTCATCTCAACCCAGCACTCCACAAACTGTTGGGTGTCATGGCCTTCATAATTCTGTTTGCATTCTTGGGTGGGGTAAGTGATAACTTAGTGATATGATAGTGTAGGTAAGTGATAACTTAGTGATGTGATAGTGTAGGTAAGTGATAACTTAGTGATATGATAGTGTAGGTAAGTGATAACTTAGTGATGTGATAGTGTAGGTAAGTGATAACTTAGTGAT
>WLWI01001401.1_pt1 | contig 20955 bp, 6 predicted proteins | sample 6701501 | NCBI WGS metagenome assembly WLWI01 (sample SAMN12718690, study PRJNA515312) | sponge metagenome | isolation source: marine sponge | host: Mycale hentscheli | place: New Zealand: South Island, Marlborough, Capsize Point | collected 2014-11-01 | reverse complement strand
ATTCTTTCAGAGCTTTCTTGAGGATAGAGGACACTGGAGGTCAGCCTGAGCTGATGGACATGCTACCAGCACTCACCATAGGACCTGGCCTCTACATGCTGTTCTTCAGCTACATGTTCAAATTAGACGAAGAGTATCGGGTCTTTTATCAGAGAGCTTCAGGAGAGACAACTGCACCAGAGAAATCTGAGTTTACTCTGCAAGAGATGCTTTTGCGTACTCTGGCCAGTATATCTTGTTTCAGTTCCTCCACCCATCTTCAACCTCTACCAGGAGCAGACAACTCGCCCATCATGGGTGAGATACTCGAGTCCTCCAAATCAGTAGTGTATATAGTGGGCACTCACAAAGACAAGGTTTCTGAGGAAGACATCGCTACAGTTGACTCACAGCTTCAAAAGGTGATTCGAGACACTGACCCCTACAAGAAAGGCATAGTTCAGTTCTGCTCAGAAGGCAAGCTTGTTGTTTCTTTAGACAACATGGGAGGTGGAGTAGAAGAAATCCATCACTTGCACCAGCTACTGGAGAATGCCATGGAGAAACACTTTAAAAAGTTGAAAATTCCAGCTGTGTGGCTCCTGTTCAGCTTGTGTCTTCGCATGAGAGAGGTGAGGACAGCCAGCCTGGAGACCTGCTTGGCCTTGTCCAATGCCTTCAATATGACACCCTATGAGACCGAAGTAGCTCTTTGGTTTCTTCACCACCATGCCGGTGTTCTGATGTACTTCCCCAGTGTGCCTGGTTTGGAAGACCTGGTCATCATAGACATCCAGGTAGTGTATGACAGTATCACTGGTGTCATTCTCAAAGCCATGAGCTTTGATAACGTAGGTCAGGCTACAGCCGAGAGATTCAGGAAGACAGGTCGATTCACCATGAAAGATTTGAAGACAGCTACAGCTGACATTTCAGGAGATGTCATTCCACCAGAGCAACTGGTAGCTTTGCTAGCCTATCTTCACTTGATAGCTGAGATTGTGTCAGTCGAAACTTCTGCTACTAACTCAGTCTTAGAAGAAGAGAAAGAATACATCATGCCTTGCGTGTTAGAAAACACTAGTGCAAAAGAACTTGACCTGTTCCACAAAGAATCCTGTAGTTGTTTTGTGGAGCCTCTCTTGGTATACTTCAGTAGTGGGTTTACTCCTATGGGACTCTTTCCTGCTTCAATGGCATGTCTCGTGTCCAACAAGTCCTTCACTTTCATTGGAGAAGGTGTCAAGAAAAACATGGTGCACTTTTTGTACGGATCCAATTTAATTCGTGTAATATTTTTATCTCGATCTAAACATTTTGAAGTGGTAGTTTCGTGTGATCCTACATTGCAAGACTCCATTCACCATGAATGTACTGATTTAAAACAAGAAATAGAGGACACTCTAAGGAAGGCCAGTTCCAGAATGAACTACAGCAGCTACATGGACTACCAGTTTGCCTTTGACTGTCGTTCACATGAAGGAGGAAATCATCTCGGGGTCGTTGATGGAGCGCACTCTGTCCCCAAAGTCATGAAATGTCTCTTCAATCCAAACAGCCCACAAGCAGTTGTACTCACGAATAGACACCACATTTGGTATGGACAGGTATGTAGAAATAGACTATGTATTCTGACTTGTAATAACTAACTCTCATTTATTTTGTATTAGAAATACAAAAAGAAAGATGCTGCAGTAGAAATCTCTGAAAGTAAGTCAAGTTGTTATTTGTATTTGGCTAGTGTTATTGAAAATGTTTTATTATTAGGTGGCAACAACTTGAGTATATTTCTGAGTGTGTATCTTGACTTGGTCCTCTCAGTGAAGCCTTGTGTTATGACAGTAGCTGATCACTGCTACAGTATTGGACTCATAACTGAAGATACCTATGACCAACTTGTCCCCAGTGGCTTAAATGACAAGCACAAAGCAAGGATTCTTTTGGGCAATGTCCGTACAGTCTTATCATCTAGACCCTCAGCTCTCAAGGAGTTTGTTACTATACTGTTTCAAACAGGAGAATGTAATGATGTGGCAGATAAAATACAGCAACAGCTCCAGTAAGTATATTGTTATTATTGTAGTATTTGTATTGTGTAATAGAATTGTGGATTGAATTCTGTCAACACTACATGGACATACATTTAAAAACTCATTGTATTGTATTTTACACTTTTACATATCACAGTTGATTATGTATCCCATATTTCAAATTGGACATTGATTTTGCACATTGTCAAGTTTTAATTTTTATTGCAGTCGTACATTTTCATTAAAAATATTAAAAATATATATTATTAGCCATATAATAGCATACAAAGGTAGCTAGTGTATGTTTTCAAGTGGTTTGAACTTGATAGTTAATGGTCGCCCACACACAACTAGCAATAACTTGAGTATATTTCTGTATCCTGACTTGGTCCACTCAGTGATGAGGCCAACTTTTGGACTGGAAGGCACAGGTGAGGCCAGGATTCTTCTGAGTAACATTCACGCAGTCTTGTTATTTACATCAACTTACTGATTGGTTACTATGGAAAGGCACGCAGATAGTAGAATACTACCCCCCACAAGTCAAGAATTTAAAAAAAAAATTTTTTAAACACCAAATGTCATCTCACTTATGTTTGTGTGTGCAATTCCTTGTGGCTGGAGAATTTCTATCCTTCATTCTTTATAAGTTTCACTGGGTGTGGCATGTGTTGCAATAAAACTTCAAAAAAAATTCTTGAGTTCATACACTAACACACAACATCAAATGACTTCCTATTCACAAGCAAGAATGTGCCACGTTAGAAGTAAGCAATAATTTGCTCTCCAAGGTAGAGACACAAATTGCAAGAAGTAGTAGACACTGAAATAATGCTGGTGGAAACCCTCTACACCAGCTGGATCCCGAAATTCTGGAGAGAAAAAGAACAACTAATAGTTGACTCAAAACTTGGCAGTAGACGCTGCTTGAAAAAATGAAGAAACAAATTAAACGCACAAACTGAATGCATGCCAAAACCAATTCTGAAAAGAACAGGTGTCAGCAAGAGGTAAGTCTCGATGTTGTAGGTCGTCTCCGTTGGCTCCCAACAGAAGACTGAAGGAGTCACCGCTGGCACCAGGTGTGGAGTAGTCACAGAGAGCTCCACCTTCCTCCCTATTTCCATCCTATTTCCATCGCATCGTCGTACTTAACTTCAATCCTACTTCCATCCTAATTCCATCGCGTAGTTCCACCATCGCAGTTACCCGCCTAGTTCAATTTTTTTTTTTTTACAACTGGTTTAAAGAAAAAGAAAAAGACAATAAATATACAAAAAGTTCAGGCTACACCGTCCAGGGAGGGGGGTATGGTGGGGAGACGGTGGAGCCACAGCGATGCATTGCCCCGCCATAAAGCAATTGCCACGCGGCCAAACAGGTGACTGGTAGTTGGGGTGGAGTCAGAAGTGCCGCAGCGATTCTCGATGGCCCTGCTGATGATGGTGATGGTGCGGATGGTGTCCTCAGCCAACCCACCTAGTGTCTCAGCCACAAGAGGGACGAAGTCCGTCCCGGAAGAGCGGCAAGCTGAGAGGTTGGCTGCAAGCTTCCTCTGCACACCAACTTGGAGGGCATGGCCAGGTGTTTGGGCAGCCTGAGCGATGGTGAGCTCCTGTAGCGGGCTGATGACAAGCACATCAAAGGCGGTCGGACGTCCAAGGCTCCAGCATGGAATGAAAATGTCGCCCGGGCGAGCCTGCGAGCCAGGCAGTAAGCCAGGGGTCTCCTTGGAAGGAGCAAGAGCAGCGGACTGGGCAGCAGCGTGGATGGCGTCACGGACAGCATTGTGACGGGCAATGCGATCCCTATTCCCCCCGCAGCCGACCTGGTGATCACCGTACGCATCAGCAGTAAGGTGGCATTCCGGGCAGGGGTATGACGAGCTGTGGAGGGGAACCCCAAGCCAGTAGCGCAGGCAACACCGGAACTCTCGGTCGTGGAGATGGAGGCCGAGGGTGGTGGAGGGGATGATGTTCAGCCAGTCTCCGGCATGGGGGAGGCTGGAGGACAAGGCAAGGGCCCGCGAGCGGCAGGTGGGAGCCGAGTCAAGGAGCTGCTGGAAGCAGGCCTCGTCAACGACATGACTAAGGCATTTCTGCCGGAGAGGGACGTCAATGTCATCTAGGCACTTCCAATCTGGGCGGGCGGCTTCTGTGGCCAGGCGCGAAACAGTCGGGGTGATGTGTGGAGAGGGGGCTGGTGGGCTGGCGAGGATCTGTAGCACCAGAGACTTTGTAACTGAGGTGGAGGCGAGAAAGGCGGCTGGTGAATGGCGTAGCGCACTGCGAAGATTGAGGCCCCCGTGACTACACCGGAGAGACGCCTTCAACCAGGACCAGTGGGAAACTGGGCCACCTACAATGGTCTCCAAGGTGCAGCGGATGGCTCTATCAAACTCGGCAGCGGTGCGTTGGATGTGACTGGGAGGGCAGGCGCGAAGGATGAAGGAGACCTTGGGGAGGGCAAGGCAAGAGCGCAAAAGGGTGCACTCCACCTGACAGTCGCCAACGCTGTGAAGCGCTCCAAGGGATTCCTTCAGCTTCAATAGCCGGGCGCCAAAAACCTCCTCGCAGTAGTCGGGTGGACCGATGGGGCATCCCAGGAGAGAGAAACCTCTGCGGGTGGTGGGAATGTCTGTTGGGAGGACAGACCGAGCCTGGACAGCGTCCTCTGGGATGTAGAGGAGAGACTTGGAGCGGTTGAGATGGAGGCCCAGGGGGGGACCTTCACGCTCCACGATGTGCAGGGCAGCAGCAAGGTCCTCTGGGGAGCCCATCAGGGTGCCGTCGTCCAGGTACCACACGTTGAGGCGGAGACCTGAGACGTCAGCCTGCAGGCGCTCGAGCAGGGGCTGGAGGGTTAGAGCAAAACCCAATGGGCCGAGAGGGTCCCCCTGCTGCACACCACTGCAGCTATGGATGGTATCTTCCCCCAGATGGAGCAGGGGCTGACAGGAGTAGCAGGATTCCATCCAGGCCGCTAGGTGTGGGATGCGTTGCCTGATCTCAGCAAACATGGACTCCCTGCTAATGCAGTTGAAGGCGTTGGAGAAGTCCAGGAAGAGGCACCAGCACTGATCCGGGTCATTAGAGGAGGAGAGCAGATGTGAAGTGGAATGGATGATGGCCTCGCAGCCGCCTTTGACTCCAACACCCAGTTGAAGGGGGGTGAGTGAAGAGATAGCAGAACTGCGGGAGGTGGAGGCCAGACACTTGGAAGTGAGCCGGCGCAGGACTTCTCCTACGGCAATGGGGCGGTGACCGCCACTCTTCTTGGGCGAGGCAAGGAGGGTGGCCCCACAGAGGTGGGGGAGGACCGAAGGAGGGGCTCTGCCAGCAGCTAATAGGTTGACGAGGCTAGTGAGGGTGGTGAGGGCCTGGGCAGCACAATCTGGGGAGGGGCATCGAATAGCCTCCTGAAGGTGACTAGGGCGCAGACCGGAGGGCCCAGGGGCAGAGGCGTTGGGGAAAGAGCGCACTCCCTTGAGGACTGCAGGCTCTGAAAGGATGGCAGGTGACGGAACTGGGTCCAGAGGCACAGAGGGAGGAGGTGCCTGGGGGTGTTTCTTCCGCATCTCCTGAAGGATTTCCGGAGACGGGGAGGCTAGGCCGTCAGATGTCAGGGCTTGGATGGCCTTGCTGTACCGGCCGTCCTGCGCAGCACGCCTGGCTCTCCTGGAGTTGCTGGTGGAGGTGGGGGCAGAAGAGCGTGATTGCCTCTTGGCGAGGGACCGGGCATCCTCGAGGGCCTCGGACCAAAGGGAGACCAAATCACCATCTGCCCAACGCTGAAGGCGAGACTTCACTCGCTTCATGATCTCACGCCAACGAAGCCGTTGGCCTGCAGCAGGGCTGGCAAGCACACACTTGGCTAGAATGAAGAGGCGGGACCACTGGGATGGCTCGTCCGGATTGCGTACAACAGACCTCAGACAGGAGCTGAGAGCGAGGGCCCAGCTGTCACGGGCGCCCTTTGGGACATGCTGCAGGGTGGGCACATGGGATTTGAGGATGGTTGGTAGGGCTGGTAGGGCTGACAATGGAGGGGAGGCAGGCTGGGAGGAGGGGGGAGGAGAAGGGGCAGGTGATGAGCTGGCAGAAGGGTTGGCAGCAGCTGGGTGAGGAGGGGCAGTCGTTGTCAGGGATGAGGAGGGGCCTGATGGGGGAGAGCGGCCACGTGGCCGGGTGTTGTGGCAAAGTCCCAAATCGCCAGGCAAACAGCGGGAGCATGGAGCACCACTACGGACACAGGCGCATCTCAGGCACTTGGCTGTACCATTACAGCGGCAGCAGCGAGTGCTCGAAGCGTTCACAATAGGCATCCACCTTACCAAACTCCAAATAGTGTGCAGCAACCCTTGAGAATGAGTTGGTCTCGTTGGTCTCGTTGGTCTCTCTACGAACCCCCGACTTGCTTCACTGGCGTAGCCACTTACACCCGTGTAAAACAAAGACAAACGAAACAAAGCAAAACAAAGCAAAAACCAAAACAGCATTAAAGGCAGTACGCATGCGCTGTTTTGTGACGTCGCGTTTACGTGTACTAAAGGCCCACAACCCGCTCTAAACGTCATCATTTGATGACCCTTACCGTGTGTAAAAATATTTTGGTGAAAAACAGCCACAACTCACTTAATTTTCAAGGTATAGCTACCAAAGTTATACATAATAATTTTAAGGCAATTTTACATCATGTGTCAATTTTTTAGAGATATAACTCAATAAATTCAAAAATCCTGGCTTAAACACTTTTTTCTTAAAATTTAAAATATTTCGAGATTCAAATTTAGTGTGCCCACAAAATCAGGCTCATACGAAACTTCAGGTACTAAAGTATCAGTATACCAAGTTATAGAGATTCTTTTTTCAGCTTAAGCACTTCCGAATTTACTGTCTTGAAGCTCCCAGTTCCATCGCCTATAACCACAAAAATAACCACAAACCCACAAAATTGTTTTGTCTGTATGTTAATGACATTAATGTATAATACTACAAATGTTTAGCTTTTTATTATGCATACTTGAGAAATTATAGCAGAATTAGCAACCTTAACCAAAAAGCTAAAAAATCCACTCTTTAAGCTGGAAGCACTGTATATGTGGGGACGTATGTATGTCATTTGTACTTTGACCTTCACGTATTTTTGTGTTTGCTTGGTGATCCACCCTGTCCCAAACTTCACTAAACAGAATCTTCCAGTTTATCGATCATTACCCCTATCACCGTAGAAATTGAATTGTTTATCGTTTTGAATTCTTTTACGGGTGCAGTTAAAACTTGAAAACCTACCGGAGTTCCATTTCTATTCGGGTTAGTGGTGTTGGTAATTCATTGTGCTCTCTGTCATGTTTATAAGCATACGCAACAGTATTTACTTGAAAATTTATTGTTTACTAGACTATCCATGTAGGTTAGTATTGTGTAGGTAAGTCCAGTTGTGTGAAAGTATTGTGAGTTACAGCTTCTACTTAGCTAAAGAATATCGAAGGTTTAAATAACATGTATTGTTTGGCTGTTGTTTTTTCAATTCAAACAGTTGCGGCGAGCGGTTACTATGGCATTTAAATACCTTTACCAATTAAACGTAATTTAAAGACTCGACATTATTTTTAGTAGCTTTGAGTGTTAGAAGTTAAAATCAATCATATAATAATAGTGTAGTTTTAGGCTCGCTCGCCATTTGTGCTCAAGCACATCACTAGTAATAATAACTAGTGATGTGCTTCAGCACAAATGGCGAGCAAGCTGGTCTGACTGAAATTTAAATTTGAATGCTAGCTGCTAATAATTTTTGTTAGTTAAATATTCTTTAGCAACACGCAACCGTTTTATACATACTTGTTCACTGGATATACCAGCACAAGACCTGTGTTGTATTCTCTTTGTGATTTGACTATTGGACAATGGATTTTCAAGGGGTAAGCAATCAAAATTCCAAGGATGATACGGGCAAGGATCGATAAACTAACGGTTTTCAATAAGCTAGTCGCCTTTACAAAGTACGCTTCATTCAAAATGCTCTATTGCACCAAAGCTCTAGTAGATATAGCATTATGTTGTATTCTCTTAGTGACTTGACTATTGGACTTCAGATAAGTAAGAACAAATCTGTTACATAATGGGTATAGCTATGATGAACAGCGCACTGATGAAGTTAGCTTACCCCCGCCACTAAAAGAATAAATGAGCTCGGCTAACTTTGGAAGACCTAACTGCGAACGTCTCTCCCATTCTGTCTCCGTAGCAACACTTTGCCGTTATTTTCTTTTCCTAGCATTACTTCAAAGTCTTTCCTCCCAAATTTCTTGTGCCCGCGCTAATGTTTACGTTTTGGAGTAGCCTCCGGGGATGGACATGCATTGACCTCTTTGAACATTGCCATATATATAATAATATATACATATACCAAAATCTTGAATTGAGACCCGTTAGTGAGAGTCTCGCTTCGCTCACCCAATAATAATAATAATAATAAAATGATAATAATACCATAGCCGAGTCATTTTTCAATACAAAAAAGTGTGGTATTATTTTGAAACTAGCAAGTACCCCGCCACATAGTGGCGCTTGACGTATTGCAAAGTAAGAATGCAGTAGCACAAGTTATCTTGTTCAGTTACCATTCTCTACCATTGATTTAGGTTATATAAGTTTCTCTCTCCTGCCCTCTTTAATTTTAAGTAGCTGAGCTTTTCTTATACCCCACCTCTCCTTTCTTCAGTTCTTCTTCTGAGTCATGGAGTCCCCTTTTCCTATCTCTCCTGCTTCTGAATTTCTGTCCTACTTTGAGAAACTTTTGTCTTCTATTTCGTACTTTTGCCTTCCTTTTGGAAACTAACACCTGCCTTTACTCGTCAATTCCACCCGCTTCTTAATTGCAATTAATCACTCGCCTTCTCTTCCCTTCCATTTTAAACCTACGCGGCCTTACCTCGCCGATTCAACCCGCTTTTTAGTTACGATTAATTGCCTTCTACCTTCTCTTTTGTACTTTCGCCTCCCTTTTTAATCCTACACCGCCTTCCATCGCCTATGCACCTGCTTTTTAGAATTAACCAGCAATTTATACGGAAAGTGACGACACTTTACCTACCGTGAGATGGTGATGCATTACCAATCCATCCAGAACTTATGAATTATTCATGAATACACACACCGTCATTGGTGGTGGTCGTCGTCGTTACTGACACACAAGCGTATTATTATATAGATACCACAGCAGTGGAAAACTGAAGTAATGATCTGATTGGTCACGGTGATCTCTTCGTGACCTTGCCGCACTTTTACCTGCTAGACAATGTCGTGGCGAAATTCCAGGGAAACGCTATTTAGCAACGGTAAGAAAAGTATGAATAATAGCAGAACCGGGATGAAGAAATATCTTTGACAGAAATATAATATAAGATGATGATTTTCTTAGCTGCAGAAATGAACTGCTATCTTTGGCTATAGTACATATGATAGCACAGAAAAACTGTGGTATTCAGATAAATGCACTTGTGCAGTGAAAAATTCTCACTCCACTCATACTATTAATCCCGAATACCACAGTTTTCTGTGCTATTATATCTCAATTAGCTACTAATACAGCAATAATAATAACTAGTAGTGTGCTTTAGTACAAATGGTGAGCGAGACTCCCTAGTTAGATTACAGTATTGTTATATAATTCATTTTAACGTCTAACATTCCAGCTACTAAAAAAATAATAAAATTTACATTTATATATGGTAAAGGGGATCGATGCCATAGTAACCACTGGCCGCAAATTTTGACTTTAAAAAAACAACGAACAATAACTGGCATTTCTAAGGAATTACCGTACAGGTTTAAACCTAATCCTATATTTGTTTAAGACATGCTTACTGCTGTAGTAGTTGTGTAAAGGCAGCTAATAGCATTTATTTGTTAGTTAAACATTTACTTTGTAATATTCTTTAGCTAAGTAGTAGCTCTAAAGCAAAACACTTTCACACACACTTGTTCACTAGACATACCAACACAAGACATTCCTTCGTGGTTAGACTATAGGACAATGGATTTTCAACAAAAACAACACTGTTGCTATGGTGTATAACTATGGCATTAACTTACCACCGCTACTAATTCGAATATAAAATGAACTCTGGTAAGTTTATAAGTTTTAACTGCACCTGCAAAAGACTTCAAAGTGTTGAACAATTTAATTTCTTGGGATAATACTGGTGAATATCAATAATGCTCATGTGATTCTGACGTGACGAAAGGGGGAGTTACCCACAAAAGCTAGTACCTACGCAGAGCTGAAAGCTTTGTGTAAATCGCCCAAAAGTAGCACAATGAAAGGTCTTAAGTCATCGTTCTGAATAAGTTCATACCTAAATCAAAAGTAGATTGTCAGTAATCTCCAAAATCAGAGTGTGACAGACAGACAAACAGGCAGGATGACTACTAACCTCTCGCACATGTGCACTAGGGTTAATAATAAGAAACACTCAGCATATCTTACAGACATATGATGATACCTTGCCAACCACTTGATGATACCTTGCCAACCACTTGATGATACCTTGCCACTTGATGATACCTTGCCACTTGATGATACCTTGCCACTTGATGATACCTTGCCAACTACTTGATGATACCTTGCCAACTACTTGATGATACCTTGCCAAACCACAACCACTTGGTGATACATTTGATGATACCATCTAAGCTTTGGTTTCCACCACACACCTTCACCTAAGGCATGATCGGGTATCGGTAGAGCATCATTGAGCTGTAAGACATGGAGAGGCATCATGAAGTGTCTGGTAAGGCATATCATGGGGTGTCTGGTAAGGCATCATCAAGTTAACAGACATCATCAAGTTAACAGACATCATCAAGTTAACAGACATCATCAAGTTAACAGACATCATCAAGTTAACAGACATATGTGATACGTCAGGGATTGTTGCTGTTTTCATGAAGCTCTAGCTTTTTGTTAGACTATTCGTGGTATATATAAAAGTATCGTCAATAGTACATTTGTGTAAGTACAGTATAGTCAAATTTGTGATAAGGTAAGACCCAGTTTGTAGAATTGTAAGCGTGATAATGTATGTATGATCTAGTGTTTAATGTGTAGTGGCAGGAACTAAGTGAGTTTGACACAGCAAACTAAAACTGAATTCAGTTCATTGTTTTGTTGTTGTTTTTGTTTTTTAAGTACAAAGCCTTCTTGGCATCATTTTCATAGAGGGGGTTGGCCCAGGGATCTCCCCTTCCTAGCCAGAACCCCCATAGCTATTGTGAAGTAGTATGCTTGAGGCATTGAAAACCAACATTTCTTTTATTGTACACTAAGTAAAAGTAGCACACACAGAGTAGCACAGCAGTACCCCTTAACAGTATAAATACAGAATTGGAGTGCTTGTTTGCCGGCTGGTTGTCGTAGCTCAGTGGCAGAGTGCTTGTGTGTTAAGCAAGTGGTCCTGGGTTTGATTCCTGGTGGCGACCAAATATTTTTAATTCTGTATATTGTTTAAAAAAAAAAAAGCATGTGAAAGAGAGAGAATACATCTAATGAATAAAAGAAGGCTGAGAAAGAAATCGTGAAGTGATAAATTAGTGAGTAAAAAAAATTCAACGAATAAAAAGAATCTTTGAAAAAAGAGAGTTTTCATTGGTCTGTTGAGAGTGAGACTGTAGCATAGCAGTACCCCTTAACAGTATAAATACAGAATTGGAAGGTTTGTTTGCCAGCTAGTGGCAGAGTGCTTGTGCGTTAAGCAAGCGGTCCTGGGTTCGATTCCTGGTGGTAATTTCAAAAGACACAATTTAGTTTTATCAGAAATAGATACACTCTTCATCAACTTCTACCCTGTTTTCAATTCTGTGGAGTCAAAGCGACACACAGAAATTGTGTTTCTTGACTTTGCCAAAGCCTTTGATGCAATCCCTCACAATGAACTCCTGTATAAACTTTAGTTAACTGGCATTACTGGCCCTCTCTGGTTATTTTTCCAAGATTACTTACAAAATAGAAACCATTTTGTTGAGATTGAAGGAAGTAAATCTGATTTACTTCCTGTCCACTCAAGGTAGTGTGCTTGGACCTTTGCTTTTTCTTGTTTATGTTAATGACCTACCATCTCTGCTCCTTTTTCATCTGTGTATTTATTTGCTGATGATGCCAAACTTATTGCCTCTCTGAACTCTACAAATAATAATCTTGCACTCAAAAAGATCTAGACAATTTATTGACATGGTGTCAATCCTGGAAACTATCTTTAAATACTTCAAAATGCACATACATGAACATCTCCTTATTATCATCTACTAGCAATAATTACAGTATCGGTAATGATAATATTAAAACAGTAACACAACAGAAGGATGTAGGTATTTAATCTCTGATAATTTATCTTGGTCTGCTCACATCAAAGAAATATGAAGTAAAATTTATCAGTCTCTGTATTTAATTAGGCGAACAATTCCTTGCACAGCAATTAACGTTAAGCTGTCCCTCTATCTATCACCTTTAAGATCTCAACTAACCTACTGTTTCCAGCTATGGTTTCCCAACAAAATACAAGACATTATTTTATTGGAAAGAGTTCAATGTCGTGTAACTAAATACATTTAAATAATTATAATGTTCCTTACAAATTAAGACTTATTCATCTCAATATTTTACCACTAGTGTACTACTTACAATTCCTAGACCTATTATTTTTTGTTAAATGTCTTAAGAACCCCCAAAAATAATCCATCTGATTCATTTAATGTATTTAATCACGTCACTTTTCTCTCTGACTCTACAAGATCTTCAACTTAAACTGGAAATTAAGTTCCATCACACTTCCACTACAAGGCATCAATATTTTAATCACATATCTCTACTACGGAACACATTTTCACCAACTGATCTTTCATTGTCCTTCACTTCTATTAAGCATCTTCTCAAGCAAAAAATTGGGATTTATTTATCACACACTTCACACTTAGAGTCAGACAACTCCTGCACATTTTGTAGTTTATGTCCTTGCTCATGAAATATTTCTCCATATCACACTCTGGCACCGTGCTTTAATGACCCTTTACCTATTACTTTATTCAGGTTATCATGGCAAATGAAGTCAATGGTTTAATATGATAGTTCACTACCACTGTACCTCATGAACATACAATCACTGTACTAAGAGATTTTGACACAACCCTGTAATGATCAAAACAGCAATATTTAACAAAATTAATTATATGCTATATATCTTACTCAATTTGTCAGCGTGGGCACCCTCATTTGCTTGTTGGTTCCTTTACTAATCCCAGCCACGTATGCCCTTCACACTCGCACAGCATGTTCGCGTAGCCACAATATAAATATTAATCTCATCCAATACTGAAATAGTGTTTAGACATGCCACAATATTTGGCTAGCATTCCAACAATTAATGGATTCCTATTCCCCTAATAGTCTTTGTATGTTTCAACATAATTATTCAGCCATTCTTAGCTGAACAAAAATTACAATTCTCAGCATTATCAGCCAAACTTTAACTAACCTGACATTTCAGGTTCTTGGTTCAAGGCAAAACATTCAGTTAAATCTTAAATTTTGGCTGTTGCTGAATGTAAAATAGCTACACCATTATCATTTGGTAAGATGTCATTTTGGTTTGATGGACAAATCTGTATAGAAGTCTGTCATATAAAGAAGCTGCTTAAGTTATGTTAGTAGCTAACTATCTAAGGTCTTTTAGAAAGTTTATGAAATTGTGCAACTCATAAAACAACATCAAGTGACCTTTTCTATAATACTATCTAAAAAGTTTGTGGGGGATATTTGGTTCATGTAATATAATTTACCTTATCAGTATCTATATACATATAATATATGTAAAATTTAGTGGAACGTATTAACCAAGCACTGACAAGAAAACAAACAATAATAATTACATTTTGCCAAATTTGTATTTTTGTCAAGATTGACTCGAGTTCTTCCTAATAATTGATAACAAGGAAGTAGTGTCTAATTCACGTTCCATGGATTATATGTCACTCTGTGAATATCCTTTTTGTTTTTTTAACGCTGGCTTCGTTCCAGTGAAAGGTTGTGAACTGTTCTTTAAGGGATTCATTCAATGTCATCCAATTTGTGTCACAGAGTAATGGTTGACATTCTTTGACGCATACATGATGCTAGTTGACAGCTACCTAATATACATGTGATATGGTGGGATCAGTTCCTACTTGGAAACTACCTGGGTCAGTCAAACTGGGCCATAATTTAGACTAAATTTTGGGTGTTATGGTTTAGAGCATATCCTAATCACATTATGAGCCCGTTTTTCATTACAAGGAAAAGAGGCAATATGTTGGGAAAAATCAAGGTGTGAATTTTTGAATAAAAGGTGAAACAGTTACTATATGCAATTCAATGTATTGACATGTTCACATTATGTGGGGGATGACATTGCTGTTAGAACTGAGTTATAATTCAGAGGCGCCAAATGGCTTTGCAGCAGCTGCACTTAGTATGACCAGCACTGTGATTGAATTCTAACATTTGATGACTTATCACTTCAAAGGAAACACAAGCAAGTGTTAACATTTGAAATGAGTCGACAAGGCGCAATCCATGGAATGTTCACTATGCAGATTTCTTTAAATTATCAAAGTTGCGACAAACCTAATAGAGTTGTGTTTATCTAACCCTATGTTCGTAGAGACCATTGAAGTTAATTTGGTCCAGGTTCTAAGTATCCCCTTTGCCCCCAATTATCCATGAAACTCTATTTGGTAATTGTACTTTTAGAGCTGATCTTATTACCTTAATCACATGATTATAAAATGTTCAGAGACCCCCAATACAATTTTGAAATAATAAATGATGATGATAATAATAATAATGATAATAATAATAATAATAATAATAATAATAATAATGAATTTATCCGTTTCCTCTATTTGTAATGTTGTTTTTAGTTAGACAAGAGCTAAATTTGATTCACCTACTAGGTTCAATTTATGTTTGCCTCTCTTTAAACAACATGTCAGCTGTGTGAGCATAACCTTCTAGAAATTACTACCTTTAGAACTGTCCAGATTAATACATGGAACCAGAACAGCAGAGATGTGAGGGTGCTGCTGCAGGCCCAAGATATTAATTCCGCTTGTCTCATTAGCTTGCTTGTTGAAACTTCACTATTGGTTAGCAAAAACTTTCAAGATGTGATGAGTTAAAGGGGAATATAAATCATAACCCTCTTCTTGATCACTCAGATTGCTTTTAATTATTTTCACAGATTTGTGTAGTATAGAGAGCATATGAATTTATTACATTATAAGTATCTATTAATGTTTAGTTAGTAGCGTGTTTTTTCCAATGTGCTGGATATGTAAAACCGTTATTTTCCCGTATCAATCATTAAGTGCACTGAAAATTCCAAATGTTTCCCTTTTTCACTTCTGCACTTTTCAGTACATCCACTCTCCAGAAATATGTCACAGCCGGCTTCAGGGACCCGACATCAACTACATTGGAAGGGACCAGATATTGGCCTTGGAAGCACTCATTGTCATACCCAGACACCTCGGTAACAGCAGTCCTGTTGATTCCGAAGTAGACATTGTGTGCAACGGCGCCATATCCAGTAAGCCACATGAGGTGAGCGTCACATTTAGCAGTGGTCGTGGCATTGGGAGGGATGGGAGTGCTAGCCTGTGGGGTCAGTCTGCCTGGTATCCAGTAAGTGCCATTGTGATTCATGGACTCAGTACCATACGGACCTCGTCCACCTGGGATTGCATTAGGCTTGGGTCTGAAGTCAAAATTGTCGGGGTCTCTTAGGTTTTGGTAAATATATCCAATTGTGTTGTCTATATATTTTCCAGGAATGGGATAAGGGCACTCTTTTGTATTTTTAACTGAGCATGCTCCATGTTCTAATATATTATAGGCTGTCAATGTGTTGTTATTTTCTCCGACTTGTCCTGCTCCTGGATAACCCTCTATGTACATGTCAGAATAATTAGTGCTGTTGAATACCAGATTGTTAATGGCGGAGTGGTTGTTCCCTTTGAGAGACAACCCAGACGTATTCCACATTACGTTGTAGCGCATAGTACCGTTGTGGCCCCACGTGCTGGCGTTACACAGCCCACAGTCAAACCTCATCCCGAACTTCAGTGTGTTGTAGCCCCAGTTCTGTTCCAGCACTGTGTTTTCCTGGCAGTTCTGCATGACTTGCATGTGACTTCCGTCATTCTGTAAATACTTCAAGTCATAGAACAGGTTCAGTTTGATAGTAGAGCCTGTGGTAGCTCCTGATGATTTGTTGGTGAAGCTCCTTCCAGGGGAAAACCCAACACTTGGTCCGTTGCTGTGAATCACGTTGCGGACAAAGTGGTCCAAAGTACCTTCAGATTGGAAAAGGTATCCATTTCCAATGCATGTGAAGTCATTGTGGTGCCACAGGTTGTTTTCCATCCTCCCTCCAGCTCCTCTGTACTCCATTGTCTGCCCATCAGCGTACTCCCATGTGCAGTTAAAAATAGTATAGTTTCCTGCGGTTTTGGTGAGCAGTCCATTGTACACAATGGTTGTGGTATTGGGCGGGGCTATAGAACCCAGCATTCTCTTGGAGTAGGAAGGATAGGTAAAGTGTAGACTGTCTAAAACAACGTCGTGCACGTCTTCAGCTTCGCTCATGCCATTAATGAACATTGTAGTGCCGAAGAAGTTGATACCGGAGAACACCAGCCAGCCAGCTTCACTAGTGACGGTGAAGGCGTAAGTCGATACTTTACCTCTAATTTGATGGTTTTCAGGTGAGTCACCATTTTCAGTCCATAAGTACAAGGACTTGTCTTCCTTATCGAAGTACCATTCTGTGGGGGCATCCAGGAACTCCAGCTTATCTTCCAAGAAATATCGGCACCTGTCAGGTTTGAAATGTACCTCTTCCTTTGGAATAATTGACAAGTCATACTTGAAATAATTTTGTTGAGGATTGTGGCTCAGTACATATCCCGCCCACGTCAGCCAACTGCCTATATTGAGGATAGCTATGGCGCCAGTTGCATTCAGTCCACTGCTAGCCAATCCTTGAGTTCCGTTGTCTGACATCACCCCTGTACCGGATAAGGGGTCATACGTAGATGAGTGGTCAGAAAACCCCCAGTGGGTATAATCAAATACCGAAAAGTCATTCCAAAAGGCATTTGGCCAACGGGCATTGACTTGCATCTCCCAGTTGACATAGAGTTGCCATACCTCCTGGTCCAACTTGGTCTTGTAGATGCTGCCTTTATATTTCTCCCATTTGTAAGTCAGCGAAACTGTTCCATCAAACACTACGTCTTCTCCAGGATAAGCTCTGAATGTTATTGGATTGCCTGGAGCTCCTTGGAGGCTGTGAACGGACACTTCTTCAGAATACCTTCCTTCTCTTATAGTGCATACATCTCCAGGCTTTAAAAGTTCCACTGCTTTCTGCACATGCTGGAAAGGAGAAATAATTGTGCCAGAGTTGCCATCATCTCCAGTTGGTGACACAAAATATTCTGTCCCTTTTGCAAGGAGTAGATGCAAAGACAAATGGACACAAATAGCCAGAGTCTGATGCATCTTTTTATCTAAGAAGGTCGAAGCTTGGAAAAAAAACTTGCTTGCTTTTATCACATGATAAATGAATACGAACTATAGAGAATCATGAATGTGTTTATCGTTTATCACAAGCATTTAAGACATGTATTTGGGAAATGAATTTAATTGTTGGATGTATTCTCTTTCTTTCATAGGATTTTTTTTTTAACGATACGAACTTCATCACATCCCATCTTCTCTAAATGAGAGAGAATACATCTAATGAGTAAAGAAAATGATGAATTTAATTATTGACCAATAAAGTATTTTTATTGGCCTAGCTAGTGATATTATTGGGAGCTTAAACAGTGAAAGACTGAATGGTTCATAAAGCTTGAAGGGAACCATTGAAGTCTGCAGCAATTAACTTTATAATAAGCAATTGGATCAATAGCATCAGAGCGGTAAGTGGATACTATAGATGGAGTTGCTGGGTAATGACAAATAATGACACATTCTTCTATTTTAATGTCTTCAAAGAGGTCATTTGCAGTACATGTTTGCGTCTGTCACTGGATGGATACCAGCTAATGTGTCTTATTAAGCCCAGTGTTGACAGTCTGCAGTCCATAGATACCCAGGAGAACCTTACGTCAAGTTCATCTCTCTTTGTCGTATTACTCGATCACAAGAACTGAGAATGATTTCTTTCTTACATACCATTCTTTCATCTCTTCTAGTAACATCTGTACATTGGAGTATTTGGCAGACTCCCCACAGACTGCTGGCTATAGGTTGCCATGAGACATGATTTTGTTTTTCTCGCTAGCGTTTTTATTGATTTTCCAAAATTCTATCAAAGACTTTATGATTGGTGCAAAAATGAGTAGAATGGTGATGCATTGGTGAAGTCTTTTATGCTGACAACCTCTGGACTTCTTTAGTCATTTATTTAAATGATGAATTTGCCTGTCATACAATTTACACTTTCTTTTAGTAATAATTTCTGGTGTTATGCAGGCAATAGTTTGAGAGATAGCTATTCGACTATTTGTGTAAACTTATGTAATATTAAGAATAATAATAATTATTATTATAATAAAACAATATCCAACCATTAATCCCATTGATAACTTTAATTGTACTATAATTCTGATATCTTAATCTTCTGTCACTATTACCAGTAGGAAGTACAACAATGACAGCCAAGCTTTCATTTATTAAATATTGCGATACAATATTTAATAAATGAAAGTTTGGCTGTCATTGTCAGGACTTCGGCAAGAAGTCGAAACGTCGGGTAAAATAATAAATATTATAAACTAGGCAGCTAGAGTCAGCACTAACATAAGAGACTTCATGTCTAGCCGTTGGGATATACGAACTATTTAATTTGCAGTAATGGTGACTTCTCAATCTTACATAGTAGCCGAATGTATTCTTTATTTGGTCTGAAAGGGTGCTAGGGCAGCATGGTACGGTACCAGGTCCCTGTCTGGTACATTAAACTAATTTACTCATTCAATAGAACTGTTAGTCTGGAGGTCAAGGGAAAATAAATCTTGCTCCAATATGAATCAATGTGACTTGTACTTGTTTGGCAAGTTTCTATCTTTTCCTTTCTTAGGTGTACAATTTTAAGTGGGTGCTGGCTATGGTGAATAAGCAGGTGCTTGACTGCCCTCTATGGTGAATAAGCAGGTGCTTGACTGCCCTCTGTCTCCTTATAAGATGTTAATGTTACCTGTCTGAGAGTTGTTGTTTGGAGGAGACCTACCTGTCTGAGAGCTGTTGTTTGGAGGAGACCTCTGTCTGAGAGCTGTTGTTTGGAGGAGTTAGTCTGAATGGGTAGTTGGGGAATCTTCCTGAATGGCTGCCATCCTCACACCAGTTTGAGCTCACAGATTTCAAAGTTTCCCCTGTCTGGGATTAATCAGTGGGGGAATATCATGTTAGATAATTAAAAATATTTGCAGGTTGGGCTATCGAATAAATTGTGTGTATATGCATAGATTAAAGTTACAATGTTTCCATAAACAACAACAGAAAATGATACAAAAGCAATTCCAGCAAAATGAAGGTATAAATATTTTGCTCTTTAAAATGTATTGCTGCACGCTTAAGGGTTAATGGTCAAGAATGTAGTACATATGTCAAGTTATTTTTGGTGCTAATGGAAAGGGTCACATGAATCCTTGACTGTTCCCCTGAGCACTTGTTTATGTTAAGTTAATGGCATGACTGGAATGCGGCACCTGACCAAGTGTGACATTAGGCACGGTCTTGTAGCCTCATGTATTCAGAGGATGTGATCATCATCATGGCCGGCACGATGGAATGTAGGCCTGGTAGGAAGTGGGTAGCCTTCTGGTGGGCACTTGATAGGTATCAAGTAAAGAAAGCTTGTAGGCAAGTGACGGATGATGTTACAACTCCCAAAACCACACAATGATACTGCAGAGCTGGTCCCATTGTGTTGAGGTGGTGACCATTTGAATATTCACGGCAACAACTATTGTTGGGGCTTAGGCACTCATTGTGGTGAGCCTTGATGGTTAATAATTATTAGATTTGAGCAGGTTGCACAGGATGAGGGTACCGGTGTGGTTTCTGTTGCTACCGGTTGCATGCCAATTTCTATGAATGTGATGGTGAAGCTAGCAATGCCTTAATATGGCCACCGCAACTTTTATATTACCATGAGTTCTTCAACTCTTAAGAATTAAAGATAAAAAGTATGTGAGGCTTCTAATAAACCTCCAATTATTGCTACTTTTTATTATTGTTGTTATTATTATTTATTATAATTATTATTATTACTATTATTATTATTATTTATTACTACTACTACTACTATTACCACGGTTATTATTATAATTTGCTTAGGCATAAGCACAGTCAATGGAATTGCAGTATTAGTCATTCTCCAAATGATAAAGTGACATCTAAGTGGATTAAGACTGGAGACTCAGACTCTCCCTAGCAGATATGTCACAGCCCAAGTGAAAGGGTGGGATTCCTGGCGGCTGTGTGTGTGTGTTCAGCCATATTGTCTCTGGCTTTAGCTTATCAGACTGTGAGTGGCAATTGCTATGTAAAGTGTCAGTGTTATTTAAGAGTGAAAAGTAATCGGAGAGGCATCCATTATGGGCAGACAATTGAAGTGCCATGGGCTCCAAGTACTCGTTAATTTGTCCTCTAGTCTTGAGATGAGTGACTCCATATCAGACTTGAGCTATTCCAAGAAATGTATGTATATATATACAGGGTTTTTTTTAGGGGGGGGCATTCGCCCCCCCTAGAGGATTTTGTGCCCCCCCTTGAGCATTTGAAATGAAATTTCATTATTCTAAATAGACCTGTGTGACTATGTACTGCATTTTTTAAAATT
>WLWI01001400.1_pt1 | contig 20957 bp, 28 predicted proteins | sample 6701501 | NCBI WGS metagenome assembly WLWI01 (sample SAMN12718690, study PRJNA515312) | sponge metagenome | isolation source: marine sponge | host: Mycale hentscheli | place: New Zealand: South Island, Marlborough, Capsize Point | collected 2014-11-01 | reverse complement strand
CTCTCTTACACAATTACACACACGTTTTCACATAAATTTTGTATAAGCGTAGAAAAAGTATCTAATTCAGAACAATGTTTGGTCATCAACTGCAATAGTTTGATATAACCCCGGGAATTGTTGACACTTTGACTTGTTTGCACAAAATATTATTTGGTTTGCATGTGTAGTTTTGCAAAAGTTAAAGCACTATTTTACAGTGTTGTATATATGCAATTAATGCACAACTGTATAAGTTTTATGCAAGTATCTATGCTCGGTGTGTGACATGAGAATTTTGCGTAGCTTTGCTCAGTTAATGCAAGGATAATAAAAAAAAGCTAGAGAGAGATTTCTCCCCCTCTAGCGTACTCAGTTACTACGCATCTGTAGCATGAGTAAATAACAACCGTCTTGCTTCTACAGCAGTTGTATATTTAATTTGGTGCTCTTTACACCATGTTTGCAACTGTGGCTTTTTTGCCAGCGTCACGTCCTTTTTGGTGAAACCCTTGCTTTTTGAAACAGAAAAGAAAGGTTTAGGACCTTTAGGAACATTATTACCTCTGTCCTTGAAAGCATTGTATCTTTCTTGGATAGTGATAAATTTGTTTTCTTTGAGTTGAGCCTTGAATCTTTTACTCAACTCTGGCATGTAGTTAGGGTACTGCTCTGCAAATCTTATCATTAGAGCTTCACACTGCTCATCATCTAGGCCTGCTGGCAAAACAGTATAAACTTCCTTGGTAATCTTCCTACCTTTACTATAGAAGTTTACATCTAATTTTCCTCTACTAAATACCCAGTTGTACATTGGGAACCCATTCCGAGTCATGATTGGGTTTTGCTTGAATAGGTCAAACATTGGCTGAAACGTTTCACTCCCGTAATTAATGTGTATCAATCCCTCATAGTTCACACCTGTATCAGTGCGCACCACAGTCTCTTGAAAGCCCATTGTTCCGTCTTCAAGTGCGTAGTAGCTCCTTGTCTTTTTGTACTCTTTCTGCTTGTAGTCTACAAAGATTCTCATCCCTGAGTCTACAAATAGTACATTCTTAACAAATACTACTCCGTCCATCTGTACTCCATTTTGATTACTCATAATGTTATCCTAATTCTATGTTTAGACACCCGTCTTCAGTTTGGTGTTTGGTTATAAAAAATATCTATGTCTTTTTGCTCTGTGCAGAATGTTAGAGTTCACTATGTCCACCCACCCTATTGTAGGGCAGGCAGACTGTATGCTCAGCTGTATTAAGGATATGTGTGCTGTTGCCAGCAATTCTACTATGGAGTAGTTGTTTGTTACTTATCCTATAGGTTTAGTAGAGCTTCTATTATTGATTTAGATGCTCTTGCATTTATATTGTGTTTCTTAGCAAGCTTTTTAAGCTGTGGATTACTATACTTGCTAAGTGTTTGCTTAGTGTAAGTACCTGCGCTAGGAGATTTGCTGTCTTCCTTGGTTTTGAATACCTGTGGTAACTCAAGGCTACCTTCCTCTTTTGCTTTGAGGTTAGCTTTATAGTCTTTGACTATGTAAGCCCAGAACTTTTTGTTGTTCTTTTTGATATCCTCAATGCAGGTGTTAAACACCTTGGTCATTGCTGCGGTTTTATTCACAGCTCTGGCATGGTAAATATTTGTTGGCTTATTATCTTTGCCAATCACCTTTTCCTCAGATATAGAAAATCCTTGTATAGGATATCCTACAGGTAATGTTGTTAGTGATTCAATTGAAGGACTACCAGCCTTCAAAGTTATTACACCATACTTTGGCTTGCTTAAGCCTTCAGTGTAAACATTTACAAATGTTGTCATCTCAACCTTGTTGCCAAGGGGATCCGTTGTAAATGACTTGAATGTTTCAGACACTTGAAACCTGTCTGTTAGCATAAGTTTCATGTCACCAGAAGGAAACATGAATACACTCTTTATGTAAAGAATGTGCTTGTTAGTGAAAGATGGGTTGTCAATTGCTGGAATTACATTATTCTTTTTCATGATTAAGTTGTTATATCCTACAAACGTAGGGTTGAATAAATAGTTAAAGCAGTTTCCCTCATGCTAAGGAGAAGGTATTAAAACTTAGATGTAAACTTTTTACGCTTAAATAATTTACTCTTTGAATCAACAGGGAATGACTTGTATATCTTAGCCTTAAACTTGGGGCTGAAATCATAAGAGTCATTCTTGGATTCATAAAGCCAGTACTCATGTGTTTCTTCTATAGGAAAGAAACTTCTGGATTCTCCAGACTTGGGGTTCTTGAGAATAAACTTTTTCCCATGTGAAGGGAAAGGATATCTCATCCCCTTGATATGCTCAGGTATCTCAGCGTAGAGCATATGCTCCCTGGCATAGAAAGTATCTGTACCTGTTTCCCAGATGAAGCTATCTGTTAGATATGTAAACATAACTTTCCTGTTAGTTTTCATTATGAACTTGTGTCTTCTACTCATCTTAAATTGTTTTAGTCCTCTGTTGAGGTTTTAATAATATAATTTTTCATTAGCTTCCTTAAACCTTTTACTGTCTTAGGCTTCTTGAGTTGCTTAAGTAAGTTATGCAAGTTATAGCATGGGCATATAATAAAATATTGTTGGCCATCATGTTTGAACTTATCCTCTTTGGTGTCAAGGGTGTAATACAATTCAATTTTTACCATACAAGAACCATCGTCAAACATACAGGAACCATATTTCTTTCCCCCTAGTTTTGGATGTGTTAATAATTCTATGATCTTTCTTGTGTGTCTATTTTTGTAACGCTTATATTGAAGAGTTACTGCGGTTCTTTCCTTAGAATCAACACACCATTGTTTAACCAGTGCCCAGTTGTCGGTTACAAATAAACCATTTAAAGCTTTCATAATTAAGTGTTATTTATTAATTTATTAAATAATTGTTTTTTGAGTTTAATACTAACAGAGCGTCTGTATTCAAACTCTTTCTTTGTTATAGTAGGATTTATATCATCTCCTAAATATATAACCAGATTAAACTGTCCACACAAAGACTTGTAATGATGTCTTTCTCTCTGGCGTACAATTTGATCTTCAAACTCATAATGATTAAATACTATATGTGAAGATGGAGAGTAGGCAATTATATGTAGTAAACAATTATCATCATTTAAGACAAGCTCCCACTTTTGTCTGTCTTTATCATGATACCATGTGTATATGTGTTTTTTAGGGTTAATAAATATCTCATCTGCATTAGCAGAAAAGGTTTTGTTTTCTTTGTTGAATTTAAGATTGTTAATCTTAATGAAAAACTTAGTAATATTCATCTTAAATTGTTTTGTACCTCTAGTGAGGTGTGATTATTTAATAGACTAGCTACATGTTTAGCAGTGATAGTCATGTATCTGATTTTCATTCCGCAGCACGAAGGTGTATCAGCCACCTCATTGTTTGCTACCCATGCTGCATGTTTGGCGGTAGCAAACCTTTCTGTTGATGTGATCACTTCCTCACCTTTGTGGTCAAGAAGGATATAAAAATAAATTCTCATGATATTTATATTTAAGTGTTATAAAAAATAGCAGAATAGTTTCCCTCATAACTGCTATTGGAGAAGGTATTAGTCTATTATTACAGGGTAAACAACCTGATGTTTATCAGCCCAGGTTTTCATCTTTCCTTCAAAGCAATCTACAGAGTAGATTCTCTGGTAAGGAAGAGTATCTCCTGATACTGTGATGCTGTACATCTGTGTATAAATGTCCTTGCAATCATCCCATCTGGGATCACCAACCTCTACACCAAAAACCTTAACAGTGGTTAATGGTGTGATTATTGTCTTACAGCTTGTAAATGAAAGAGTTGCTATCAAAATTCCAAATAAGTTTTTCATAATATTTTATATTTTAAAGTGAATAAATAGTTCTGACCCAGCAACAACCATCAAACTGCACTACATACTTATCAAAGCAGTTAAGGACATAAGCAGCTCTTATTCTGCCTATGTCTTTTACCTCTTTGCCAGTAAGAAATGATACTACTTCAGTAGCCATTTCATCTGAGTGCAAGTCAGATGATTTTAGGGGAAAGTATCTACGCATTCCTCTCTCACTCTCTTTCAGGACTGAGCAGTCCATTAATTTATCAAGTATTTTGTTCATTTTTTTATGGTTTTTTATTGTTAAATAAAAAAATACCTGTACATCCTATGTGTACAGGTTTAAAAGGTGGTCAAATGTAAGGCAAGACCAGACCTCCAAGACTTTATACCAATCTTCAGTAGCCACAGGATTTCAACCCCGCATAACGTGACTACCTAAATTGGCAAGACTCAGCGTTACCTAGCATCAAGAGGCACAAGCCTAATGATATTATGATAGCAAATGCTATCATTTACTCTTGTTAGAGTTGCTAGGTAATAGACGGTATACCAGGCTACCGTCTTGAGCTAACACCAGTGTATATGCTGGTGTATATTCTTTAGGTTTTTTTGGAGACCTAACCTCCTTCTTACTATTTTTCATAGCAAAATAATTAATGTGTTTCCTAAAAATAATAAACCACCATGTTGCTGGAAACACAGTAACACAGCATGGTGGTGTATGATTATCTTAAATATCCAGCCTCCTGGATTTTACCCATAAACTCACAGGTAAAATTAAAAGGTTTGTGTATGAAATTTGTTTCATCCATAGCCTCCTCCCAAGAGGTAGAATCTTGGATTTCATAGCATGCTTGGTATCCTAGCCAAGATGCATGCTTATTAAGAAATTCTAGGCAGCCGTCTATGCAAGCACCTGTTATAAGGTGGAAGCTGTACATTGATAGCACATTCCCATGTGCTGCTTTTAAATAAACTTTTATTACATCTTTTATAGATGTATAAAGGATTGCTCCTTGAGGAACATCCTGTTCATGCCAGCAAAACACTGGTTTCATTCCCTCTAAATAAATTAGAGGAGTTTGTAGACGCAAATGGTCTACTTTTCTTACACTGCTGTGATAAGCAGCTTCTTCTGGATCATCCCAGTAAATACATTTCACTTTTACTGTGGCTACATCACCACAGTTTTCAACTTCAACAAAATCTTTTTCTTGGATTTCACCCCACAAATACTCAGGAACTTGCCATGAGTATTCGTAAGAACACTCCTCTCCAAAGTCATTAATGTGCACCGCACTGATGCACATAATTTGTTCTGGAGATTGAAGCTCCTCTATAATAGCAGAAGCTTCAGATAAAGAAATTGATTTTAATCCAGCAGAAATTACATTATAATTTTTCATAGTATAAATGGTTTGTACTACCATACCCTATGAAGTATAGCAGAAGGTTATAAAAATCCATCTTCTAGTTGGATTACAACAGGCTAACCACTTCCTGTTGCGGTTAAGTAGAACCCACAGCCTGACTTGAACAGGCAGCACACCTCTAGTGGTGTGGGTTATTCTAGGCTACCAAGCTTGTGGACACCTAGATTTCACCTCTAGGTTTAGTCCATCCCACAAGCAGATGTAGCCTAGAAAGTCATAGACTACTACTGTTTCGTGGTTAGCTTGGTAGCTGGTCAAGCGTGTTGCCTCAGAAAATCTGAAGCGTTTCCACACCTGACATATACCAAAATTTCTCATCCTTTATATATTTAGGATTAAAGATTCCTATCAACACTAAGCCTTGATAGTATAGGCTTTCCTCCTACAAGCACTTACATCTTGATCCTCGGAGGATTATTATAATATTAACAGATACATAGACACCTCTGCAGAACATCAGAGTCCTGCCTGCTGCGCTGCGCTGCTGCACCACACAGACATCACACATCCGTACACTTGCTAGGTCACACAACCTAACATTGTCTCAGACAGTGTAAATGTGTCAAGCAATCTGTAGTAGGTACTACCGTGCTTTAGCACGGGGGGCACCCACTGTATTTTTTTTTGACCGGGGCTTAATGTTATAATCCCCATGTCAACGCCACATACGTAGTAAGTTGGTATGTTATTGACATAATGTTTTTAATTTATTATATTGTGATTATTTAAGGTATTGGGTATTATGAAAAAAAGGAGTATACGTGTTAGCATGGAGGAGGCTGATGAGATATTGAGTCAGGCTTATGATAATGGTTACAGGTTATTATTTAATGAGGTATCCTATAGGGATTTGGGTGAAGAGTGTTTGGAGCGTGGGGATGATTTGTATTTGACATATTACCGGGATGATGGTCCTGAGTTGGATGATATGGGTGACATGTTGGTATGGTATGAGGAGGAGGAGGAGTATGAGAGGTGTGCGAAGATAAGGGATTACATACGGGACAATTTTTGACAAAGGTTAATAAACTTTTGGAGTTTAGAGTGATATTTAATATATTTGAATTATTAAATAATTATAAAAATGAATAATGTTATGGAAGGGACAATGGAAAAGGTAGAGGGTTTGAGCAAGGAGGAGTTGAGTGAGCGCCGTAAAAAGATTACTGATTATTATGAGGAGCACATACCTCATTTAAAGGTTCAGTTAGAGTATGAGAGGTTATTAACGGAGATAGAGGAGAACAGGACAAAGCGTGTTCAGGCTCAGAAGTTCATGGCTCAGGTAATGGCTCCAGATGAGAAGGATGTAGATGGTAAATAAGATTTGTTGTTTATGAGTTTTTTATTTGGGGGATAACATTATTTTTTTCAATAACTGGAAGGGATGGCAAAGATTGTTTATTCTCTTATAGAAACATTCATGTAGTCAGGCATTAGGAGATTGGGCTTTTATATTTTCTTTTGTCTGGCTTTTTAAATTTATAGATATGAAAACGGTATTATTAGATGCGGGTCATGGTGGTGTTATAAACGGAAGCTATCAGACATCAGGGAAGCGCAGTCCTATATGGGAAGATGGCAGTGTATTGTATGAGGGGGAGTTTAATAGGGCTGTAAAGGCTAGGTTGAAAGAGATGTTTCAGCTGGAGGGTGTAAAGTATGTGGATATTAATCCCCAGGATACAGACTTGAGTTTAAGTGACAGGGTAAGTATTGCCAATGGGGCTGTATTGTATGATGATTCTATTTATGTGAGTATTCATGCTAATGCAGGGGGTGGAACTGGCTGTGAGGTATTTGTTTCTGAAAATTGCAGTAGTGCTAGTGTAAAGGTAGCGGAGGCTATACAAGATCAGTATGGGCCACATTTTTATGGAGAGCGATGGAGGGGAATAAAGAGAAAGGATTTTTATGTTATTAAAAATACTAAGATGCCTGCTGTATTGGTGGAGTGTTTTTTCATGGATACGGAGAAGGAGTGTAAGAAGTATTTGATGACTAGACATGGTAGAGAGCAGATAGCTAAGTGGTTATTTACTGCTATAATGGATTATCTAAAAATGTAAAACTGTATTATAATGTAAAAGAGGGGTGCACTATTCAATTATTTTTTTATAAGGTGGATATTTTGTTTGGTCACAAGCACCTCTCTTTTTTTAATTAGTTAGGATGATAGTAAATAAAGTTAATAAGAAAGTTAGATCAAATAGGGACAAGGTTATTAAGTATCAGATACTGACATATTGTTTTTTCAATGACATAAAGATTAGTAATACTGAGTTAAAGCTTTTGACTTATTTATCTATGAGCAATGGTATAGAGATAAATGATCTGTGTGAGCAACTATCTGTTAAGTGTATCTATAGGACTAAGCAATCTGCTAGAAATGCTATAAGTAAGGTAGAAAAAAAGAAATTGATATTGAAGGATGGCAATGCACGTAAGAAGAGAGTTTATATATCTAATGATATGAGTGTAGAGACTGAAGGTTTAATATTACTGGACATTAAGATACTTGGTGAATGAATCCAAAGAAAGCAATAATTTATAAGGAGGGGATAGCTGAAGAGTTGGGTGTTAGTGAGGAGGTAGTCGAGGCTTTTATAAACTTTTATTATAGTAGGGTTAGAGAGAGTTTATCAGACATAGAGCATTTGGGATTGTATTTAAATGATCTAGGAACATTTTTTATCCGTAGAAACAAGTTGATATATAATCTTAAAAAGCAAAAGGATATACTTGGCAATTTGAAGCAGACTACTTATATGGGTTATGAAAAAAGTATTGCTGCATCTAAAAAGATTGAGCTTTATGAAGATGCGTTAGACAGGGTAAATAAAAGGGTAGATAAAAAGAAAGAGTTTAAAAAAAAGAAGTATGGCTTGGAATAAGTACTTAGGGGCTTTTAGGGATAGGAAGCAAATTCTTGAGGGTATAAAGAATAGAATATTTAAGAAAGAGCATGTAGAAGCTGAAGCAGCAAGGAGGTGGTCAATATGTAAGGAGTGTAAAAGTTTAGATCGAGAGGGTTCTAAATGTATGGCCCCAGGAACACAACCATGTTGTGGTGAGTGTGGATGTAGTTTATCATTAAAAACTAGGGCTTTGTCTTCTGATTGCCCTTTAGAAAAGTGGTTAGCTGTAATGGATGAAGAGACAGAAGAGCAGTTAATGAAAAATATAAAGTAGCATGGGGTTAACATTTATAGAAAAGGGTCACAAGTATGAAAGTTCAGATGGTATAGTTTGGACAAGTGTTACATCATTTATATCAATGTTTAAAGATAATTTTGATAAAAAGGGTGTGGCAAAAAAATGTTCTGTAAATAAAAAATCTAAGTGGTATGGTTTAGAACCACAAGTTATTATGAATATTTGGGAGGGGGAGACACAAAGGGCAATAAATTTAGGTAACTGGTATCATAATCAGAGGGAGGCAGATCTTTTGGATTTCAATACAATAGAGAGAGAGGGTGTAGAGTTGCCTATTATAAAGCCTATAGTAGAACAGGGTATTAAGCATGCTCCTAAGCAAAAGATTTCTGATGGTGTATATCCTGAGCATTTTGTTTATTTAAAGTCTGCAGGTTTATGTGGTCAAGCTGATTTTGTAGAGGTTGTAAATGGTAAGATAAACATTACAGATTACAAGACTAACAAAGAGATTAAAGAAAAGAGCTATGTAAACTGGGAAGGGATAAGTAAAAAGATGTTTATTCCTGTAAACCATTTAGATGATTGTAATTTAAACCATTATAATTTACAGATGAGTATATATGCTTATATAATAAAGAAGCATAACCCAAAGTTAAAGATAGGGGATTTAAAAATACAGCATGTACAGTTTGAGAGTGAGGGGGAAGATGAGTATGGATATCCAAAGACAAAGTATGATAATGGGGATCCGGTAATCAAGAAAATTAAAATGTATAACCTACCATATTTAAAAGATGAAGTAACAAGTCTTATTATGTGGCTAAAAGACAAAAAGCATGTTGATAAAACTATTTGACATACAGAATGACAAGGTAGTACCTACTGAGCACTGTTACAGTTTAAAGTTTCTAAAAGACATTATGGAAGCATTTCCTGAAACATATATAAGTGTTTACCAGTATTTATTTTATATGACATGTCCTAATCCTGATTTAAATCCATTTTTTAATCTACAGGAGCATGAAAAAGAAGACATGATAGTAGAAGAAATACAGCTGGAGGAATCTACAGAGGATGAGTTGATACAAGTGGCTTTAATAAAATGTGGTCTTTTATATGAAACTCCAACCTATAGAGCTTACAGGGGTATAAAGTCTATGTTAGACAGACTGGCTAGATATATGGAGGTTACAGCTATAGAGCATGGTAGAGACGGCAATATAAATTCTATGGTAAATGCTGCTGCAAAGTTTGAAAGCATAAGAAATTCTTACAAAGGAGCATTTAATGACATGAAAAAAGAACAGCAAAGTTCAGTTCGTGGAGGTCAAGGACTTGCATATGATCAATTATAAATATTTAAAAACCAACAAAATGAAAGTAAAGCCATTAGGTAGCAAGGTGCTTATGAAAGATAAAGAAGCACCTAAATTTTTTAAAGGAACAAGCATATTGATCCCTGAGACAACACAAAACAAGGAGTATTTGGCATATGTTGTAAGTATGGGTAAAGATGTAAAAAATGTAAATGAAGGTGACTTGGTAAAATATGCAAAACACATCCATTTAATAGAGATGGAGCATAAGGGAGAAAATCACTTTTTGATTGATGAAAAAGATATACACGCAATTATAGAAGATGATTAGTATACCAACATATGATAATGGTGAATGGCAAACTACTGAGTTCAGTGATGAATCGGAGTTTGCTTTTTTTATGTTAAGCTTATTCAAAGAACCTGGTGAATATGACTTTGATGAAACTTCTTATATATTTAATCAAGAGGCTAGAAATTTTAATGACCAAGGTTATTATTGTAAAAGCCCTTTTAGATCTAAAGATTTTATTAAATACTGGGAAGATCAAAAGAATAAATGTAGAAAGGGGGTTATATACAAGAACAAAAAAAACATATGGTATCTTACTAGGGATTATTATATGTGGTTAAACTTTCTACCTATATATGATAAGGAAGAAAAGAAATATGGTTTTGCTAAGGTCAGGGATGCGCAATATCATATGGCTTTATATGAGTTATTAGCAGAATTGTGTAATGAACACGCTGCTATATTAAAGAAAAGACAGATAGCTTCTTCATATTTTCATATGGCAAAGTTATTAAATCAATATTGGTTTGAAGAAGGTTCTGTTTGTAAGATAGGTGCAAGTCTTAAAGATTATATTAATGATAAAGGATCTTGGAAGTTCTTAGAGGAGTATAGAGATTTTCTAAATGAGCATACTGCTTGGTATAGACCGAGTAATCCTGAAAAGGTTTTGCTATGGCAACAGCAGATAGAAGTTAAAATAGACAATAGAAAATTTAAAAAAGGATTAAAGTCTAAAATACAGGGGGCTTCTTTTGAGAAAAATCCTACTACAGGTGTAGGTGGACCAACAACATATTTCTTTCATGAAGAGGCAGGCATAGCTCCTAAGATGATGGATACATATGAATATCTTAGACCTGCTATGTTATCAGGAATGGAAACTACAGGTATGTTTATAGCAGCTGGGTCTGTAGGTGATTTAGAGCAGTGTAAGCCGTTAAAGGAAATGATATTAAATCCTAAAGCTAATGGTATAAGATCTGTAAAAACAAACCTTATGGATGCTGACGGAACAGAGTCAGATGCTGGTTTGTTTATTCCTGAACAATGGTCTATGCCTCCTTATATAGATGATTTTGGAAATTCTTTAGTTGAAGAAGCCTTAAGTGCTATAAAGCAAGAAAGAATAGAGTGGAAAGCTTCTTTAAATCCAGAACAATATCAACTGAGGATTTCACAAAAGCCAACAAACATTGCTGAAGCTTTTGCGTATAGAAAAGAAAGTATTTTCCCGCAGGGTATAATACATAAGCAATTAAAAAAGATTGAAGATAAAGAGTATAGTTATGAGCATATAGAGTTAGAAAGAACTCAGGATGGCATTCAAGCTAAAAGGAGTAACAAGCTACCTATAAATAAGTTTCCTGTAAATAGAAAGATGCAAGATAAAACAGGATGTTTAGTAGTTTGGGAAAGACCAGTGTCTAATCCAGATTTTGGTTTGTACTATGCAGGTATTGATCCAGTTTCTGAAGGTAAGACTACAACATCTGACTCATTGTGTAGTATATTTATATACAAAAACCCTGTTGAGATAACAAGAGAAACATTAGATGGCATAGAGCACATTATAGAAAAAGATAAGATTGTTGCTGCTTGGTGCGGAAGATATGATGATATTAATAAAACTCATAGACAACTAGAGCTTATTATAGAATGGTATAATGCATGGACTGTTGTAGAAAACAATATATCTTTGTTTATACAACATATGATATCTAAAAGGAAGCAAAGATATTTAGTTCCTAAAAGTCAGATACTATTCTTAAAAGATCTAGGGTCTAATAAATCAGTTTTTTCTGAATATGGATGGAAAAATACTGGAACACTTTTTAAAAACCATTTGATATCATATGCCATAGAGTTTTTAAGAGAAGAAACAGATCAAGATTTTGACAAGGAAGGAAATGTAATAAGTAGCACATTGGGTATAGAAAGAATACCGGATCCTATGTTGTTAAAAGAAATGTTAGCCTATCGTCCTGGTGTAAACGTGGATAGAATGGTTGCTTTTTCTTCACTAATAGCATTTGCTAAAGTTCAACAGTCTAATAGAGGCTACTCAAAAAGAAAAGAAAGTGAATTGAATAATAAATTGGATAAAACAAAAGATTTATATAAATTAAAATATTCACCTTTTAAAAATATAGGAAGAAATAAATCTATAAACGGTAAAAAATTTAAAAGGTCAGCTTTTAAAAATTTCAAATAATGAAAGTATTTAACGCATTACAAATAAAAAAAGGAGCTAAAGGAAATTCATATCCTACTTCTTCTAGTTTAACACAACCGCTACAGTTCCTGCCAAGAAAGAAAAAAGATGATGATTGGTTTGCATGGAATATGGACTGGCTTGAATTACAAGGGCTAGAGTTTTTAAGATTAAGTTCTAGAAAACTACTAAAAAACTACAAGTTAGCAAAAGGAATAATTGATAAAAAAGATTATATAATTGAAGAAGACAATGATTATAAAGACATTGTAGATGTTCTTACAAAAGAAGATGAATCTGCTTTAGAATTAAAGTTTTACCCAATTATACCAAATGTTATAAATGTATTATCTGGGGAATTTTCTAAAAGATTTACAAAAGTACAATTTAGAGCTGTAGATGATTTGTCATATAACGAAATGCTTGAGCAAAAAAGAGCAATGATTGAAGAGAATTTGCTTGCTGATGCAGAAAAGAAAATCATCATGAAGATGATAGAGATGGGTATGGATCCTCAGAGTGAAGAGGCACAACAGCAACTAAATCCTGAAAATTTAAAAAGCTTACCTGAAATAGAAAATTTCTTTTCTAAAGATTATAGAAGCTTAGTAGAAGAGTGGGCTAGTCATCAAATGAAAGTTGATGAAGAAAGATTTAAAATGCAAGAGCTAGAAGAAAGAGCATTTAGAGATATGCTTATTACAGATAGAGAGTTCTGGCATTTTAAAATGATGGAAGATGATTATGAAGTAGAATTATGGAATCCCGTACTAACTTTCTATCAAAAGTCTCCAGATGTAAGATACATATCTGATTCTAATTTTGTAGGAAAACTTGATCTTATGACATCAGCAGATGTTATAGATAAGTATGGATATCTTATGAATCAAGATCAATTAGAAGCTCTTCAAAAAATATATCCTGCTAAATCGGCTTTGTATCAAGTAAATGGATATCAAAATGATGGTTCTTATTATGATGCTAGTAAATCTCATGAATGGAATACAAATATGCCAGGTCTTGCTTATAGAAAGTTTGTAAGTAATTGGTCTAATGATCCTGCTAGAGGAGGTGATATTGTTTCTGCAATTCTTAATGAATCTGATGATATAAGGCTTTGGGGTGAAGGTGAACTAATGAGAGTGGCTACTTGCTACTGGAAAACACAAAGAAAAGTTGGGCATTTAATAAGAATAATGGAAGATGGAGAAGTCATCCAAGAAATTATAGATGAAAACTATAAGATAACTGAAAAGCCTATATATGATACTTCTGTTTTTAAAAACAAAACAAAAGATAATTTACTACAGGGAGAGCATATAGATTGGATTTGGATAAATGAGGTTTGTGGTGGTGTAAAAATAGGCCCTAATCTACCAGCTAACTGGAGATCAAACATGGGTGCTAATGTTAATCCTATATATTTGGGTGTAAATAGAAAGAAGCCAGGTAGAATACCTTTTCAATTTAAAGGAAGTAAAACATTATATGGTTGTAAACTTCCAGTAGAAGGCAGAGTGTTTTCTGACAGAAATACAAAGTCTACATCTTTAGTAGATCTAATGAAAGCATATCAGGTTGGATACAATTTAGTAAACAATCAGATAGCTGATATACTTGTTGATGAGTTGGGTACAGTGATTATGTTTGATCAAAATGCTTTACCAAGACACTCAATGGGTGAAGATTGGGGAAAAGGAAATTATGCAAAAGCATATGTTGCAATGAAAGATTTTCAAATGCTTCCTTTAGATACATCTATTACAAATACAGAAAATGCTACAAACTTTAATCATTACCAAGTTTTAAATATGGAGCAATCTCAAAGATTGATGTCTAGAATACAACTTGCTAATTACTTTAAACAACAAGCATTTGATGCAATAGGTGTTAATCCACAAAGGCTAGGAGCACCTATTGGGCAGCAAACTGCTACCGGTGTTACTCAAGCTCTTAATCAATCATATGCACAAACAGAAATTTACTTTACGCAGCATTCAGATAATCTTATGCCAAGGGTCCACCAGATGCGTACAGATTTAGCACAGTATTACCACAGTACTAATCCCAGTGTACGTTTATCATATATGACATCAGAGGCTGAAAATGTTAACTTTATTATTAATGGTACAGACTTAATGCTTAGGGATTTTAATATATTCTCTACAACTAGAACAAATCACAGGTCTATACTAGATCAGTTAAAACAACTTGCAATTAGCAACAATACTTCAGGAGCTTCTATTTATGATTTAGGTAATATTATAAAAGCTGAATCAATAGCAGAGGTTACAGATATTCTTAAAGATGCAGAAAGTAAAATGCAATCTCAAAGACAGCAAGAAATGCAACAGCAACAACAAATGCAAGAACAGCAGATACAAGCAAAAATGCAAGAGGATCAGCTTAAAATGCAATTTGAGGCACAGCAGCAAGAGCTTGAAAGACAAAAAGATATTACCGTTGCAGAAATAAGAGCTGCGGGATATGGTGCTCAACAAGATATTAATCAAAACATGCAATCTGATTACATAGATGCTATGAAGGATATTAAAGAAACTACTAAGTATAGAGAGCAAATGGATATGAAAAGAGAACAAAATGCTATGAATAATTCTATGAGTCAACAAAAAATAGAAATAGAAAGACAGCGTTTGCAAACTCAAAAAGATATAGCAAATAAAAACTTAGAAATAGCACGTACTAATAAAAACAAGTATGATGTAAAACCTGAAAAAAAGAAAAAGAATGAGTAAGACAGATATTGTTATGATAGTTCAGTCTTGCATGATACTTGTGCTTTTTATAGTTGTAGTGACAAGAAAACAACCTGAGCCAGCAACTATAGATTACAACAGGATAAAAAACAGCTATATTGAAAATATTCAGCTAATTAATTCTAAAATAGATTCTATTGATAAATCCAATGGTTTTCTTTTAGCTAAAATAGATTCTTTAAAGCAAATAATACCTAACTATAAAAATACATTAAATAACATAAGTAATCAAATAGACAGCCTCAATGAAAGTTATAAATATGTTGACTATTATAATAGTTCTGATTCTTCAATCATCAGCCGTTTGTCAAGATAAGATTTGTATAGATAGAGAAGCGGCAATCAAGGTTGCTTCAAAGCTAGATAGTTTTGATAGATTAAAATTATTAGAAAAAAGCTATTTAAATTATATTGATACGTGCACAAGGCTTACAGAAAAACAAGCATCAATAATAAAAGACCAGGCATTTTTAATATCTAGTAATAATAATAAAATAGAACTTTTAGATGAAAAAATAGATGATTATAAATCAGTGGTAGAAATAGTTGAGTTGAACTTAGATGATGAAAAAAAAAGATCTAAAAAACTAAAAACAAACTTAACTTTTAGTTTAATTGGAGGGGGTGTAGTTACATTGGGTATAACCACTGTATTTTTAGTAATATTACTATAATGTGTAATTACATAAATACTCTAGCTATATACTGATGCAATTAATTTTTTTTTATAAACTTATTAGATTTTGAAGTGCAATAATTGCGTATATTAACATTGTAAATATAAAAACCAACAAAAAATGAGCGAAGTAACACAAAGTATTGAAACAAAAACAGAGACAGTTAACATTGACATTGATGAGTTGTTTAATGGAGCACCTTCTGCTGAAGGAATAACATTACCTCAAGAAGAAGAGCAGAAACCTAATATCTTTACTAAAAAAGATAACAGTGCTGACATGTCTTTTACGGAACCAGTAGAAGAAGAGGTAGAAGAACAAGTAGAAGAACCAGAAGAAAAAACAATAACTCAAGAAGTCTCAGATGACCTTCTTGACAATATTGATAACTCTGAAGATGATTTAGAAGATCAGGATTTAAAAAAATTCAACAAAAAAAATACTTCATATGTTTTTCAAAAGTTAATTGAGAAAGACATGATAGTTCCTTTTGATGATGATAAAAATCTTGATGAATATTCAGTAAAAGACTGGGAAGAGCTTATTTCTGCTAACATGGAAGAGGTTGCCAGTAAAGTAAGAAGAGAGACACCCAAGCAGTTTTTTGAAAGTTTGCCCCAAGAGTTGCAAATTGCAGCAAGATATGTTGCAGAAGGTGGTACTGATATGAAAGGTTTGTTTCAAACATTAGCTAGTGTTGAAGAACATAGAAGCTTAGATGTTACAGATGAAAAAGATCAAGAGGTTATTATAACTCAATATTTATCAGCTACTGGTTATGGGACAGAAGAAGAAATAGGAGAAGAGATAGAAATTTGGAAAGATCTAGGAAAGCTAGAACAACAAGCTTCTAAGTTTAAGCCTAAGTTAGATAAGATGCAAGAGAAGGTTGTTGCTAGAAAACTTCAACAACAAGAAGCTAAACGAGTACAGCAAGAGGAAGCATCTAAACAATATATGGGGAATGTTTATAATACCTTAAAGCAAGGTATGTTGGGAGATATCAAGTTAAATAGAAAGACTCAATCTATGTTATATAACGGATTGGTTTCTCCTTCATTCCCTTCAGTTACAGGTAAAAACACTAACTTGTTAGGGCACTTACTTGAGAAGTATCAGTTTGTAGAGCCTAACTATACATTAATTGCTGAAGCTTTGTGGTTGCTTTCTGACCCAGGAGGGTATAAGAATAAAATAATGGAAAAAGGTGCTCAAAAAACTATATCAAAGACTGTTAGAAAACTTAAAACCGAGCAAGGAAATAACAATGGAAGTTCATTAGGTGTTCAAAAAGCTGAACAAGAATCTAAAAGACCTTCTAGAAAAAAGAAAATAAAAAGATCAAATAATATCTTTAAAAGATTTTAAAACAATTACTTAATTAATTAAATACTTATTATGGCAACTCCAGTATTAAACAATGGGATTTTTCTCAGAGATACTAACTATAAAGCGAGTTCACATGTAGATTCATATCACTTAACACAAATGTTAGGAAACACAGAGCCTATGGATATGGGACCTGTTGACATTTGGGCTATGACACAAAAGGTAGAAATGCCTCTTTATCAGATGGCTTCATTTGGTGGTAAGAATACTATTCTTGTAGACAACGCTAGAGGTGAGTACAAATGGCAAACACCTATTGCGCAAGATTTACCTTTTATTGTTGGTGATATTGAACCTCTTAACACAAGTAAGGGTATTGATGGCCAAACTTTTCAAATCAAGCTTTCTAAAAGAGCATTTGGTCATGGTGACATTATCACTTATGACAAATACAACGGTTTGGAAATGTATATTACCGCAGATGATATTCTTCCAGCAGGTGATGGTTTTATCTACACTGTTCAGCTTGTGAACAATGATAGTTCTGCAACACTTGAAAATGCTTACTTAACATCAGGAACTAAGTATTTCCGTAAAGGTTCTGCTAGAGGTGAATACGGAGAAAGATTCTCAGACATTGAGACAGGTTCTGGTTTCCGTGAGTTTTACAATTTTGTAGGTGGCGCAGAAGCACACGTACATTATTCTATTTCTAGCCGTGCAGATCTAATGATCAAAGGTGGCTTAAATGCTGATGGTACAGTTCCTGTAACAGAAATCTGGAGAAACTTTAATCAAGATCCTAATAATCCTTCTGTTTCTTCTATTGAAGATTTAGTGCAGTCTATGGGTAAATCAGGAGCAAGACAAGCATTTGAAGAAGGATCTCTATCAAGAACTTTCTTAACAAATCTTGAAGCTGCTCACCTTTCTAAAATTGCTAATGATATTGAAACTTACCTAATGTGGGGTAAGGGTGGTAGAATTAAACAAGATGGTCCAGATGATATTAGACTTTCTGTAGGTCTTTGGTCACAGTTAGACAACTCTTTCAAAAGAGTATACAACAAGTCTAGCTTTACACTTGACATGTTTAAATCTGAACTTTACAATTTCTATCAAGGAAAAGTTGAGTTTAAAGGGCCAGATCCAGAAAGAAAACTTATTGTTCAAACTGGTATTGGTGGAATGCAGCTTATTAACAAAGCAATTGCTGATGAAGTATATGGATCAGGTCTTGTACAAAACGCTACTGAAATTGGAGCTGTTACAGGTCAAGGTTTAGATCTTGATTTTGGATTTGCTTATACTAGCTTTACAATTCCGTTCTTAGCTAACGTTAAGTTTGTTTTGAATCCAGCATTTGATAACTTACATACTAATGATATTGAAAATCCGCTAATTGATGGAAGACCTTTAAGTTCTTTTAGCTTTGTAATTTTTGATGTTACTGATCAAGGTAATGACAATATTTACTTGCTTAAACTTAACTGGGATAATCAATTAAAATGGTTCTATCAAAATGGAACTATGGATTATATGGGTAGAACTCAAGGCTTTGCTTCAACTGGTAACTTTAATGGATACCGTGTTTTCATGACGCAAACTATGCCAGCAATTTGGGTAAAAGATCCTACCAAGGTTCTTAAAATTGTTATGAGAAACCCAATTACAGGAGGCTCATTCTAATTATCTATTTCTAGGAGGGAGGTTTATCCTCTCTCCTATTTTTTAATTAATAAAATAATAAGTTATGGCTATTTATAAAAAAGCACCATTTACCAAAGTAACACAACTTACTAACTCTTCAGTTTCTAAATTAGTAGCATCTAAAGGTGCAGGAAAAGAGTTGCCAACATATGTAGATAATGCTGCTGCTATAGCAGGTGGTCTTAGCAAAGGAGATTTATATATTGAATCAATTGCTAAGGTTGTTACAGTAGTAGTATAATTAATAACCAAAAAACCAACTAGAAATGAGCGATTACACAATTGTAGAAAAGTACCAGCAAAACAAAAATCAGACTATTGCTATAAAGCCTTACTTTAATCCTAGTAAAGATAACATGGGATTGCAAAATTATGGCATGGCATTACATGATGGAGTTTGGCATCAAGAAACTTTAGCATGTCTTGAATTAAATGGGGTGAAAAGATTTGTAACAGGGTTAAATGAATTTGCGCCTGATGTAAAAATGTTGCCTCCAGGAGAAAAAGAAATAAAAATTAAAGAGATCAGAAACGTTGTCTCACAGCTTGAAAAAGAATTAGCGGCTAATGTTGTTGAACCTAATGACAAAGACTTTTGGAATAAGGTTACACTCTTAAGCCCTAATAATGAAAAATTTTGGTCTAGGATTGAAATTAGATGTGGTAATGACCCTGTGTTTTTAGATCCTGTTAGAGATCCATATGACTTAATAAAATTACATGCTATAAATGCTGGTGGTTTTTCAATTGTTGCAAAATCTTTAAAGGCAGCTAAAAGTTCTAACAATAAATTTAAATTTTATTTAGATCAGCTTGAAGAGACAATTAGTACAAGGACTGAATATTCTAAAATTAGAAATAGAGCTTTAGTTCAATTGCAGACAATGTATGATAAGAATGCTACTAAACTTATGTATGTAGCAAAATGCGTTGATGTAGAAAGTACTCAGTATACAAAAAGTACACCTAATGATATCATATATGAAAATATGGATATGTATATTAATGGTGAAGGAACAGAAAGAAATAAAAAGAAAGCGGCAGAGTTGTTTTTAAAGACATCAAAAATGACCATGAAGGATTTAAAGATATCCGCATTGGTTAAAGATGGTTTGTATTATAGGTTTATTACTAGAAAGCAATCTGGATGGATAGAAACATTAGACACTTCTGTTAAACTAGGGAAAAGCCCTACTGAAGTTGTATCATTTCTTAAGAACCCAGAAAATGAAGATACTTTAGCTCATGTTAAAAGCAAAGTAGAACATTATTGGAATGCATAAATAGATAGAAATGCTAAATGAAACTCTACGGATAAAGCTAAAGCAGCGGTTAAATAAATTGTCTAGCAATGATTTTGACAATATAGAAAACTGGCAAATACTAGAAGCTTTTAATAAGTCTCAAATAGAATGGGTAAGAAGACAGCTACATGGCAACAACATCTATAAAGAAGGTGATGAAATGTCAAAAAGGAGAGTTGATGATTTACAAATTCTTTTAGAAGAGCTTGATCTTACTGGAGATGTAACAGAAAGATATTTAGAAACAAATAACTTTCCTGTTGATACATATTTAGAATATAAGAGAGTAAGTGCAAAGGCTACTAATGATTGCTGTTCAGATCCTAGATCTATGACTGTTTATCTTGCTGAAGAAGCTAATGTAGAGTTAATTTATAGAGATGAGTTAAAAAGACCTGATTTTGAATGGGGTGAAACTTTTTGTACTCTTATAGGAAACACTATAAGAATATACAGGAGAGATTTTACAATTGTTCAACCGGTTCTTACATACTATAGAAAGCCAAGGCTTGTTGAATTTTTGGGTGTTTTAAATCCATATACAGCAGTTAATTCAACAGTGGATGTTCAATGTGAATTTAAAGATGATATTGTTGAACTTATAATTGATGAGACAGCAGCTTTAATTGCAGGAGATATTGAGAATATGATACAAATGCAAAGAGAGCAACAAGCTGCGGAAAGAAATAATTAGAAAAGAGCATAAATATTAACTCATAGTTTTGAGTTAATGTAAAAAAGAATTATATTATTTGTATTATTTATTTCTAAAATTTATTTAAAATGGCTTATTTTAATCATGCTTTTTGTAAAAGCTTTTTAGTTGATTCTTTAGCAATAACTGCTGTAGACACTCAAGACTTAACAGCTGGGCAAATTGGTGTAGCACAAGGAGACTGGACAGCAGTTATTCCA
>WLWI01001399.1_pt1 | contig 20970 bp, 5 predicted proteins | sample 6701501 | NCBI WGS metagenome assembly WLWI01 (sample SAMN12718690, study PRJNA515312) | sponge metagenome | isolation source: marine sponge | host: Mycale hentscheli | place: New Zealand: South Island, Marlborough, Capsize Point | collected 2014-11-01 | reverse complement strand
ATAGTGCAACATCCAAGGCTTGCCAGATACACTACTTGGTTAGGAATGATAACGTCTGCCTCTTCGTGCATTGTCTTCAGGTCAGGTCTTATGATTTGCAATCCACTACATACCTCTGTAGGTATTGAGCAGTGCTACTGAAGACACAAGTTCATCACAAATCATATCAATGAGCTGTATTTTGTTTTTTGTAACAGTTAGAGCAACGTCTTAAGGAGGCAGAGGGGAGCTGAGACACAGTAGATTCTCTCTAGAAACCTGTGCTTTACGAGAGCATCTAGTTCCACTTTTAATACTGTATTCACAATAGCGGTCAAATATTATGTGTACTCGAGTGCTGCCTTTCAGTTTACTTGTGATGTGTTTCACAACATTTGTCATCAGTTCCTACGCCAATATTTGATGAAATAACTAGAAATCTGCGTATTGCCAAGTCAAAGTCATTGCTAAAGAACAAACTTCAGGTGGAACAATCAGCTCGTGCTACAGGACAACCAGATACTATTGTCATGGATGGCTGTGCCATACTTTGGGTTGTGCATTGGTCTAGTAAGGGGAGCATACAAGATCTGGTGCTAGTTCATAGCTAAGAATGTACTCCACCTTAATGTCTCGAGAGTTGTGTGGTATAGGTGTGGCAATGATAATTAGGGAAATGGTAATTATTGGGTGTGGTTTGTCCTCGAAGCTATTAAAAAGTTGGAACCTATGCCTAGGGCATTAGAATGAATGGTCTCAATCAAATCAGTTTAAAGAGAAGGTAAAATTTGAAGAAAAAAATCTCAGTTGTCGCCGGAAAATTGCACCCAGGACATTGACTTTAGCCACCTGTGCTCTAGACACTGAGCTACAACAACCCATGACTTCCAAGACTATCACGTTTATCTTTATACTGTTGCTTAGTACCACTTGCAGTCTTGCACTAATAAAATCTATGAGTGCATGTACATTAGCTAGAGCACTGGTGACTTAAGCCAGTACTATTATAAACATGCACAAGTATTTTTAAATAAACGTGTATTATCACGTGTAAATATCTCATTACCTAAGAATGACAGGGGAATAGTGACTCAACTCCCACGATTACGATGCTGATCCCACAGCAGAACTATCCTATACTAGTAACCCCACATGTTCCGGTACTAATCAACCAGATATTTTACTAGCAAGTACCACTTGATGTACTTTCAAAATTATGACAATATCTTTTTATCATTCTCTGCTACCTGATTGATTTACATCAGTTTCACTCTCCTATGCTCTTTCTTCCTAAATTATCTCTAACTTTTCTCTATTAAGCTCTCTTTTTGCGTCATGGATACCCTTCTCTCTTGGTCTATATCTCCTGCTTCTCGAGCTCTCTGTCCTCATTATGTATTGGGGCTTTCTATTGCCTTATCCAACTATTCCTCTCGGATTTCACCTGTTTTAGCTACAATTAATGGTCATTTGTAATAGCCTTCATTTCCTCATTTACTGAATGTGATGATGCTTTAACCATTCAATTTGAGGCTATATTTTACCAACTGGGCTCTGCTCACAAATTATTTATCAGTACACACGCCGTTGTTAGCGTCACTACTGACACATGAGATATTACATTACAAATTAGTAAATTGACATCTACAGTAGTAATAGTAGTAGTAACACTGATAGGAGTAGAATGAGATAGAAAGTTGCACTACCCTTTAGTAGGCAGAGCAAAGCTGTGCCCCCATGAGAAAAAAACAGGCTATGAAACAAAGAGCCAGCTAGGAATGGAGATTGGGTGAATGAGATATAATAGCTATCAATAAGTATGAGAAATTAGGAATGTAAACAATCACAATTGCGATAAGTAAGTCAAGCTTCTGTTCAGGTATGGTTTGAACAGATAGGATATTCGATTTGGGACTCTCTGATACTATACTGTTTCCCACATGGGTTCAAAATGGAGGGGGCGAGGAAGATTGAAGTAAACAACAAAATGTTGCGTTGGACATTTAAGTGCCAGATTTTTTTCATTTCAACTTATTTTTTCTGGTTATTTTTAGGCTGTATGAAGCGATTGTTGGTAGTGCTTGTATTTTGTAGGCTGACAACTAACACTTGTTGCTTATACTCTCTTAGTACAATTTTGTCCCCCCAGTTTCTCATCTAGTTCAATGTATTCATCTCTTACTGATCTCTTTCTTCCAATGATGCCACTTTCCTGAAAAGAAGATTGAAGAATTTCAATCCCACGTAGCCACCCACAAATCCACCCACACAAAATTAATTAAGGCTGCCATGGAACATTATGACGTATTGGCGCTTGACAGTAGCACAAGTTGTCTTACTCAGTTATTATTGTCTACTGCACTATCTGAATAATATAATTGTTATCATCAATAATCACTTATTATGTTTTAAAATATGAAGCGTTTTTTAAATCATTTTCAATTGGAAGTTATAGGAAGAAATAGATCAATCCTTGATGCATTTTTTTCTGTTCAGACATAGAGAAGGATGACTGTGTTCTTGCATCTTATACAATAAGTATAAAGAGTAGTATTTTGGTATACATGTAAGCTACATTTACTAGCCATGTTCTATTGATGTCCTAAGATTACAAAAAAGTTTAATAACAATTTTGCATGCAATCTGTTTTAGTTAAACTACTCTAATGATGTCTCATAAATGCAATATAACATGTAAACATATGACACAGATGCTAGATAGCAAACAGTAATAGAAAGTAATCAAAATTTACTCTAGTAATGTTAAATTCCTTCATATGGCTTCTTCTATATATTTTATTATAATATTAGCAATTTCATTCAGTAGCATCATGTAATTAACTTTACAACAATGTTACTAAATTGTTATTGATTCTTTAGAATGAGGATGATTATGACATAACTAATTGTAAACCATCTCTTGTTACTTTTGTTTCTGATAATACATCAAAGAACAATCAACCATCACAATACGGAGTACTGGAGAAAGATAATGACAATACTGAAGGCAATTACTACTTGCCTCTCAATCTCAATCTTAAGCATCCAAAGTAATGATGACTATCAATAGACTTATTGTAAGTTTAAATATATCAACAGACAGTTTTGATTACTAATCTTCCTTATACATTAGCTATATTACACTATTAATGTTCTATCAAAGCTCGTATATCACGGCTATTAGTCAGTGTGCCCAGCAAACTGTCCAAAAATTGTGCTGCATTATAAAGAATTTTTGAACAATTTTAGTAATAATATCCTAATATTGTTTAAAAATCATAGATACATGTAGGTCAAGATGTTGTTCTGTTTTTTTTTTTAATTCTTGTGTGTTGGCATCATTAGCAAGCCCTAAAAACACAACCATTTAAGCTTGACAGCATTAAGTAAGTCTAACTTAGGCTAAAAATAGTGAGATGTTTTTATTTTTCAAGTCACAAAAAGTTGCTGCAACTGGCCTTACTATGGTTTTGAAAATAATTTCAAAACTTCATCATTTTTTGCAGATGCTATGTGCTGCTTGTTATGTTGCTTGTCAAGAGAGTTTGTTAAAGAGTTTCTGGTAATTCGGGTAGTCAGAATGGTTTAAATTAAAGAAAAAGTTATCATTACTCAGGAAGTACGTTGACACTGTTAGTTTGGTGGTCGACCCTGTTACAGACTTCACTAAACTGAATCCTCTGGTTTATCGATTTTTACCTGCATCATCCAAGAACATTTGATTGTTTACTTCTTTGAATTCTTTTGTGAGTGGATTTACAAACTTAATGAATTACATTTTCTATTCAAATTAGTGTCAGTGGTAAATTAATATGATACTTGTCATAATTATATGCCCTACGCAACCATGTTTTTCCTCTTTGATAATCCATTGTCCTATAGTCTGACCACGAAGGTAAGTCTTGTGTTGGTATGTTCAATGAACAAGTGCGTGTGAATTTTTTTTGCATTAAGCTAAAGAATTGCACAAAGTGAATATTTTAATAACAAATCTACCTTTATGCAGCTAGCTACTATAACAGTAAGTATGTCTTAATGTAGGATTAATAGATTCAAACTTGTGCGATAGTTCCTTAGAAATTCTGTTGCTGTTGTTTTCTTTTGTTTTGCTTTTAAGTCAAACAGTTACAGTGAGTGGTTACTATGACATTGAACTCTTTATCGTATATACGTTATTTAAAAAACTCGACCATTATTTAGAAGCTGGAATGTTAGAAGTTAATATTAATTTATCATAACAATACTGTAACCTATTTAGACAGGCTCACTCGCCATTTGTGCTCAAGCATCTCACTAATTGGCGAGCAAGCGAAACAAGTGAGATAGCATACAGCGGGGTTAAAATAGACTTACACATGCACTGTACTCAACATTATTCAATATTCATTCTAATTAGCAGTAGCAGGGCTCTGTGAAATCAAGGACTATGTACTCCTTGTATCACTTCCTGTACTGAATTAATTGTATTGTTTTGGACTGCTGGCTTAATACTGCTTCAGGCAAATAAATAACTGTGGCCATTTTGTTATTTTGACATACAGAGTTTGTATAGGCAATATTCAACTTTTATCTTATTAAATTTAGCTGCTTGTTATTTGAATTTTTTGTGCACAATGGCTCCTTTGCCATTTATGCTGATGCACATCACTAGTTAGTATTTCATGTTAACCTCAATTCAAATTAGATTGTTTGATATGTCCTCATTTATGTATTAGTTGTGTCAATACAAAATTGATGTCGTGTGATGTACAAATTCACACACACACACTTTTACAAATTTGTTATAGTTATAACTAATTCTATATAGTATGCCAGTTTTATCTCTGCTGGAACTAAACAATTCATATAGTGGGACACAAAATAATTATTTCAAATACACATGCTCATAAGAATGTCTTGTAAGATTTACTTTCTGGTAAATTCAATTTTATTGAGATAGAGATTATAATAAGAAATTTTAACCTTAAAATGTGTATTAATTTTTTCTTTAGATATCTTCAGTGAGTTGTGCAATGTATTTTGTTCATACTTTGGATGTTTAAAACAGTACATTTACAGTTTAATGTTATCAATATCAGCATTTTGTATTTTTGTATGTGTATCTATAAGTAATTCATGTACTTTTTCACTGATAAGGCTTTACATATGAATGCAAAATTATTAAAAGCTCTTCTATTATGAACTACACTGGAAACAACATTTACTAATTATAATTCAATGATAAAATTGTAGACTACACCTCATCATAATCTCATAAACAATTTTATTAGTATCTTAAGTTCAAGATATTGCTTTTTATACAGCGTTTCCCCCAAAACAAGCAAGTAGAGGTATTTGATCATATCCCCTAACTACACCAATTTTAACATAGTTATGTCTTTAGATTTTAATGTGCAATATTAGGCCAGTTGTGCAATATCAGGCCAGCTGGAAATATTAGACTGTATCTGTTATCTGGTATAGTTGCCTTTTTTCTAAACTAGATGTAGAAGCCAACTGAGTAGTAGTGGAGTACTAACCCACCCACCCCCTCCCCAAGAGAGAAATCACTAATCAACACATAGCTACAGTCAATAGTTAGCTACAGTTTAGAAAATTGATGATTTTTTTTATTTCTACATAGTGTTGATTAAATTTGCAGATAGCTATCAGTTTCATTTTTATATTTCAGAAGTAAATCTCTGACTAATACACATTCTACAAAATGTGCAAAAAGCCTGAGCGAATTGTAAATTACATATAACAAACTAACAGTTTAGAATAGAATTTGATTATTACTAAGAGGAACACACATACCCACTTTGGAAAAAGTTATCCAGTCATAGCTAATTACTAGCAACATGCACCACTATATTTTAACAATTGTTGTGAGGCAAAAAGGATAACCATATCATCAATAAACCATATAACCTGCCACTTCATCAACCATCACATATTTAGAGTGCATCCTACTGCAATGGGTGTGATCCCCTCTGACTTCTTCTCTAGTGCCACGAGTGATGCACCAAGAAAAAGGAACAAATTTCTATAGGAGCATAGCCTTCTAACACCAGCAAGTAAATGTTTAAGATCCTGTGGGAGTAACTTGTCTGAATCTCTATCACAGCCATTGTGAAAGATATTACTGCCTTGACAACGAGAAGCTGGTGCAATTAGGCCATCTGGCAGAGAAGCAGGAGATGGAGGTATTGAAGAGTTTGGATAAGATGGTGGGTGTTAGGTTATTTCTTGGATTGGGTGTGGTTTGTGTAATATCATGTTAAGAACAGTAACTCTACTGGTCAGTTAGTAAGTAGCCTTGCTATAGAAGCAATAACATAAGTTGTTCATCAACTGATACAGCCAGTACTAAGCACTAGTAAATGTATGATAGTGAAGCCAGTAGCTCAGATACTCTAGTGTCTTTAGCCTATCACATTCTGCTATTGATGCTAGTAAGAAAGCATGAACTCTGATGGGGAATTTGGAACCGTACCTCTATGAACCAATTGCAAAGAATAGTGAATCCTCAAATAACACTCCTGATGATGATGAGTTTCTCAGGACAATGAGGTACTTCTAACTACAACCATTAACAAAATTGTTACCTTATAATAGAGCACAGCCATTTCATACAAACAGCAGCAGGAAACTATTCCTCGATGCAAGTGTCAAATAACTATTGCAAAATTAGGTCCACTGATTGTGGTTGCATATTATTAGCACGGTGAAATCAAATCAGTAAATCAACAGAATAGACATAAATTCTTCAGAGCTAACCTGTATTACTGAAAATGAAGTATTTCATTTTTCATCCTGTATGTCTAAGAATTGATATAGGTCCTGGTGATTTTCAACACAAGTAAAATGTTACTTATTGAGAAAGTTTTTTTTATTCTTGTTAAACTGAACATAAGAGAGTGCAACTAGATAAAACTCCCACACTTATCCCTAACTAGAGTACCACCATTTATCCAATTGGCTATATGCCACAAATCTATATTGCTTTAAAGCTGTTTGCAACGTATTAGATTGTTATGTACATGCACATATACTGCAATTTTTATTCTAGAAAGGAAAGTGAAGCATGAATAATACTGCGTTTAATCACATAGAATTGGAGAAAAACTCAAGAGGATGTGAATAGAGTGAAAGAAGCAATACACTTTGATACAACTAACATATCAACTGGCAAGGTACTTTCAGATGAGACATGTTACAAGATTATTAATTTCACAATTTCTTTCTCAGCCTTCTTTTACTCTCTCTCTTTCACAGGTTTTTTATGTATTTATAAAAAAAATCTGTGAAAGAGAGAGAATACGTTTATCATTATCAATGCTTTTGACCATGACAATATTATGAAACATTAAAAGTTGACTTAAATAATATGGATAAGTGAAAATGATGTTAATCTTCAGCTTGCGCAAGAGGTTTAAAGTAGTCATCTTGTCTGTTCATCTGTCTGTCAGTCATCCTCTAATTTTGGAGAATACTGACAATAATAGCTAACTGTTGATTTTTGTAACTGGAGACCTTTCATTTTTGCATGATTCTTGAGAAAACGTGAAATTTTCAGCTATGCATAGGAACTAGCTTTTACGGGTAATGCCCCTATCGTCATGCCATAATCACGTGAATTAATAATTAAATTCATGCGGTATGCAGTAATTTGTTCTATGCATCTGGGAACCTAACGGAGTTGCTGAAAGTGGAGTTTTGTGTTGAAAGTAAATAAATATATAACCGGTACATGTTTCTGACCTGTTTAGATTCTACCGGGACATTGTTAAGATGTTCCATTTTAATTGTTCTATAACTATATTGATCCATGATACCCAATTAGAATAACCAATGAAATATTCTATTGATCTCAGATTTTTTATAACCAGCTAGTGTATAGTAGTTTCACACATTTGTGCTTCCTTTACTGTGTCAAATTTTACAGTTAAAAAGGTAGTAATTAGTATGTTTTAGCAAGCCTGAACAGTAGTCAGAATAATTAATTACATTAATTTGTGATACATTTAGTAGAAGTATTAGCTACTAGGCATAAATAAAATGTTTAGAACATAAAAACATAGCTAATAATTTTTTCCCTATTCATCCTCATTATTTCTCAAATCTGCCCTACTATACATGTATGAGTGTAGAATAAAATACATGTAATTGAAGAAAATATTTGGAGAATTCTTGATTACTTATATGAGCTGAGATATTTTCTTATTCTACTCCAACACAGGCTTCACAATCTGAACAGAAGGCATTACTCATAGATCTTAGTTTACATGTTTAATATTTTAGTTGTGAAACTGTGTTAATTACTATAATGGTAATATTTACTATGAAAGTTGGAAAAATCGTTATTCAGTTTCATTATATTACCTTACTAGCTACTTGTGCAAAAACTGTCTATGTAACAAGTAGCAGAAACAGTTAATCTATCAATCAGCCAATCAGCTCTATTAATTAATTAACCGGGTCAGAATAAAAGCCCGGTCACTTTATAAGCCCGTGCCACAAACAATTTTTAAGGAAATACACGCCTCTCTGGTCTTGAATAAACGCTCTGTGCACTGTTTAGTTCATACCCTCTAAAAGCCTCTAATTGGGGTTGGCAAATACAGCTGCCGTTAGTTTTGGTCTGGCACTTTAGAGTAGTAAGAAAATGCCAAGAAATAGGAGATGCTTCACTGTAAAACTAAAGTTACAGGCTGTAAAGGTTGCAGAATCAAAGTCTAAAGAGGCATGTAAGTTAAAACTGTAAACTCTATAGCAAGTTAGCTAGGTGTTTTAATCTTCTACTTTCAGCTGCCAGGGAATTTAATGTGGCTCCTAAGAGGATTAGGGAGTGGTGCAGCCAGAAGAGCCAACTTGTTGCAGCTAGTAAGAATAAGGGAGGAAAGAGCCGGAAGAGGCTAGCTGGGGCTTGAAGGAAGGTCATGGATGAAGACATGGAGGAAGCTCTGTTTGATTGGATAGTGGAGATGAGGTAGAACAATCTCAGAGTGAGTAGAAGTGCAATTCAAGGGAAGGCTAGAGATCAGTCGACAATGCAAGGATTCAAAGCAAGTAAGGGGTGGCTATTCAGATTTATGAAACGTCATGGCCTTACCCTGCGACGCAAGACAACAGTATGTCAATCTACACCAGCTGATTCAATACCCAAGCTAGTAGCTACGTTATGCACCTTCGAAATCTCCGAAAAAAGCATCAATATCAACTTTCTAGCATATTTGCAATGGATGAGACTGCATGTTGGATGGACATGCCATCTGATACAACCGTTGCCCCAGTTGGTGCTCGTTTGATCCCAATCAAGACAACAGGCCACACTAAAGATCACTACACAGTAATCCTTACCGCTCGAGCAGATGGGACTAAGAAAAAACCCTTTGTTGTCTTCAAAGGTAAAGGTACTAGATTTATTAAAGAGCTAAAGAAAATTTCCGGTATCCATGTGCACTTCAGTATTGGATGAATGATGGACTTACTCTTGATTATCTCAGCACTGTTATTGGGTCGCTTACTTTCAATAAACGTCTTCTAGTCTGGGATGCATATCGGTGTCATACAAGTGAAGCTACAAGAGAAGAATGTAAGAAGCTGAAGCTTCATACTGCAATTGTTCCCGGTGGCTGCACAAAGTTCATGGCCAAGCACCTGACGTTGTGTGGAATACTTGCTTAAAAAGTCATATGCGATCTTGCTATGATACGTGGCTGTCTGAGCCTTCCTTGCATGAATTTACAAAAGCAGGGAATATGAAGGCTCCTTCAAGGTCTCTGGTATGTGAGTGGGTGAAATCCAGCTGGGTAGCTGTTTCTACTGAAATGATATGAGGCTCTTTCATGTCATGTGCTATCACCACATCTACCAGTGGTAATGACGATGACCGGATTTACTGCTTCAAACCTGGCCAGCCCTGTGAAGCAGGCAGAAGTGTGCTGGCAGATGAAATGAAGAAACCCACTTCAGATTATGATGATACTGACCCATTTGAATCTGATAATTACGAAGAAGAGCAATTTGAGAATGAACTTTGTATTGAAGGAGGAGAAGAAGATGAATTAAGATGAATCTGACGATTTAGAGACTGAAAATGAAAATTCAGATGAAGAAGTAGAGATCTAGCTAATCACTGTAGTGATTATTGTGTCTATTCAGTATATAAACTCAGTGCTTGCATTTAATTATAATTGTTATAACTATTGCATTTCAATAAATTGCTTGCAATGATTAAGACTAAATGAACAAGGTTACAATACTAATATTAATATTGGTCTATTGGTTCCAGAAGTTTTTTTCAGTTTGTCCATAGTCTTGGTGGAGTTAGAATAAAAAGTATATACACATGGTACTTCCAAACCATAGCCCAACTTCCCCTGTGATGCAGCAACTCATTTCATTTCCTCGTTGAAGAAAAAACCAACAAAGTCGAGACATTGACGCTTTTCTTTTTTTCGTCTTTTTTTTTCATCCTGTTTTTTTTTTCTTTATTCCTTTTGTCTTCTTGCCTTATTTTTCTTTATTTTCCTCTTTCTTCCTACTGTTTTTATTTCTCTACCTTTTCCTTTCCTCTTTCTTTCGTGTACTGTTTTTCTTTCTTTCTTCTTTCTTTTCTTTTCTTCCTACCTTTTTTCATTCATTCCTCTTTCTTTTGTCCCTCTTCATTGTCTTTTTCTCTTTCCTTCCACTCTTCATGCCACTTCTCTTTCTTTTTTTTGTTTCTACACTTTTCCTTTGTTATTATTTTATTTTCTTCATCATACTAGCTAACTAGCCCTGAGGGTTTGCACTTCAGTGCTCTAGTTAAGTGACTGAATACAGCAATAATTTAAATCAACAAAACAGCACAGCACTTTTTCTAACCACATATCGGTAAAGGGTCTGCATGCCAGACAACTTTCAACGGTTCTAGCCATATTTAATAATATTCATGGCATGTATACATAAAAGTGCCAGTTCGTCTAAACCACTTCCATAATGAACTGGCCAACAACATTACTATTGCGGTATTATTAGCTCTGCTGCACCAGGGGAATACCCTTGTTTACTATCCCCTGACGCAGCATTTTTTTCTGGGTTTGTTATTAATCACCTCTGCTCACCAAGTTACTCGAAGTCGGCATGATCCTTCTATTACCTTCGGTATACTTTACGGTAGTGTTTGCTTTTACAGTTGAGGGTAAGTTCAAATCGAGAGTGAGTGATTTTATGGGACTAGCTAGCAGTTAACTTGTAGACTTTTATGCTGAACTTGGGTAATCTAGGCAGATTCTAGATAGCTTTGGCAACAACATGGCTAGTGTGTAAGTCAGCATGTACTTTAATCAATCTGTTTCAGGTTCATATGGTTAGAAGGCTTATAAATATATTTCCACTAAGATTGTAAAGTTCTATATTGTGTTCAACTTGCACATTCAGAGAATGAACAAATAAAGAAACAACAGACCTAACTGTCTTCTCCATCCTTCTTGGAAGATTCTGTTAAAATGTTTGCAAACAATATGTCACAGTTGATAGTTTAAGTGTCCAAAGATTTAGCCTTAGCTCAGTCTATAAGCATTAAAGCAAAAAAGAAAATAAACGATGACTTTAATTTTACAATAAGATAATGTTAAGCTCATCACCATACCAAATTTGTCAACATTATTGGAACTTGGCTCAAATATTATAATCATTACAAATGATAATTGGGACTTTTATTAGTTTCATATTGTTTGTAGTGTACAATGATACACACATCTATATAATAATATAATAGCTTTAAACACATTACAATAATGCATTGTACACTTTCCTTTATTGTGATTATTAGGAAGATATGTTTTGTTGAAGTTAATTGCCTCTACTCCACACATAAGTAATGATGTCATAAGATAAACTAATTATTTGGTTTCGATTATGTATGATATATATTAGATGTATTCTCTTTCTTTCACAGGTTTTTTTAAACAATACAGAATTAAAAATATTTGGTCGCCACTAGGAATTGAACCCAGAACCGCTTTAGTGCACAAGCGCTCTGCCACTGAGCTACGACAACCACCCGGCGAACAAACACACCAATTCTGTATTTATACTTTTAAAGGGGTACTGCTATGCTACAATCTCACTCTCAACAGACTAACGAAATTTCTCTTTTTTCAAAGATTCTTATTATTCGTTGAATTTTTTTCCTTATCTAATTTATCACTTCACAATTTCTTTCTCAGCCTTCTTTTACTCATTAGTTAATTTCTCTTTTTTCAGAGATTCTTATTATTTGTTGTTGTTTTTTCAATTTCTATTGAGTAAAAGAAGGCTGAGAAAGAAAGTGTGAAGTGATAAATTAGATGAGGAAAAAATTCAACGAATAGTAAGAATCTTTAAAAAAGAGAAATTTCATTGGTCTGTTGAGAGTGAGACTGTAGTATCCCTTAACAGTATGAATACAAAATTGGAGTGTTTTTTCGCCAGGTGGTTGCCGTAGCTCATGCGCTATACAAGCGGTTCTGGGTTCGATTCCCTGTGGCGACCAAATAATTTTAATTCTGTATTGTTTAAAAAGCCTGTGAAAGAGAGAGAATACATCTAATGAGTAAAAGAAGGCTGAGAAAGAAATTGTGAAATGATATATATATTGTTACTCTTTAGCTTCAATTGACATCATATCAAGATCTACCCAAGATGGTGGCCAGGGCAAGTGTGTGGAACTGATTTCATGCATCACAGGTCCTATACAGGGAAACTTGTTTTGGTTTTCTGAGTTTCCTAATGGATCAGTAGCGAGATTTGCAAGAAATGATGGAGGAAGTACTGAACCTAATCCGTCATACAATGAAATTACATTAGATGGTGTCACAGATTACTATACTGAAGTAACTCGTGAAATTATGAATGGAGATTTGTTCACTAATTTTAATACAACATTGGCTTTTGACATACTGAAAACTACTGAATTAAACATAACTAAAATCTGGTGTGGGTCCCAAGATACTATTAGCCAAAAAATAATTCCTTTCAAGCTGCGTGTTACAAGTAAGTGGTGATGCCAGCAAAAAACTAAGAAAAAATCGATAAATAATTAACTTGCGAGAGACAATTGGTTTCCACACTGCCCAAATAAATATTTGACTGTAATAATAATATATACTTGTTGTTCTACTCTGTTCAATATATATAATGTTAATTTAGTGAGCATACATATTTCGTATGGAGTGTTAGCAAATAATATGTATGTAAACTCTTTGACTATCGAAACAGAGATTTTTTGACATTAGACCATCCTGATTTATTCATTTAAAAAAACAAGTAATTTCTAATATAATAATATACCATTCTCATTTATTTTGTTTATACGCTGCTCTGACTTCCTCTAATAAAATAATTGGAACAAGTACACTACTCATGTGTTTTTTTAACAATTTTTTTGCAACCATTACAGCAACAGTTACATTTGAGTGTTTATCTGCCAAATTGTTTCTTAAAGTTTTCGAAAGCTCAGAATTCAGTAACTAGCTGAACAAGCCATGTGCTCTGTCTGAATCTGGAATCATCAGAGAGTGTCAGATAGTAGTGAAAAGTCCGAATTGTTAACACGTCTCTTTGTGGACGATAATACTACAACTGTATACTAGTGATATATTGTACCATTGAATGCTGCACAATTTAACACACCAGTGCATAGTTCTGGACACTGGTATGTATTTGGAGTTCTCTATGATAAAGATTTCTAGCACAACCGTTTTAGTTTTTACATATCTAATGTACAGGGAGCAATAATATTAGAATCATGCAATATTGAAGTGACATTTCACTGTAATCCTTGTATGTTTTATTCACCTTCAGATTGCTAAAGTACTTAGGTGTACTCTTAAAATATCTCCCCATACTATGCGCTGACTCGTGCAATAAGAATTATATGTCACACATGGGGCAAACACTTAGGTCATGTTCTGCATGCATGCACATCTGCGTATTTAATCACAAGCACAAGCATTAGCGCTTTCATTGATATGATTCGTGAGGCACAACTTCAAACACATTACAACAGGTTAAAGCACATTATTTACTAGTATGCATAAAACTTAAACATTGAATATGGCACACACTGCATTGAACATTGGCCACATGCTTACACCAGTATGTTTCGAGACAGTTATTGACGATAACTTAATTGAGTATTTGACTTTCTTACCGATATACCAAAAGTGCAACATGTTTTACCTGGTGCTCTACGTGCTAAAAATTCACATATAGCCAGTAACTAATATACTACTAAATTAACTTAATCACTAGATAGCTTCTGATGCTAAAACTTACTCACCTTTAAGTTATTGAATTTGAAGATATAATTACTACAATAAGCTGGAGAACATGCGAAGATATAGACACTCTCTCTCTGTTTGGTGTATGCTTTATGGAAATTTTAGGTATTGCACAGGCCCTTGAAGCCTCTTTCATACTTCTGTTTAATGTGCATGAGCTCACCTGGGCTGAACAAATCAGCCTTACTTAACTCTCACCCTATAGTAACTCACTACGTCTGTTTATACCTGAAAAGATTAGTCTGCATGCAAACTATTTGAGAAAATTAAGTATAACTAGCAAGTACCCCGCCACATAGTGGCGCTTGACGTATTACGAAGTAAGAATGCACTATTTTAAATTTAAATTTGAATACTAACCACTAATAATATTTATTGGTTAGTTAATGTTTAAGTTTTCTTTGTGCTATTCTTTAGCAAAACACAACATATTTACTTACACACTTGTTTGCTGACATAAGCACAAGACTTATGTACATTGTAATATCTTTGTGACTTGAAAATTGAACTATGGATTTTCAAAGGGTATGTAATTATATTTCGTCAAATGATATGGGTAAGAATTGCTAAACCAATGCCTTTCAAAAGGTTGACTTATTGAAAATGTTCTGTTGTGCTTGAGCTCTAGTAATAACGTTAACTCTAAGTGACTTGACTATTGGGCAATGAATTTTCAATTAAGTACAACTATGTTACATAAAACATAATATGGTTATGACAGCTCATTAACAAGATAACTTACCACCACCACTAATAGAATAGAAAATGAACTCCGCTAGTTTTGCAAGATCTAACTGTGAACATTTCTCCTCTTCTTTCTCATTTTTCCCCTCACTTTTTTTTAGCTCCGGAAGCACCTATGGTTTCAGTGACTCTCCTTAATGGCGTATCATTTGTGACCGTCTATGGGAAAATCGGGCACAACGCGGCATGCGTAGACGTCGCAAAAAGATCGATTTAGTTCTTAAAATTGTATTAAATAAGCCTAACGAACGGTTAGGCGATATATAGCGGGAATGGCTAAAGCTACGGCGATAAAACTTGGAGAGCTTAATATCTGCTTGCCGAGGAGTGTTTAAGTGCAAAAAAAAAATTTTTCGTCGGGGCCGCGTTGTGCCCGATTTTCCTGTAGACGGTCACATTTGTTGAAGTACAAGCTGAGTGGCCGAAATTAGTAAGTTGTATTTGTTTATTTAACTTCCATTTAGTCATCAATAGCTTTTGCAAGCAAGTAAAAAAATACTATTATTGCAGAGAGAGAGCCAGTTTATTGTTATAGGAAAACCCAAATTTAATACTAGCACTTATATAGTTATAACTGTATTGCCACACCCTTGTTTAGTATTCTACAAGACAATAGCTACAGTGTTAAGTTTCTAAACACTGGATTCATCTGAATACCCAGGAGGCCCAACATTCAGATAATTGAAGTGGAACAGCACAGTTATACAATACATAGATTATAATAGATTGTTTTATTGTTGAGTTCAAAGTGAGTTAGATTTGAACTTGATATAATTATAGAGCAGTTGTTGAAGTATATTTTTTGTTGTAATGGCGGTAATAATAATAATAATATTTCATGTAAATTCATCTCACCTTTTCCTAAACAATTCCACTACTCATTGTTTTGCTCTCTTTCTTGTCTCATACATCAGCATTTACATCTCTATTTACTGTATATAATTAACAGGTATGCCCATGGTCAGGAAAATCTTTTGTATATGAAGTTATATTAACACGTGCCACTGGATCAATTTTTACTAGGATTACAACGAAAGATTGTTCAGGAGAGAAATGTCATGTGACATTACATGTATCTAGAACAACATATGGTATTTACTTTGTAGAAGTCACAGCGATCATCATTGGGCAACACAGTGTTAGAGGTGCACCATACAAGTCAGATGCTATAAGTAAGTGGCATATTATTATGATAAGATTCATTTTTACTTCAGTATTAAAATATAATTTTTGGGATGTTATATGTGTACATCTGTATGTATAATGATCTATATAATCATATTACATGCACACTTTATGTTTTTATATTTTCTTGGATAATACGGGGCCATGATATGGACAAGCAAACTTCCATGCTTTTCCAGTTACTGCATTGGTACATAGATCATACCACGATCTTAAACTTTATAACTGTGATCTTTGGCTTTCCTATTTATTACATGTAATGAGCTCCTTTTAAGTTGCAATCATTTGCAGCTCACACACTGGTAGGACAAGTGGTGATAATCATCACAATTTACAAGGTGCAGTGAAGGAAACTGCGATAGTACATCTGGATCTGGAAAATTGGGGTCTCTGCCAGGAACACTTCAGTGAATAGATCACCATTAAAGTTTGCACATGATAGGAGTTTTATGCCGACAACATTTTGCCAATAAATAACAGCGGGCAACAGCCATCATTGATTTAGTGAGGTAATACACAAAGACCAAAAGGTATCAGTTTCTGTGGCATTTGTAAATTGTCCACACTCATTCTATGGAATGGTCCTCTGACTGGGATAGGAGATAAGAGAGGATTTACTGTTCATCTTGATCCACGTCTTAAAACAGTCACGACTAGAGCGATAACATTTCTCTACTTCTCCACGCATTCACTTCAACCAGAATTGTTTCTTTACCATATAACCATTCAAACAAAGGTACCGGTAAATTTTACGCCATGCAGCTATCACAAGCAGAACGGACCTCATGGCCAATGGGACCACTATATTCTTCATGATCCGGGATTGTTCTGATGATGACTCGAGTATAATCTGACAAAATACCTTTCCTATTTGCCAATATAGGTTCCTGGCATTGAATTCTGTCATCTTGATCATGACATCAGTTGCACTCCCAGACCAGCAGAACCTTCACTGATACAGACTGGATTCCTAGATTAAGTTTTGATTGGCATTATTGTTACCACCACAATCCTTGATGGTAAGATCATTCATTGTATGGTTCACTATTACCAGGACTCTGATAATTATTTACAGACTTTAGTTCGGTAGACAATAATTCCATTTTCTTTGGCTGCTCACTCCATTATAATCCTATTTCTTGATCCACAAATTCGTCCTCTACTTTACCTTTTGAATCTGCTTCACAAAACACTGCTTCTGCTCATGCAGTGCCTTGAACTTCCCAAGTTCCATCTCGGTTTGCATCTTCCAAAGAGCGTCCTCTCCGTCTCTCCCAATGTAGTTTCTGTATCTTATAGCCCCCAAAAAGGCTACACAATTCTTTCTGACCAATTGAACAATTTTATTCCTCATCACCAAACACTGTCAAGTAATTCAACTCCTTGAGAATCTGACTTCAGAGACTTTAACCTTTGTTGGCTCATAAATTTAAAATTTTTTAACTTCACCCTAATAGTAATCTCCAGGCTGGGTCGCCAACTGAACGACATGTGTAGTCTCTACCTCTATGAAGAGGGTCAATGGTCTCTATTTATCAATACGCACATGCTCATTACAACAGTTACAAGTAATTAAATACACATAGATATATATTGTGACAATGCACAGGAAATTAGGCACAGCATGGGCTTTGTCATAAAATGTTTGTGTCATACACGTTCATCAGAATTCAGATAATGAGCTATCAAAGTTGTATAGTGGTAGCTTCAATCATTGATGACTGTTCTGACAGGAAATGTAGAGGAGAGGTATATAGCTCTTGTGGCGAGGCTATTTTGACTATACACTAGTTTTTCACTAACCACAGTTATTTAAGTTCCGTATAACAGTATAGCAACTGCTGGAGGAGTGTGAAATTGAAACTTACAGCTTACATCATAGATAAGAGAATAACCATACCTTAGTTCACTAAGCTAGCATTGTTGTTGTACTCACCATGACTACATAGTGGTCTTTTGTTGGGCCATCAAGAATGCATTCTAAATTAGCTGGAAACTTACAAAAGAGTGAGCTAAAATTTGGATTTGTCGATAAAAATAGAATTATTCTGGAATTTATGCTTACCTCACAGAAGACAGACAATGTTAGCTTTTTTCATAAAAAATCATTATTTATTTACTGTTTAAAATTCTGATTTTAATGTTTTTTCTTTCTCACAATGATCATTTACAAGAGAGAAAGATTGATAGATGTAAAGAACATATTTTACAATATCAAATTACAGAACAAGTGTGCTAATAAGTTTGCAGTGGCAGTGCTGTCACAAATAATGAAGTCAATAGTGAATAATTGACTGATTGTTGGTGAATTATATAATATGTGCAAAAACTATACAACAACAAACTATTAATGTCATGCATTGTATTATGGATACTATGGCTGTAAGCATGTCTTAATATAGGGTTGGGTTCAAACCTGTGGTGTAAATCCTTATAAATGCCTGTTTTGTTTATGTTTTCTTTTCTCAAGTCAAACAGTCGAAGCAAGTGGTTACTATAGCATTAACACCTCTTTTGCTTTATACATTTTAAAACTGCAGTTATTTTAGTGGTTGGTGTAGCATTAGAAATTAAAATACATCACAACACTGCAGTTTTATGTAACCTAACTAAGGAGGCTCACTCTCCACTGTGCTCAAGTACATTGTTACAATTAAAAATAAAAATATTTTTTCGTGTAAATAATAATTATTATTATTACTATTATTATTGCTGTTATTATTATTATTATTTTTACTATTGTTGTTGTAGTATATTTTTTTTTTATTAATACACTTATAGATGTAACAGATACACTGTCAGGTCAACAGTTGAAGGTTAAATTTAATCCCTGTTTTACTTCTGTCACATGTGAAGCTGAATCATTTGGAACATGTAATGTAACTTTCAGCAGTAGTTACTATAACACTACTCAAGTTAGTGGTCAAGTTAATGATACAATTTCTCTCTCAAACTTACAAGTCAATGTAAGATATGATTACCGTGCCGTGTATAATTCTACGTTCAGTCGAGGAGCTATCACTGTTAAATGTGAGTATAATCACAGTTTTTGGTAGTGGAATAGTGTAGCAATACATATTATATACTTTATAGGTGTACTCTGATATGAAGGATTGCAATATATATTTTACTGAATTCAAAATATAATATTTATTATAAAATGACTTCCATTCCTGAGCTCAGATTAAATTGGAGACTGCTGTGGATTATTTTTACTGTTGAAAGCATTGGTTATACTGCTTACAAAAGTCACTAAATACTCAAGATTGTTCTTGTAATTAGTTTCTCAATATTTGGACTTAAATTTGTCCCATTTTGTATGCTTTCTTCTTACTGAAATATTATTTTCAGAATTAAGTGTGGTTTATGTGTTTCATGTTGAGAATAGCTTCTCTAGTCAGTAGTAGTCTTGCTATAGAAACCAAACTACTTCTCTGAGTGGTTCATGATTTGATGTGGCCTGCACTAGCACTAGTGAGTCTAAGATATTGAAGCTAGTATAGCACAACTAGTCATGAATTTGTGACCGATTTTGGGAAAATCGGCCTAAACGCGGCCAACAATTTTTTTCAGTATCCCCGGGTAAAGCCTTATGGGTTGTTTTTTTCGAAAAAAATTTTATGGCAGAAATGGATAGAAACCAGTTAGCTCTAGCTTATGATGCAGTTGTAAGCTCTGGCGTGCTCTAGAACTCACACTAGGAGGCTAGAAACACTAGCCGGTTGGACTCGTGTACGGAGAGTTGCTAAGAAATTATTGGAGGTCTTTTCACTAACAGCGGGGAAAAAACTGTAGCTAACTAATTCTCTTACTATTCTACATAATTCACGTACTCACGCAATTCTTGCCATCATAGTTTCTTAAGGAGCCCTGCATTAAGTCTTTTAGACTTCTTTCAATCCGCCTGTAACCGGTTTATTCCATAGTGTCCCGGAGACACGCAGTAATAATATACGGACACAAGGCACACCCCCTGACCTTAGCAACGCCTTTACCCTGCGTTTTTTTCGAAATCGGCAATAATAAGTTTAACAAAAAATACTGAAGTGTTGTAGTGCGTAGGGCGAAGACGGCTTGTGCTACAACTTCCAAATTAGGAGGAAGGCATCCCAAGGCCCCGTGCAGCCTACTGTTAGAATAAATTAGAAAACTTTAGATGCCGCGTTTAGGCCGATTTTCCCAAAACCGGTCACATTTATACAAAATGATCATTCTGTATCTTGTTGCTTAGCTCTTCATTTTCTTTGTATTTTCTTACATCTAGTACTATACTCTATGATCTCATATTAAAAAAAAATTATAAATTTAATAATCATAAGTTTTTAAAATGTAAATTTCCCTCACAATCTTAAAAAATAGTGGGAATTATGTCATCAATTTGTCTTGTGCAAAAGCAAGGATAGCTGAAAATTGTCAAATGTTGGAGTTGAAATAATTGTTTCTCTTTCATTTCTTGATTTGCTGACGGTTTTTTTTTTGTCTATTTTTGGGCAAGATTAAGTGAATTATAAGCTATTAGTATTTTGTTACCATTTTGTGTATCGATATTACAATTTTTTGAAATAATATTTCATAGTAACATTATAATTATGTGATTGACTAGATGCTGCTAAACTCACTAGAGGGAATGTTGCTGCTATGGTTATCGGACTTGTGCTATTGGTAGTGTCTGTTGATCTAATCATTGTAGCTGTTGCTTTGGCTGTCAGATATAGTGAACTATTTGATAAGATAAGTAAGTATAATTGATAGGAAGTATATACATGCAAGTT
>WLWI01001397.1_pt1 | contig 20984 bp, 17 predicted proteins | sample 6701501 | NCBI WGS metagenome assembly WLWI01 (sample SAMN12718690, study PRJNA515312) | sponge metagenome | isolation source: marine sponge | host: Mycale hentscheli | place: New Zealand: South Island, Marlborough, Capsize Point | collected 2014-11-01 | reverse complement strand
TCGACGTTACATGTTATTTTTTCTTTGTTTTGGTCGGGTGTTTACTTTTTTTTTGGTGGCCGGCCGGGGGGGGGGGGGGGGGTGATCTTTGTTTCACCCATGTTAATTTATTTCTGGTGAGCAAGTGAAACTATTTTTGAGAGTACAAATCAGTGATCTCTTTGGGAACACAATTTATGAGTGAGGTTCATATTTTGCTGTAAAGGCAATTACATGGCGCGAAGAGCATTAATATATACAACACTTTCTTACACAACTTATGCTCGTGCTTGGATTATTTCTTCTATGGATTATCATTAAACACTTGTCTATTGTTTTATAGTGTAATGGAGGATTCGATCAGGAGAAATGTTAAACTGTATTCTTGAGGTTGAACATGTATTGATAATGATCCCGTACCATATACACCTTGATGAATTCCATTAACTTGGTTGTCTTGAATTGCCGCCATGATGGGAACGTGAAGCCATACATCTATTGAGACACAGATCTTTATGACACTCCCACCAAAGAGATGTCCTAAATAACTTATCTTCCTGTAATTTTATCGTAGACGTCAACTAGTCCAAGCTGTGATGACCAGATCAGCTTGACAACGCATTAATAAAAAAAAAAATTTTTTAATTAAAAACCGCACCCAACAACAGTTTTCAAAGAAGTAATCATGCACTATAAAAGTAAAACCCAAACTTACCTTATCTTCTAGCACCAGAACAAACTAAAGGTTAGCCTAAATATAGGCTGTATTTTTAGAAGAGAAAGTACAGTGGTGTGTGTGTGTGTTGTGCCCAAATTTATCCTTTAATACTGTCACTCGCTTGCTAATAACATTATACTATTATTATTGTTATTATTGTTATTATTGTTGTATTAGGATATTGTTTGTTAGTGCCAGAGAAGGTTCCATGCCTAAGTTTGTCAGTGGAGTTCATCGTGACTTCAAAACTCCGGTCTATGCCATCGTGATACAAGTATGTTCACGGCACAGCACAAAGTCGGGTCATGTGATTAATTATCATTGCAGATATAAGTTAACGGCTAACTAGAGCTAGAATGAGCGTGGGACCTTTACTGTATTCAGTTGTTAATGTGCTCAGGGGCACAGTGGTGGGTGGGAGTGTGCTAACATGAGGTTGCGGTAGAAATGATTGGCATAAAAGTGTATTTGGCGAGACCTAAGTTTGCTGTGAATTTTGTTTTTTGTTTGGTGAAGGGCTCTAAGGTCATAGCAACCATTCATGAAAGCGTGGCTGTAGAGAGAAAGACTGAGAAAGAGAGACACGTTGCCAAGTTTTGTGGCTAATTTTTCTGGTAAAGGGTTATTAATATTATAGCAACCACTTGCCACCTTTATTTCTTCTTCAAAACAAAATTGTTATTTCTTCTAATACAATATAACGCAGGCTTTAGTATCAGAACTAATTACATTTATAAGGGAAGGAACACCACACACAGCTATTGAAACATTGACATACAGTACATACTCAGGGAGGATCGGGAGGCTAGACTTAGCCCTTCCAAACCAAGTTTGTTTGTTTTTATTACAATGTACATAGAAGGGACCAATAAAATGTATAAGTTTTGACCGAAATATTTTTGGGCCCAATAGTGCTATATCTGTCCCTAAATATGCACACAACCATCATCCAAACTTTACTTAAGTTCCTACTGTCTAGGGTTTGTAATATTGAGTTTTCATGGTATGGTATTATATAACTATTGCAGTATAAATTACTGACATACTTTTAAAAATAGTTTTTATTATCTCGCTCTTTTTCCATATCTAACCTTACCTATACAATCGAATACTTACATTATAAGAGGGGCAATAACTTTGATTGTTTGTCTTTTACTCCTCATGTATCTTGCTAATTCAACAACTGGATTGTTTAGCTGGATTGTGTGACCACTTTTGTCGTTGCTGAGTAAGCTGAAATGCTCTCGTAGTGCTTTAGAGTTACCTAACACAATACAAAATCTGACTAATTACAGCTGCAATTTTGCATGTTGCGCATGTGTATCCCATTCGGTATAAATGCAAATTACGCACGGTGACTAAATACTGTGATACTGCCCAATACTACCCGACTGTACATTGCTTGCCATGTGCCATAAGAAACGTGCTATATGATGTACATTTTGTAGCTTTGATAAAAATCTCACTATGAACTATATAATCAGCACAACTTTATCTATTACCATTCTAGCTTTTTCTTTTTTTTTCCCCCCTCATTTAGTACAACATGCTTCTATTTCTGCCCAGGTTTTGGCTACTAATCTCCTTATTGTGATTGGTTCTCTGGACAGTCTGTTGAATGCCATGAGCGCAGTCAACTGGGCTCTATATGGAGTGGCTTTTGCTGGTCTTATTATCATGCGAATCACTGAACCTGACAGACAAAGACCATTCAAAGTATGTCCATTTATGTGTGTTCTATGGTAGTATGTTTTCTTTTCCTGTTTATTAACCCTCAGCGCGCATGCACGAGAGAGTTATAGTATAGTCGTCATGTTTGTCTGTCTGTCACGCTCTGATTTTGGAGATTATTGACAATTAACTGCTGATTTAGTTATCAACTTACTCAGAACGATGATTTAAGACCTTTTATCGTGTTACTTTTCTGAATTTCGGGCTAATTATTAAGAAAAAGCAAGCTTCAGCTCAGCGTAGGTTCAAACTTTTGTACGTGATTCCCCCTATCGTCACATCGCAATCACGTGAGCAAATAGTGTCTTTTTCTTCCCGCGGTAGTTTTGCTGTATGCTGAAAAGTGAAGGCGTGCTGGAATTCAGATGTTTTATGTTGATACTATATACCAGTGAGAGTCTTCTACATGTTTAACTACTTCTTTTAGACAGCAATTAGCTATATCTACCGTTTTCATTGCTTAGGCCGTATTGCTGCCAGATTAGGAATAGCCAAATACTTTATTTTATTTTATAAAGAGTCTTATGACCACAAACACTTCTTAAAGTTGTTATTTCTGTATATTATGACTGAAACCAAGTTTAAAATAACTTGAATTTTATGCACATGTACACATTCTTGTCTATGATGTGTTCTTATTGTGTAGGTCTTAGTTATTCAGTATTGTGGTATACTTTAGTTAACTTTAGTGTTAACATAATGCATAGTAAGATATGTGAGCCTGAAAGTCATGAACGGTCTGATGTTTTATTCATAAATGTGTTTATGCTGTTTTATATTGTTTACTTAATACTCACTCGTGACACCATTAGCTATGGCTATTCTAAGTTTGTGAAAACTATAACACGAAAGTTAGAAAGTGTCACAAAGACTTTTATTCCTTTTTTCCTCCTTCTTTTTATGTAGGTATTAATGCTGCTTCCATGCATGATGGTGCTCGTGTCTGTGTTTCTGGTGGTATTGCCTCTATGGCAGAACCCAGTCCCTCAACTGCTGGCATTTGCTGTTTCCAGTCTGGGAGTTCCTCTCTACTTTGTATTCATCATGGAGAGACCCTGTAGGCTCAGACCCAAGGCAATGAACACATTCAGTTCATGGCTGGTGGTTGCCACTAGTAAATTATTCAATACTGACATCTCTACCAAGACATGCTGATACTTCATATACACGATTGGGTTATTGTTTATTTTTAAGCTGTTTTATGTACTGATATTTAGCTATACTGCCAAAATATTTGGTATTTTTCTATTTATAGCAATTTTCTTTGCACTATAACAAAATCACCCCCCCCCCCCCAAAAAAAAAAGCATAGTAAAATTAAATCATTCTAGGTAAGTTAATTGTCAGTAATCTCCAAAATCAGAGCGTAACAGACAGATAGAAAATAGTTTTAGTTAACTAAAATCAAAACCCCTTAGTTTTGGGTTTTTTTTACTTTTGGTAAGAATAACTAAAACTAAGCTGTAGAGAACATGAAATAACTAAAACTAAATATTTTAGAAGACAGTAAATTCGATAATAACTAGAACTACCAGTAGAGTGGATGACAAAAACTAAAACTAAGTAATTGATATTGTAAACGAAGTTATTTGCATGGGAAAACCACCTGTACTACTTTCTTTAAGGAGTCTCATTCAAGAATTTGGGAGACAACATAAATTAAGCCATGAACTAGGAGGATTACAAGTATTAAAATGCATACAACTAAATTGTGCAGCGTGGATGAATGGTGTCTTTCCAATTTTTTCATTTAACATAAATGTCAATTAAGGTTATGATGCAATCTTCACTTCGGGAATTGTGTGAAAAACAGTTCCTTATCTCTATGTCCTCGTGAGTAGGTTGAGGTAGAGATGCATGGAACCATGGGGGAGAGTTGAATTCACAGCAGGTGCTGTCACTGCCACATCCCAGGCCATCCCATAGAGGATTCTCATTGTAAACGGTGTTATATTCAACAGGGGGACCTGGATTCCCAGAATCACAAAAGTAGTCATTGTTAATAAATGGAGGTACTTGATAGGGCCAATTAGAACTACTGGGCATTTGTATCTGGAAAACCTGCTATCATCTTGTTCGTACTCTCCTCCTACAAAGCTCCAGATGTGTTGTCTTGAACCAGGTGGTCCATAAGGACACTCCCGATAAATAAGCATCATCTATGTTGCTTTGAGGGGACAATGTGACATAATAAATGGCTTGCATTACTCCTCTTTGATAGGCCAGAATCCTACCACAGACTTGGGAGTAGGTGCGACCATGTACCGGATAAGTCACTGAGTCACACACACCCAAGCCTAATTGAGTGCGCCCACATCCTCTGATAGGAGCAGTCAGGAGTGTCCAATTGTGCTAGGACACTACTGGTTCATGTCGGACATGTTGAGATGTACTGCCCTAGTCCAGCTTCCATGTCCTCCACATGAATTTAAAGGATTTCCACGTATGTGATATGTAATTGTCTAGAGTTTCTCTTACTAGCTGTCTTGAGGCATGATCTCTGTGTAGAGGACAGGAAGTATTTAGTGGAGTACTAAGATGGATAGGAAGAGAAGAATTCAATATCTGAGAGTGAGCCACACACAGGAGACTGAGCAACACAAATAGTTGATTCATATTATCAATATAGTACTATCAGCAATTATTATATAACAATGTGAAGATGAAAAGTATCATACAAAAAAAAATTGCAGATAATGATCAGAACAATTACAGGATTTGATTTTTAAAGTCACAGGATTTATAAATTTTTCTGTTGGGAATTATAATCAATTATAACTCGTGTCAATTAACTTTTGGGGACTATTTTTGTCCAACACATGTCCATCAGCTGTTACAATGTATGTTTATGGTATGGCATATACTAAAATTGTCTGTCTCAGAAGTGCTTTTTAAGCCCTTTTTAATGACATCTTGCTCATTACATATACATAGGTATGTATATTATATACTTTCAATGATTCAGTTATTCTCTTGGCTGAAATATTAAAAGTAATAGCAGTTTTTCTCTTTACACAGCCTGTCAGAGTGTGATATGGCAAAATATTTCTGGAGCAGACTAATTTATTTTCAAATAAATTAGCCTGAGAGTGAAATATCTAGCCATATCACTCTGACAGAGTGTAGTAAGTAATTTATTGCACACTACTTCATTGCCACAGTTAAAACTGGAGGACTGCTAACTCACAGCTAAAGTTGGTTGTAGGGGCTACCCACACCCCCAGCTGATATTTTAGAAGCTGTTCTAACCCAGTTGAGTACTCTGCACAAGAGGAAGGTAGCTGTAAAAACCAGGAGAAAGTGACAATTCTGGCTGGTTGCTATAACTACAGGGGTAATGAGCTTGCAAGGTACAGCTTGCCATCTTGCCGTCATGTACCTAAAACCAATATGAAGATATCTAGGGTGGAATAAATGTACATATTGACTTGCAAGGCTCTAGGGTATAGGAACATAATTTTGATGGGACACTTTGGATCCTCCCCACTAATATAATATATATTCATAATTATTATTATATATGTTATACTTGCCTTTATAGCTACTTTTAAGTGTGCTGACCTTTTTTCAGATGTTGGAATCACACCATATCTAATACTTTCAATAGCACTTGCTAGTTCGAAACGGACTTCTAGAACAATTGTGTCACTTCCTTATTGTATCACTATATAATCTTTGTTATATTCTTTATTTTTGGGATTCTTCACGTGTTGATAAAACTTAACACTAACCTGTTGTAGCTAGTCAGGGCATGTTGGATCCTCACTGTAGAGCGTGATCTAGGTTCTAACAGCTTATTGGTGTCCGTTGGTAGTTGTGGTTCCTCCAACACAGGAAGGCCACAACTCACTTCACTTATTCACTTCCTAGGAGGTGGGTATGAAATATATTCACTATGAATTGTGCAATCTGATGGGACACTTTGAATGTATTGTGGCATTGAAAACTTTGGGAAACTGTTAGCTATATGTATAATTATGATAAAATATAGTTATTTTCATTCTCATATTTCAAGCAATTGGTTGAATTATAGAGACACTTTTGAACACTTGGGTAGCAATAATTTATACTCGGATGTGAGTAGTGAGTTACCTCTTCTCTATGTACATTGTAGACTTGGAGATTACATGTAGTAATGTAATGATCTACTTCCACACTAAAGCGACCTTGTGCTCCTGGGCTGCTAATCTATTATGTAATAACTCTATTAAATAATTCTACAGATAGAAAGAATCTTTGAAAATAAGAAAACTGAAAAAAAGAAAATTTCCATTGGTCTGTTGGGAGCAAGACTGTAGCATAGCAGTACCCCTTAACAGTATAAATACAGAATTGGAGTGCTTGGTTGCTGACTGGTAGTCGTAACTCGGTGGCAGAACGCTTGTGCGCTAAGCAAGTGACCCTGGGTTTGAATCTTAGTGGCAGCCAAGCATTTTTAACCCTCAGCACGCATGTGCGAGAGGGTTATAGTAGTTATCCTGTCTGTCTGTCTGTCTGTCTGTCTATCTGTCACGCTCTGATTTAATTCTGTATTATTCCTAGTCACATCTGGTTGAGTGGAATCATAATTGATATATTTGTGTCGTGTGAAAAATCTGTTTGAGGTTAATAATAGTAATAATAATAATAAAAAAAATAATATTAATAATAATAAAATAATAATAAATACTGTTATTATTATTTTGAAGCACTTCTTTCATTTTCACAATCGCATGTTTTGACATCTAAACTTAATGAATATTTGGGTTTTTTAAGGCAGGTGTTATATTAGTTGAGACCATCAGTTTTGAAAGCACTAGTACCACCAGTCATTTAGTTAACATAAGCTATGAATTCTCCCACTTAAGAGCATGAGTAAAAAACATTATTGTCAGAATATACAACTTCACAAATCAATGCATAGGGGATATGAATTTAACCACTGAAAAGTAGAAATAACAATACCGAATCCCAAGTCTATGATATGACATATTTGGGGCACAGTTCTAAACAATGGGATATTGTGCCTGGTGACCTTGGTGAACTCTCCCAGGTAGGGCAAACAATGCTAGATGGTCCAGATAACAGCTAGGGACTCCAATTCCGTAGCTGAGTATCTCAGTTCTGCTTTTCAAAGCTGCTGACTGTAAATAGCAACCGGCATGACATTTTCTCTATGCTTGACATTCAGAACACTACTTTTTTTTTTCATTCACATCCATGTGCACTATATACTCATTATGGGACAGAATGTGTAATATACATTTATCACAAACTTACGGTGAGATGTGAAGGGCCTCGTCCATCATGGGAGTCCAGATTACCTTTCCAGGTGCCATAGCTGATGTCAACATCAATGAGTACTGGACGAAATTACTCGTTATAGTACCTAACAGCGCCAAGGAAAGATCTAGGGTCTATTTTTGACTTCATTGCAGTAATCCTGTGGTCAGGAAATGACAACTGCCCATTAGTGCATACAATATACTTTTCCATCTATCCACAGCAGGAAATCCACTACACTACAAGGGAGTGCCTGGACTACTTGACCATGTAGTTGTATGCCTGCTGGCAAGCTCACTGCTGCTGCAGGCTAACTGGGAGAGGGCTCCCTACTGCTGCTGTGGGCTAAAGGGGTAAGTGGTTGAGGGGGGATAAGAGGGACTTTTGTCCAAACTACGTTTTTTCTTCGACCTGCGGAGCACTCAGCACTTCCACCAGGTTAGTTTGCCACCTAAATCAATTCAGTTGCATTCCACCAATTGGTGTTACAGCCTTGGGCAACCTTAAGAGTTTTACAATTCACAACGATCTTACCAGTATGAGTGTATACCAGATTTACTGGGTCTGCAGACCCACACATGAGCATCAGTGCCAGCTTCTCTCAGTGAATACACTGTTAAAAGTGGATGAGTAGGAGTAATTGCTAATTAGGCACATTTCATTGTCAGGGAAGCTTCCAGCATAAGGTCCAAGTGGGCATCCTGCTTGAAATCCACATAACATAGAATTGCATCACCAAGCATATAAAGAAGGAATGTTCCCTAAATCACATGCTAGGCCCATTCCAGGAAGGACTGCCCCACTTACACCTTGGCAGGCTCAGAGTCGTTCTAAAAGAGGGAAATTCAGGCTGATCACAGGTCTCTCCCACCAAGCCGAATACAGCATCAGTGATGATATTGACCTTTACCTAAGTGCTCACTGACCTACACTAGCATGGAGTTAGAAATGCTGTGGTCAGCGGTATTACTGGTGAAGGTGGACATCATTGACTGATTAGTACCGACAGTTCAGAGTATTCCAAGTGAATCGTGATAATGCAATACTCGTGGACCAGTCAGGGTGTGTAGTTAGTTACGCCACCACAGAGTCCACAAGGTGAATGGAATTTATATCTTCTTCCTCCTTTTCCCAAGTACATGGATGCATCAGGCTCTGGGGGTGTGCTGCTCGGTGCACCCGGGCAGGGGCACTCTTGATCGCACAAAAAAACTGTTTCTTATCATAGTTGCTTGGGTAGAGAGCAGTGGAAGGGCATGCTGTCACTCATCGATCAATAGTGGCAGACCTGAGGTCTTGCTCAAGCAGACACACGGGCATGCTGCATCAATAACGTACAGTGCATTGTTCGTAAAGGCTAGGTTGCTTGTACTACAGCCAACCACTTAGCAGATCATGACGTCCACTTCCTTATACAGAAGCTGTTTATAGACCCTCACACCTCACCCATCTCACCTCAGCTGCTGGACCTTTTTCTCGACCAGATGGCAGATTGGAGCAATCTGAATTGGCCAATGACACTTCAGTGCTATTTCAGGTAAGCCTAGCTACATCTACACACAGGACTTATGAAGCAGCTATGTATCCTGTACTCAGTCGGGGACCCATTTCCAGTCTATAAACTTCTCTTGTGCTATTTTGCCTCCTATCAGACAATAAAATGTTATTTGGCATTCCAGACCCTAGGGAGTGGTCATCCCTCCCACTGCTGAAAGGGGTTCAAGGATTCGGCAATAGTCAGTCCAGAGCAAGACTGCCTATCACCACAGGAAGCGTTACTAAGCCCAGACAAGATCCAGTGGCTGTAGTGGGTTTTTTAGATTCAACAAACTCTAACATAGAGACAGCAGGAGTGATGGTGTAACGTGATGGTCCAGATTCAACTGAGATAGTCAAAGTGTGATCAGGAATGTAACGGCGCAGACATGATCTTGGGCAAAACTAGCACAACTATCTGCCCAGTGGAGGTGTATGTCAAGGGACCTTGCCTACGGCTTACTATTCATGGAGTCTGACCTAATTGCAATGGATGATATCCAGTGGCGTAGGAGTGTGTGTGTGTGGAGGGGGGGGGAGGGGAATCAAGTCTACTCTCACTGTATTTTAATCTATATTATTCATAGAAATTGCATAGAAATCTGCTGCTAAATGAACATATAAAATGCATAATCTAAATAATTAAATAACCAAATCATCATGTCATTATAAAAAGATGTGCATACTGCTACAAGCTTCTGACCATCATCTTTGGCCTTCTAATTCTGACTTATCGTAGACTTTGCAATATAATAGGAATAATACAGTTTGCTAAGCTGGTGACTGATGGAATTGAAGTAAGGTTGCATTTTCAAAAAAGAAGAATGAAGTTATTGCTGCTGCTTAATTAAAATGAAGCCACTAAATTTACAGATTTGGAGGCTATCAATGAACTAAAGAGAGGTGTGTCTGCAGGTTAAGTAAAGTAATAACTTCAGTTTTGTATAGCAAGACTTCTCAGTCAAGCTACATACATGTAATAGCTATGAACCCTATGCCTAGCGTTGCAGTATGAATTATGCTCCTGCACCTCTATCTATTAATCCTAAAGGTGTGTGCACAAATTATGAGGAATACAGATATATTTGTTAGCATACATTTGATTACAGCAACTACAAATATGCATAAGGACTCCTTTGTAATTGCTCAACAATGATTGTATTATATTTGGGCATGGTTTGTGAGTGTGTGTATAATTAGTATTGAGTGTGGTCAAAGATGACATTTGTTATATTGAAAGTTGGAGCTTATGTATGCACATCAATTCAATTAAATTTGCTGGTCTTCATTAGATACAGAATTTTATGTAACATGAAGTGGCCGGCTAAAGGACTCAATGAGTAAATGGATGAAAGGCTTTAAGATAAGTGTGTAAAACTGGTAATGGTTGACAGTCTACATGATCAAAAAGATGAATGGACAATAAATCAATTAATAAGAAACTGGAAATTATGATGAGTAGGCAATTGTTTAAATAAGAATGCAAATAGCAGTGGAGATATTGGGGGGAGGGAGGCAAATAGGAGCTCAGGGCAGCTTACTACTACCATTAGACAATGAAAGATAGCATAAATATGTGGCAAATAAATTAAAATAGACTATATTATATGGTAGCTAATTAACATGTTAAAAGATGCAGTTATTCAGATTATAGTAAGACAAGCTATATAGTAATCCTATGATAGCATCGACAGTACTTGTTAACCCTCAGCGCGCATGCGCGAGAGGGTTGTAGTAGTCGTCCTGTCTGTTTGTCTTGTCACGCTCTGATTTTGGAGATTACTGACAATTAACAGTTGATTTAGGTATGAACTTACTCAGGACGAATTGTGCTACTTTTTTTAATTTCGGGCTATTCGTTGAGAAAAAGCGAAGCTTTCAACTCCGCATAGGTACCAGCTTTTATGGGCAACGCCCCCTAATAATTTATGCAGCCAGCGGTGTACTTAGCTTTATGCTCAGACTCCTAAGCGTTGAAAATGTATACAGGTGAGTGTTTCTGGCTAGTTTAGCTTTTTCTCTTATGAAGACAGCGTTTCCATGTACCATTTTCATAGGTCGAACTATTTTGAAATAGCTAACAGATTGCTTGTTTTTTTGGAAGAAGGAGATTATATTGTAATAGCTAGGTAGTGTTTAATAGCGCTGAGGGTTCGCACCTTTGGTGCTTCATAGCAATAGTGATTTCATCAAAAGTACAAAAGTTTTAGACCTTAATTAACAGTGACTTAAATGTTACTCCAGAATAATATTGAATTGTACAAATGAAAAAAAGAGAGAAAAGTTTATTATTAATGAGTAAAAACGATAGCAACAATGTAGCATTTTAAACAGTGATTTCACTGGATTCGTCTATTTAACATAAATGTCAATTAAAATTATGATATTGTCTTCAAACCCAGAACTGTGTGTGTAACAGTTCCTTATCTCCAGGTCCTCATTGGTAGGTTCGGATAGAGATATACAGAACCATGGGGGAGATTTGAATTCACAGCAGGTACTCGAACTCTGGCAACCCTTTCCATCCCATAAAGGATCGTCAATGTAGTAGGTATTAGAGCCATTGTACAAATCAGGATTTCCAGAATCACAAAAATAATCATCGTTGATGAATGACGGTACTTGATGTGGCCAGTTTGTTGTACTACAAGGACATTTGAAAGCAGTATACCTGCCATCATCTAGTTCATTCAATCCTCCCACAAAACTCCAAATATGATGTCGTGAACCTGGCTGTCCATGAGTCAGGGACACTCCAGACAAATATGCATCATCCAAGAAATGAGTAGCTAGCCATAAGGCATTGTGAAATGCAGACATTCTTCCTTTCTGAAGTGCTAATATCTTCCCACGAACATGGGAGTAGGTGCGGCCATAAACAGGATAAATAACTGAGTCGCAGATTTCTGATGCATCATTAGTGCGTCCACATCCTCTGATGGGAGTGGTGATGAGCGTCCAGTTAGAAGGACATTGCTGGTTCATGTCAGACATGTCCAGATGCACTGCTCTAGTCCAGCTTCCTTCTTTGGTGGAACATGGCCTGTTTTGTTGTAAGTCATCTAGTGTCTCTCTCACCACTCCTCTTGAGATGTGGTCTCTGATTAAAGGACAAGAAGCATTCAGTGGAGGATGGGGAAGGTGAATAGGAAGAGAATGATTCAGTATCTGACAGTATGTCAGACACAGAAGACTAGGCAGGAGAAGCAAAAGTTTAGGCATAGTAACACCAAGAGACTGGCCGTAATGAGATATAAACTTAAAAACTTAGCTACATAATAGCTAGTCCCATTGTTGGGAAGACCATACTGTCAGGAAATCAGCTTTAAGTAATCTCTTGTTAAAACTATAAAAGGTAGCTATATATATTATGTATTTTGGGGAAATGCCCTTAGTCAGTGTTTAATAAAGCAATAAGCATGCACCATTCATAATTAAACTTTATTTTTGTTGACAACACCACATCAAGTGTGACCTAGTGAATGACCCCTGAGGAAGACTTCTGTAAAGGTCAAACCATCAATTGATATATACTTTGTTGGCTGTGTAAATAATGAATTTTCTATGTCGGAGAAGCAGCTTCTTAGGTGGATGGGTTTTGTTTGTGACCTGCTGAAAGCCGAAAATGAGTTGTGGCTAGAACTTGCAAAAGGGACGTGGTCATGTCTGCTAGCTTATATTAAACTGCATAACCAATTATATTTCAAGATTATATTAGGCAGGAGTCAGGACAATTATTTATACACCAGCTCTGGTAGTGGTCTACCAACCCTATGGAGATCTAATCGAACTAAATCCCCACACTAAAAATATTTTCAACTGGGTAATGCAAAAATACATGAAATAAATTTTAAAGAAAAAATGAAAGAGGTGATTAGTGGGTTATTATTTTAATGTCTGACACATAAAAATAAAGTGTGTCATTAAACAATAATTTATCTAGTTTATAACTCAACTTATTGCCAAGACTATACCATTGCTTAACAAATTCATGTGGGGCTGTAGGCTTGTTCCATGAGCAGGTATCACTGAAGCCAATCTCCTCTCCTCGTTCAAGCTTGTCAATGACTTCCACAGTGAATGTAGCCTTCACGGGCCATTCCAATTGGCTATCATACTCTCCAGTAATCGACCATAAGCTCAGGCGTACAGAGTTCCACCGTCCTATAGCACGCCCACTTGCATCCACACCGATGCAGAATTTATAGCCCCAAGCATGAGTGTACATGGCTGGACTCTTCCACTCTTTTGCTCTCTGTGAACTAAATTTCTCCATTTCAAATCTTCTAGTCAAGATCACCGTGTTCAGCAAATTGGAAATCCTTTGATCGCTTTGTTTGGATATATTTGTTATAGTAAACTGATTTTGTGAACATTTCAGTTCAGCGATTTCTTCATCTCTTTCCTTTATTTTCTTAGACAGTGCCAGAATTTTTTCCTCTTGTCCACGTATCTTTTTTTCTTTTTCTTCAAGCTGCATCTCAAGTTTACTTTCTATTTCCTTGTAATTTTTATCTTGCTCCAGTACTGACATTTTTATCTGGGCAACTAAAGCAGTGGTCTGGTTCATAAGGTTTTGTCCACCATGATTATCCCAGTCGCTCGTCGTAAAGTGATCCTGACACTTTCTTGATTCACACTCTACCTCTTCCAGACGACATATCTTCATGTGATCTTCCATCACTTCACGCTTACAACTCACCCCACACATATTGGGACACTGCAAGGGGACATACTTGCACTCTGGCAAGTGTATGTCTACTACCTCCTCGTAGATGGCTTTGAAGCTGCAGTGCTGGCAGACATGAGGTCTCTTAGTGCACTCTTGAGCCACATGCTGGTCCACCTTGTTCTTGGGGATGATCTGTAAGCAGTTGAGGGGACACTTAGTGTCCACATACTGGCAGTTGTCCAGGTGAGGGTCCAAGTGAAAGTCCAACTGGTCCAGTGTCCCAGACCAGTCACACCCCCTCTCCTTCATGCCGCAAAAAGTCTGGAGATTACTGATCAACTTCTGAATTTCAACATTTATGACAGTGGTATAATTCTTCTCTCACACACAGGACAAGGCTGTCCTTGTTCCTGAGTACTAGTTATGCAAGTCTGACAGAAACTCTCATCACAGCAAGTCGTTAGCACCAGTCTGTTGGCAACCTTAGCACACTGTTTGCAGTAGCAGTGTTCAGGAATGGAATCTACAAGCTCACAACCTTCACTGGTGTTGACAGCCATTTTGAGATAAACAAATGATATACTCTGGAAGAACACTTGACCAAATATGGAACAATAGCAAGAAATGAATTTGGCTACATGTGAGGAAAATATTCATTAAGCTGAATGAACTAGTTGCTTGAAGGGGAGGATATGATGAATTCTATTATCCAAAAATCCATATAATATTCACTCAAATGCATTTAAAAGACTATGAAAGGCAGTGCAATGAGTGATAGCTATAAAGATATTTTGATGTCAATAGAATTGGGTTAGAATGGATCTGCTAGAGTCACACCAACAAAATGGAATCACTGATTTTTTTTCGTAGGGGTTATCAGCTTGTATAGCTCAAGGTGTGTTTGGTCAACTCTGTGAAGTGGTAGTAGCTAAATGTAGCTAGCATTTTGACATAGTTGTCCTTTTTTGTAGAAGAGATATATGTAGTAGCTTGTATTGCAAGTTCTCAAGTCAACTGAAAAAGTCCTCTGAAGTGAGTATTATTAGACCAGTCAGTAGAGGATATTATTATACTATCCTGAGACCTACGCTCTCAGTCATGTGAATCTTTCACCAAGCAAGTAACTTATACATAAATATATTTCATTATCTACAGTGACAAAACATGAACAAAACATTAATTAATATAGCTATTTACTTTTGATTGTTGGTATGAACACTAGCTATCTTTTTTCTCCAATACATATTTCGGATGGGAATACATGGTACTCTATCAGATAGATTCACAGTACGTGTACATTGACTACAAGTGCTAGTCTCTTGTTGCCGACCCTTTACCTATTTAAATTCCCATGTAACAGTTATTTAAAGTGGTAAAGGGTCGGCAACGTGAGACTAATCAGAGACAAGCGCCAGCTAAGATCACGAATTTTAGACATTTCTTGCTTGTAGCTGACCTCAGTATGCAATAAAATGTTTACATACTAATAGATATTGCAATGAATAAAAAGTGTGCATAGTATATTTTGATTACTTGCAATGATGTTTAAAATTTCATTCTAATTAGTTAATGTTTAGCAAATACATTTATGGTGCATAGCTACATAAATCTACACACAACTTAAAATTGCAGCTGATTATTTCATTCACAGTTGCCAGCAAAACAAACAATTAAGTGAGTCATAAATAAAACATGAAAACAAAAATGCAGTTTAGATAAATTATTATTGTGTGAAAAACAACAAATCATCAAATTATTAACATCTATTGTAAGAGAACATCAATTAACAGTTAAAGAGTTTTAGCATGCAACAAATTACTTAAAAAAAACATGCAACTAAATTATCCATTTATCCATTAATCAGTGCCAACTATTCTGTTCCCAATTCTGCATTTGCATCGGGTATCGACCGTCCCCTCCCATGTACACCGGCATTGGAGGGCGCATTTTCGGAGGAGGGCCACGCCCCATCAGTGGGGGACGCATCCCATTGTGCGGGGGAGGGGGTCTGAAATCCCTTGGACCACCTTCCCACGGTGATCGCATCTGAGAGGTAGGCGGGGGCATCCTCATTCCGGGTCCCATCCCCCCAGGGCCGGGAGGGTGTGGCAGACCACCTGGGGGCATCATGGGTGGTGGATGGTGAGTCATTGGAGGTCCTCCGCCTATCGGGGGAGGGGTTGGTGGCGGAGTTGGGTGGGGAGAAGGTCCTGGAGACATGGAGTGCATGCTTGCCGGAGAAGGGACGTCAGAAGGTGTGTTAGATCGTCCAGCACCAAACGGCACTGGACGAAATCGATTATCATGTACCATATTTGAATGGTGCGGAGGAGGAGGGGGACCCGTGGGAGGGTGTGGTCCACGAATCCGCGAACCATCGTAGTCATACCACTGAGGGTGGGGTCCATGTCCAGGTGGAGGAGGCCCTCCGTTCATGTGGGGGTGTGGCCCTTGGGGTCCAGGATGTCCAGGTGGCAGGGATCCGTAATGTGGAGGGGGCATTCCTCGAGGAGGCATCGGACCTCCACCGCGATGAATAGGACCCATGTGTGGTAAGGGACCAGGTGGTCCTCCCTGGGAAGATGGCGGCATTGGATTGTGGCCTGGCGGAAGAGGAGGGCCATACTGACCTGGGGGTCCAGGGCGCATACCTCCGTGACGAGGAGGCGGACCCCCTGTTGTCATCGGACCAGACAAAACCATCGGGTGATCACCTCTGCGATCAAACATGGGCGGGCCAGAGGGTTGCGGGTAATCGTCTAAAGATCGCGATCCTGGTAGAGGGCCATTGGGTCTCTCTTGGCTGTGAGTGACGGCCGAATCGTACGATCCTCTGTTATGCATCAAATCATATTCATAAGGGTGATAGTAATGGGATCTATTTCGCTGCTCTATTCCCAAGTCCCAAGGGGATTCCCCAGAGTCCTGCGAATTAGAAGGGCCCCTCCCACCACCACCGCTGCTGCCAAACTGGTGGTGATCGTCGTACTCAAACTTTGGAAAGTGCTGCCCACCACCACTGCTCCTGGAGTGAGGGGGACGTGCTCCAGGGGCGTGGTTGAAGTGGTCGTCATCCCGAGTCTGGGAAGTGGAGAATGGCAAAGAATGTGAAGATGCTCGCGACTAAAACACAAAAAACAGGAAAAACAACAACAACAAAAACAACAACACAACATCAATTGTAATAGTAAAAAAAATTAAAAAAAAAATTTTTCCTTTTTTTTTTGTCTTGAGTTTTTATAACTATAGATGTTGCTCTGGTTTGACTATAGCTTGAAGTTAGCTAATTGTTTCGTATGATGGAAGGGAGGGATTAATTTAATCTCACTCTTGCTATAGCCCAACTATCCTGGTTACATATTTAGCCAGAATGAACCCTACATACACAGTCATACGAATCTATCTCAAAATAACAAAATTGTTATTTTGCATGCATGAGTGTGAGTATATGAATTATGAATCATGAATAAGTCAAATTCTATACACACCACAGGCTAAAATAAATCTACAAAAAAAATTGGCAATCAAAGTTTTCAACATACACCCACACCACACACACACACAAAAAAAAACCTCTTAGTATTGACAGTGTTGGTGGGTTCAGAGGCAAACTACATTACTCAATAGTACACGTACACATAGCCACGCCCCTCCCACCACACCCACACCATCCTCAACAAACTAGCCAAACGTCTCATTATTAAACACGCATGATCCACTCACCGATGAACGCTCTCCTCCTCCTACAACATTGTCCACAGTAGAAATGGGACTCTGAGGTTCACTACTGGACGATGACACAGGCAGGTTGCTGCCTCGACTACTACAATAGAAAATATCAAACGAAAAAGAACCTTAAAGGTACCGTATCTGTGACGTCCCCTTACCTTAAATGCACTTTATCCCCCATTACCTTTAATAATAGCTGAGAATAATATTTCCCCCCTCAAAAATATATAACTGTTTTCCATGAAATACATCGTCTATTGCAGCATATACAGAATTCAATGCTCAGAATGTAATACCCACAAAATACTAACAACCTTCACATTTTAGTGTGTGATTCAAGCAATTAAAAAGGTTTTTATTTAAGTAACACCTGAGATACGTACACCCGCTTTCCTTTCCATTCTCCCAGCTCCAACCTCTCCCTCGTGTATAATCCCAGCAAACCATCCTATCAACTTACCCAGATCTCTCAGAGTCGCTGTCGTCCTTCATGCTGCTGTAGAGAGAGAGGCCCAGCCGGTAGCCTGGACTGTCTCGCAAGAGGTTCATCCCTCCCGCAGTATCTCCACTTCCTATCCCATCGTCGCCAAGATCAGAAGGTATTATACCGCCAAGACCTTTCCTGAATACGTCCGATATTTCCGACGATTCCCGCCCATCAGAGTCTCTCCCTTCCTTGCCGTCGCTCGGTACCTCCCACTGCTTCCTCCGAGACCGGTGTTTGCCATGGCGTTGCTCCTCCTTGCCGATCAGTTTGGAATCTTCTCCGTCATTCTCTCCCGCCTGCCCCCTGAGAGGGGAGTTGCTTGCAGATTTGGACGCCGCCCTGTTCCTCTCTCGTGACATCATGACATACTCTGTATCTTCGAGCTCCCCTTTACCGACGTGATCGCCGCTGTTTGCACCTCCTCCAGCTCCTCCCCCTTTGCTGCCGCCACCGCCATCATTTTGCAGACCATCTGAGACGCCCGACCAATCGTCACCGTGCTGGTCTTTGCCATTCCCCCTGACTTCGTATCGTCCCATGTGACTTCCTCTGTATTCCAGAGCCTCATACAGATAATCCCCACGGGCACCTTCTTCCGTGTTGAGGGGGTCCTCCCCCTGCTTGTAGCTGGGATCGTACCGTTTAGCCGAGAGAAAATCTATCACATTCTGCACCTCACTGTCTGAAGCAATGCTCCCCCCTGACCTCTCGTTAGCTGGACTTACAATACCTCCTGGACTATCAGAACCTAAAAATATAAGAAATTATAAGATAGATAGATAGTGGGTCAATTACTTATTGAAATGTATTTTGAAATTTATTTATTATTTCCATGGACCTCTCTCTCTCTCTCTCCCTCCCTCCCTCCCTTGGTGCTTCATTTCTTTCGTAACTTATTTTGTATTCTTTACTCATTACCTAAAAAGAATTTATGAATAAAAGCGTTTTATATGAGAAATCCTAGCTCACTCAACATTTGGTGCTGAAACATACCACCAGCTATTATTGTTATTATTATTATTATTATTATTATCATCACCATCATTATCATCATTATTATTATTATTATTATTTGGCGAGTGAGCGAAGCGAGCGAGACACTCTCAGGGGTAACACAATTGAAAATCAGGGATGTTTGTTTGTTTATATATGTGTGGACGTACATATGTCATTTTGTACTCTGACCCTCGTGTTTTTATGTTTGCTTCGTGGTCTACCCCTTCCCATACCTCCACTAAACTGAATCTTTAAGTTTAGCGATCCCGTATCATTCAAGGAAATTGTTTACCCCTTTGCATTAGGTTGTTTCTGAGTGCCACAAGACGCACTTAGGTCTTAAAAACTCACTGTTAGACTCAACACTGTGCAGTAATTCTTTAGAACTTCTTGCTTTTTCGATTCGCAAAATGTTATGGCGAATGGTTACTATTGTATTGAACCCTTTACCAGACGTAATTAAAAAAAAAAAAAAAACTCGACCTTTTTAGTAGCTACAAGTGTTTGTTATCAAAAGTTGCTGCTAATTCAGATAGTCAGAGACTACAGAAAATACCAGTACTCGGGGAATTGAGGTAAGAAAGTAGTTCCGTATTTGTTAGCTAAAGTATATAATGGTCACAATGGCTACGTACTTACACTTTTAGAAAGGGACTGCTAGATTCTATTGAAGTGTTTTGTTTGTGCACTGGTTCGCTCTCCCTTTGTGCTCAAGCACATCACTAGTTATTATTAATATTACATCATCATCATCATCATCATCATCATCATCATCATCATCATCATCATCATCATTGTTATTATCACTTCATACATTCTCTCTTTATGACATCATGTCTTAGATTCTCTGCATACCAAATCAGTGACATCAAACCACGAACTGCCAAGCTGCCCGGACATTACGTCTAAACACCTACATATGTACGATCGCCAGAACCTAGACAATGCACCACCACAGACATCCACTCCCCCACAACCACTTCCGCCCCCTCTATTGTCCCAAGGGAACGCATGTCATCAAAACAAACACTTAAACGCCAGTCACAGACGAAACTAATTTGAACGCTAACAATTGAATAATGTGTTTATTACTTATTCTTTGGCATAAACCCAACTAGCAGGAAATGGCAGAGACAGTTGGACTGGTTTGTTTATGATAGGTGCATAACTATGCAAAGAGAATGAAAGGTCGGCCACAGACACTCGACACAGTACGCCATATCAAGTAATAAGGTTAGAAATTCAATCTGAACCCAAACAAAGTTAGAAAATGTTAATAAATTGTCAAAATGAGAGGACACTAATGCTTAGATGATGCAATATCAACAAAAGCATTCTTCTACAATTAGTTGACTTATACGAATTTTCACTCACAGTAACAAATTTAAGCCATTGTATAAGCCAACAATGCAAAAATGAGTTCTTTGCATTCTTTTAGAATTTTTCTGTCTGTCTGTCACATGCAAGCCACGGGCATGCCAACAACAACCAAGGATGGACAAACTCGTATTGGCTTGTACGCCCCACAATGCAGTGGCATAGAACTGGATAACACTCAGCTGACTTGGATTCTTGTGTTGAGTCCTTAACCCATGACCAAACACACACACACACACACACACACACACACACACACACACACACACACACACACTGTGCCCTCAAACAAACAAATCTACCAATCTCTACTTCCCCTGGAGTATAACTTATTCTACAAAATAAGAACAATAACAACTCACTATCAAGCGATCTTTAGGAATAACAAACTAATCAGATTAACACCCCCTAAACATCACCTCCCACTACTAACATCTAATCTAACACGTTTGCTACCACAAGCACGGAAAGTTCTCATCCTTATTGCTAGCTTGATT
>WLWI01001395.1_pt1 | contig 20997 bp, 22 predicted proteins | sample 6701501 | NCBI WGS metagenome assembly WLWI01 (sample SAMN12718690, study PRJNA515312) | sponge metagenome | isolation source: marine sponge | host: Mycale hentscheli | place: New Zealand: South Island, Marlborough, Capsize Point | collected 2014-11-01 | reverse complement strand
CTCCAATTCTGTACCAGTTTTTAAGAAGAGAAGTCAACAAGGCTTTTGTTGAAGTTAAGGGTGAAAAAGTGAACAGAGGTGGCGGCTATGGACTGGAAATACCCTGTGTTTATCGTTTATACGGTCCACCACGGTATATACAAAGATTGAAAGATACTCTTGAACCATTGATCGCTGCTGGACATTTGTAACTAGCCATTAAGAACAATTATTATATATATATTATGTAGCTATAATTTTATTATTTTGACCGCTCTAGGATAATTATCCCTGGCCGTTGTTAAGAATTCGGGGGGAGGGGGGTGTGGCAGTTCATCGGAGGCTATAAAACTATTGGAACTGTACTGTAAACATTTCGTTCCACTAAAAACTACCGCTGTGGAGAGGCTGACCGTTCTTCGGGAGCCCGTTGTTGAGAGAATTCACTGTAATACATTATTAATACTTTAATGTTGCCCTCCAATGTGTTCACTCAGTTTTCTGTAAAATTGTTGTTTAGCAAAGAAAATACACATTCAGATGCTGCTAATGGCTAGTGGCTAGTACTGCACACATTGGACTAATTCATGATGCCACTTAGCTACTCCTTGTGGCACACCAGCACTATTAATGCACGGCAACACCACTAGGCAAATGACTTGACCAGTAGAGTGACTATTCAATGAATAGTCACTCTACTGGTCAATTCATATTTTTTAACTACCAAGATAACTAGAGAAGTTAGTTTCAGCTCTATCTGACATCATTCCTAAAGTCACATGCACTGCAATAAAATGTAATATATACTTATAACAGGTTCATGAAACCTGCAACATAGCCACAAATTTTCTTATATATTATTTTCAATGCTATTACTTACCTAAGATGCTAAAATAGTGCTAGTAGGTGTAACTTAGCAATGATCCCTATTTGTCATACTCAAAGGATGTTGTTAGCACGATTTTGTCTTTTCAATTTGCTATAGTGTACCTACTTTTTACCCTTACACACTGGCACAGCTGGTTGAATGATTGTGCCTAGTTTAAATTGTTCTTTGATAAACTAACTTATACCACAATAATAGCATTGCTACCTTTCAAGCATAACCTTACTCTCTATAACTCTGGCGGCACAGTTTTGGTTTTTGTCGAATCAGCAGATTTTGACTAGTCACACCAACTGTAATGCCCACTAATTGAAATAAAGTTCAAGTAAAGTCTGACTGTGCATTAAGCATCTGTAAGTCTTTACCTAGTGATCACAAACTCCATTACTCCATCACCTGCACTTCTACTGTGCCTCATGTAGATATATATACACTCCATAGCTCAAATTGTACACCTTGACGATTCATTTTCTTGTCAATAATTGTACTAACAAATTTATGAAACCAACTTGTGCGTTGCACTGATAAAAGATTTTGTAACTGATCAATTATTATTTTTTAAACATGTGTTGAACTTTACACGTTATCATAATGTGTAAATGACACGTAATACATGGGAGGTGTATGTTTTAGTTTGGTATTTTGTGTCAACCATTGTTATACTAAAATGTGTAGAAGTGTTGAGTGGGATTTCTATGACAAAAGTGTTTACTCCCCAACCAAAACCACTCCATCCCACCAGTCATACCAGGATATTACACTTGGTGCTCAGCCCAGCTTTTAGATTGCCTCTTTCCCATATTTTTTGTTATTTTTGTACATACTCAAAGAAATTAAAACCATTAGCACATTATTCTTTTGTTAATTAAAGATGGACAGAACAAGTCAGCTATTTCTCACATTTAACTGGCATGCACACACACATGCTACACACACATACACACTATTGCTGCCTAGGTGTTCTCTTTCATAGATCCTGGGCCAGCAGCTAAACAAGCCAGAGAAACCTCCATGGATTAATAACTTGTAAACAGACATGAAGTCCATTTAGTACCAGATTTCTACATGGAGTTCCATTAGAAACCTCATTTTTGTCCATTACGGCGAAGTAATAGGAGGTTTTTGTTAGAGGGTGTATTGTTTTAGTCATTTGTTCATCTAACAGTCCCAGCCTTTGTAAAAGTCTTATATTACCTGGATATCCAACCGACAATTATCAGTTTCAGACTGAAAAAGGAATTCGTCACCACTTGGCATCTAAGCGCCATCAAGTCTAACAAGCGTTGTTAGTTTATTCTCAGCTTTGGTATTTACCAAGTAATCATCAAGATGAGTGAAGAATTTTTGAACACCAACTTGTCGGACAATGAAACAAACTGCTATAACAACTACTGTGTTAAGTCCACACTGTACCTGAAGATCATGGGCACCATCATCTTTGTGTTGGTATGGCCTTTTATCGTGTTGGACATCAAGTGGGTGCCACTGGGCAGGCCGGCCGCAGCACTCTTGGGGGGAATGCTGATGGTTGTGCTCGCGGTGACCCCGCAGGATCAGGTGTACGCCATCCTGGGAGACAAAGGGAATCTTCAGACTCTGTTTCTCCTCATTGGCATGATGATGCTCTCCTATTACTACGACAGAGAAGGGATACTGCAATATGTGGCCTTGATCATCTTTGGCAAGAACAAGCCCTTCAAGAGCATCCTGTGGCGAGTGTGCGTTCTGACCGCTATTCTTGCCGCTATCATCACTAACGATGCCGCCTGCGTTGTACTCACGCCGCTCATACTTACCGAGCACATGAAGCAAGGTCGTTCCAAACGAGAGTACCCTCCTCTGCTCCTCGGTATTGCAACATCAGCCAACATCGGCAGCTCAGCCACGTTCTTCGGCAATCCTCAGAATGCTTTCATCGCTGCTAATTCGAGAGGCCAAGTTTCTCTGCTCATCTTTTTCGTAACCACCTTGCCTGCAGCCATAGTAGGTATGTGCGTTAGCTTGCTGCTGTTGTACTTGTGTTATTACAGGGTAATCTGGCCAAGAAAATTAGAGTACGACGATGGCAGCGTAACAGATTCTTTGAAAGACCACTCAAGAGATCTAACAGCACCTGAAACAGCCGGGTTTTACCCAGGAAATAATCCATATAGCAGTAAACTCCATGAATCTCGTGAGGAATTGGCTTTAAGCTATGACTGCAGTGAAAATCCCCTTGACACAAGCCAGATGTCTCAAGAGCGGCAAGACAAGTTCAATGGGAACCCGGACACCTCCAGATTGGCAAATGGCCACAGCATCCTTCCCCTTGCCAAAGTAACAGATGAAAGTAGTTTTTCCACATACAGTGGGACCAAAGACACAGTGCACAAGTATGGGACAATAGGAAGGAACGCTTCTGACCGCAACAACCGACTCAATTCCACCAAGGCCAAACCTGGACAAGCATCCAGGCGCCAGCAGAGGAACAGCAATAGGTTTGGTTCTTCCATGTCAGTCAGCGACAGCATCACCTTGGGCAAAGTCAACTCTAAGGAAGATTCCACCCTGGTAGAAGGCAAGGCTATCAGTCAAGATGGAATGTCACCCACAAACGAGGGCCCATTGTGGAAGAAGAAGTTTTTCATTGTCTGGCTGGCCATTGTCACTTGTCTTCTAATCAGCCTCCTGGCCATCCCTCCACCTCCAGTTATCCCAATGGAGTTTAATTTGGGGCTGGTGCCTGTGGGTGCTGGAATATTGACCATGTTTATGGACTCCATGGTGAATCGCAGATACGCCATCGATGTCATGATGAAGGTGGACTGGACCATGATCCTCATGTTCATGGGGCTCTTCATCTGGCTGGGAGGCTTCGAAAACACTCTCTTCCCAGCAAAAGCTTTCGAGTTCCTTCGCGCCAACATGGACTTGTACAGGCTTGAAGGTGTCCTCCTGTTCACCGTCTTTGTGGTAGTGGGGTCCAACGTACTCAGCAACGTGCCACTGGTTATCCTCATCATGGACCAACTTTTCAACTTCACCTGCGGCCCTGGCAACTACTGCACTGGGCAGCTCACAGGCGTGCTCCTGGCTGGAATATCGACCATCGCTGGCAACTTCACCCTCATCGGCAGCGTGGCCAATCTTATTGTTGTTGAGAAAGCTAGGAACATTACCGGCTACAGGCTAGGGTTCTTCGAGTACCTTAGGTTTGGGTTCATATCGACCATGATGGTACTAATAGTAGGAGTTCCTATAATGTACTTTGCAGGTGATGGAATCCAAATATGATTTTTTTACCATCAAGAAAACAATTGATTAATCTTCAACATAACACTATCATTATTAGTTAACTAAATTTTAAAACTTGTTTTTCAACATTATACTCTCGGTAGATATTAAACAATCCTATTTCATGCTTTTCTTTTTTGAATTGTCACAGTGATACAGTAATCCACATATTATGAATCATTATGTGATTACCAATTGAGAATTAAATAAAATAATTATGATACAATTGTACATACAATGTACATTTCTGCTGAGTAATCATCATGTGATTCCAGAGTTCAAGGACATCAATGGATTAAATACATCGCCAAATGAGAAATCATCATCAAAGGAATCTGCAGTTTCTGCCATAGTGCTCAAGTCTAACCAGCAAAGACACGAGCAGAAAAAATGAACTTTATATGTTCAAATACATTTGACAGTATGTACAGAAAACTTACTTGCAGCTATTTGTTCTGCCTCTTTCTTCTCCTGGTTTTCTCTCTGAATTCTCTCGTGTTCTCCTTTCACAAAGAGCTGTTCTAATTGGAACTTCATCTTGCTTTGCTCGAGACCACCCTGTGGGTTAAACAAAGTAGTAGCTACCATTATCTACACAGAGACAATTGGTTACCTCAGATTCTGTCTTCAACATGATTTTATCATAGCGACTTTTCAACCCTCTGCTCCGTGACAGAAGTACCTGAGCCACGCTCTCAAACACGGCATCAGCTGTAATAACAAAAGGGGCACAACAATCACAAGCAGCAGACAATATAACACCCTAAAACAATATACACACCCTCCACTTTACCTTTCTCCACAGCTGCCTCAGGGGGCTCTGACTCAGCGTAGATGTGGTAGGGTAGAAGTCTGGCTAGAATATCGTGGTGAGACTTGAAGCCAGAGACTGTGTCTGGGTTCATGAGCTGAGTGTGCATCTTCTCCAGGTGGGCACTAAATCGGTATGCTATCCTTGCCTCTTCAGAAGACTGCAACGCCTGAAGAGGAAGTAAGTACTCTTGAAACATTACGCTGTCTGATATTACCAGAGCACATGAATTCAGATCAACATTATACTTCACACTTAAAAACAATTGGTAATGCACTACCAATAATGACAAATTACAATTAACCTTTTGTAAAGCTTGCAACCGTTCCGTTTCAGCTTTGTGCTGTTCCATCTTGACCTTGAAGCGTGTCATATGCTGAGATGCAGTCTATACAAATACAACAACAAAAAACAACAACAAGATTATTAGACATGATATCCTCACGTCAACACACACATACGTACACACACTAAACAGGGACGCTCAGTGTCAGGCACTAATGCTCAACTTAATAATTTATTCTCCATAAAACATTATAGAAGCCTGGGCTTACTTCATATCTATAACCAGCATCACGAAAGACGTCATACGATATAGGTATGTAACCAAACCCAACCTGAGGTGTCATGCCCATGGAAGGCCTAGGAACGAAGGCGTGCAGGGAACGCGGCGGGAAGCCAGCTCCACTAGGCAAGACATTAGGTTGACCCACAAGGAGAGACTTGGAAATGGTGGGGAGAGAGGTGTGAGACTCGGTTTTGGACGCATTCATGCCGCTAGCACTATTGCTACTGGTGAGAGAATGATGATGATTCTGGTTATGACCACTGCGAGCAGCAGAGGAGCTGGTGCTATTGATGCTGCTGCTAGCAGTGGTGACGGAAGGCAAGGGGTATGCAGGAGGAGGGATGAGGACTGGGATGTTGTTCTTGTTGGTCATGTTGGTTGTCTACAAGTCACACACAATGAACCAACATCACACATACATTCCTCAACATGACATATACATCCCCCAACATGCACTCCACACTTACAAATCACTATGGTAGTCAATTACTTTCAAGAAAAAACAACAACACAGCATATATGAAGCTATTAATTAAAACACACACACACACACACTACCAACCAAAAAAAAAAGTATCATAACTCCACCTTGGTTTTGCCAGAACCCTGTCTTGCTTTCCACACTTTGATAGCAGACAATAGAGGAGGAGGAAGGTTGAGCTTCATCAAGTCATTATCCGGCAGTCTGCACAATACTCCAAGAGTCTCCAGCGTTACGCCGCTAGGGAGAGGCGTGGCCACACCAGGCTGAATACCTCCTGACTTGGTAGCAGCAGTAAAGTTGATAGACTGTCCTCCAGCAGTAGGAACAGTAGAGGCGGCAGAGGATTTGAGCAAGAGAGAAGCCTGAGCAGCAGCTGCAGTCTCAACTGCCATGGCCGCCACGTTGACTCTTGGCTGACTATCCAAAGAAAGGTTAGTCGAAACCTGTGGCTGCTTCAAAGAATTGGTGTCTCCTCCCACGAGGTGAGAAGTGAGGGCATTTGTAGACATGCTCCCCAAATGCGACAGCAGCCCACCTTGGTGTGCCGCGAGCTTTCCTTGTGCATGGGCAGCTCCTGCAGTCATGCCGGTCTTGACGGTTGTGGTAGTTGGCAAGAATGACAGAGGAGAGGCCACAGGTTGTTTCCCCATGGAACTCAGTGGATGACTGAGATGGGCAGCATTCGAGGGAGGAATTTGAGACTGAGTTCTCTCCAAAGAGGCAGAGTAAGACGGAAGAGTGGTAGTAACAGTTGACGCTACAGCTGGTTGTAACTTATTCAACGGTGCAGCATTCCCCTTGGCTACTAAATTGCTGTACTGCTGGACAAAGACTTTCAATTCCTGCAGGTTCTTGGGTCTCTTGGACTCAGGAAGATTGGACATCAGCAGCTGCAATTGTTTTAAAGTCTTCTGGGTATCTTCCTGCGAGTTTCTGAGTCCTAAAAAAAATAATAAGAAATATGTAAGGGGTTTTCAGAAAGAATTAATAGACATTGGGGGTTTCCTTAGAATGGATGAAGAATGGATGAAGAAGGAAGAAAAAAACAACAAAAAAACAAAAATCTTTTGACATATCTTAACATTTTTTCCACTTTTTTTTAGCCCATCATCAAATTCTGAACATCTTTCTAATTCGCTAATCGGCCACACACACACATACCCACTCAACACACCTGGGTTTTGTCCTGTCTGCACTGTGTTCTGTTGAGATGACATAGAAGCACTAGGAGTTGCCGTGGACACTGCAGGCAAGCCAAACACTGACTTGGCTGGACCCACAGCACCACGCCCACTCAACCCTGAACTAGCAACTACTTCTTCAGCTGGGTTAGTTCCTGCTGTTGTTCGGCCATTGCTGCTCCCCACTTCCCCAGCACCCAAGGTTAGCCCTGGCGTACTAGTACTAAGTCCAAAGTTGCCCTGGTTTCTGTAAGCAGAGCTAGCTGGAGCAGCCGATGAAGATGACGTTAAGAGAGAAACGCCAGCCGCTTGTGGCAACTGTTGCTGGTTCTTCTTTAGACCTGCCAACTGACCGAGGATCTTGTTGGCCTGCTGCTGTTGCTCACTTCTGCTGCCCTCAGCTGACCCCAATCTTAACCCAGCTCCACCCACCAAAGGCTCTCCCCCGACTTGCAGTTTGCTGCCAACAAGTGACTGGCTCACCGAGTTGCTAGGAGTTGTACCAGTGGTTGTCTTTAAAATGTTGTTCTTCGCAGCCAAAATTTTTTGCTGAGCAGTGACCAGAAAGTTGATCTGTTCGCGCACGCGTGCCATTCCCAGCTGATCGTTGGCTTCCTGGTACTGCTTGTAAAGCTGTATGAGTTGAATCACGACTGCTCTGGAGTTGGAATTAATGCTCTCGGCAACTTGAGAAGGAGTGCTTACCGAGGGTGCAGCTGCAGCTGGCTTTGATTTGAGGATTGACACAGCCTTATCACTGCCGAGGTGGGCATTATTACGAATTTGAGATGCTGCGCTCCGACTTTCAGCATTAGGAGTTGCCAAGTGATGCAGATTGGCAGTTGGGTGTGAGGTGGCAGGGACAGAAGATACAGACATGCCGGGCTGATGGAGGCTCTCAGACCGGCTTGCCTGAGACTTGGTAGCCCACGAATTGGCCTGTCCAATGCTGGTAGTGTTGGCCAAGTGTAAGTTGTTGGTAGTGCTGTTGTGGACGTTAGATGTCGCAAAGCTTCCCGGCGAACCTTTCTGTAGATAGTCCGTAGAGTTGAAACTCTGGGATGAAAAGTTGCGAACAGGATGACTCGAAGACGAGGTGGTTGCAGTGACGCTTGAGTAAGGAGGCGGGCTGTGTATCGGGCGTCCCAGAACTTTGGGTGGACCTGCCACCAAGCCTACAGAGGCAAACTGCTGCTGTTGTTCCTTCTGTTGCGTAGGATCCAGTAGCCCATCTGCATCACCACAGCTCGGAGACATACGCTTATCCAGGAGGGAGACTATTGGGGTTGGAGGATTGGAAACGTGAAGAGGTGATCGAGTTGCGGGAGATGTCGACACAGAAGCTGGCGACTGAGTAGCCACAAGCTGGGTATGACAGGAAGGTGACGGGGAAGGGACAGGGGACAGGTAAGTGGCAGAATTGGAAGGTGAGCGAGAAGGAGAAGAGGCGTGCAGAGTCTGCACCCTGATATTAGACGTAGAGTGGCCAAATTTATCAAGAGCTGGGTAAGCCATGGAGCCAGGGCTGCCTACAAAGTTGCTGTTACTCGACTCCACACGAGGACGCTTACTGGGAGGTTCCATCAGTTCTAACAACCATATCACAAGAAAGGTGGGAGGGAAAAAAATTAAAAGATCTGACAAGCTAGCAACACATAAAGCAGTGAACTGCAGTTTGGAAAAGGGAGAGCAAAATCAGTAGAGAAAAATCAGTAGAGAAAAATTGACGTTCTTAACTGAACTTGATAAATTTGCTAAGTGACAAGATAAAAGTTATCATACAGTAGCTTTACACCAAATATTTAATATAATGCGTTCTTATGTACCTTGTTGGCTTGAATTCATCTCCACTTCCCTGGCCAGCATCTGCAGGCTGTTCACACCATGACCACCTCTACTTGCAGTTGAGGTCTCCTTCATTCCATCCAGATCAGGATGAGCAAGCTCCATGGAATTTATGCCAGTCACGTCCAGCAACTCCTCAAGGCTAGTGAAGGAATGCGGCTCCTGGTCCGCCGTGGAAGGGAAACCACTCCCACCCATGCCCCCATCAATTCTGCCGGGGCCACCACTGCCAAGTGTGGTCACAAAGAGGGAACTCGTGTCTGGAGTCTGAAGACTGGCGGAGTTGGAGCCGTGAGAATGGGCTGTGGCAATGGGTAGGTGGGAGGGGTGACTACCACCTCCACTTGCCATACGGCAGAGACCTGCACACAACGTGTAAACGAAGCACATAACGAAATCACCAGTGTGGTGCTGACATTTAGCACTAATCACTTTGGCTAACTACTGAGAAGACCCGGCACTAACATAAGATGCACCCAACCTTCCAGCAAAAACAAACTATGGTGGCTGGAAGAATGTGTTGCCACAGAAAGGGTGTTACCCTCAGTTAAACACGCATGGCTTTTTACAGGGGAGAAAAGAAAACTGACACTTTCTTCAGTGGAGCTTCAAAGGTGCGAACCCTCAGCGCTGCTATACATTCATCTCACCCAAATTAATAATGTATTTGGTTAATACCCACTCTGGTATCAATGTAGCTCGTGCAATGTAAAGGGCAGAAACGGTAAATGTAAATGTTGTCTCACAAGAGCAACTAAAAAACATGAAAGGTACACTAACTGGTAGTTTCAAGCAAAATTCCAATTCCAGCACTCAGTAAACTATACAACAACTGTGAGCAGCCAAAAAAAATCATTCACCCACTGTTTTCTAAAAAACAAGCCCGAAATTGAAACTCAATAAAATATCTTAAGTTCATACCTAAGTCAACGGGTGATCTCCAAAATCAGAGTGTGACAGACAAACTGACAGGACAACTACTATAACCCTCTCAATTACGTGAAATTGATTGAAGCTGTCTTTTTCTTTTTGAGCATATAATGCAGACACCACATGTACTTGTCAGACAATCGCTCAAGCAAAACAACCTTATCAACATGGTTCCATAGAGGGGGGTAGGTTACGAGGAGGAAGCTCTAAATTGAATGGAAGGCAGTGGTCAAAAGGAGTTTTAACACATACACAAATTACTGACTAGTGGATTGAACATGAGAATGGCATAAAACTCTCACACATGCTGCCAAATGTAAGTACTTTTGCACTTCTAAAATTTAGTAAACTGTATGGTTGAGATGAACGCACCCACCCACCTCAACTTCACAACTGCCAGAACCATAAGAAAGCCTACATATGCAACAAGCGACCATATACGGTAAAACTGAAATTCCTCATGCCTGGAATGTACTGATATTTGAACTAGACTGTAACTGTACGTATGGTTTTGTATGTACCAATAGTGAGTCAGTAGTTTGTGGTCTCCCTCAACAAGCATGAATGTAGCACTAAAAAGTTATTAATACATGCACGATGCATGCCCACAAGACTAGGTCCCCAAATAGTACTACAACACTTCTTCACTGGTGACGTAGAATTGGTTCAACTAGTAAAGCAACACACGACAAAAAGTCCATGCTATGGGAATAGCACTGTGATGAATAATAATCAATTAGAGTACATAAAGGAGGCACAATACTGTACCAATCAAATTCTTATTGAGTCTGCACATTCCAGAATAAATTACTCCCTAGCCTTTCCACTACTTCATACAAAAGTCAGTCATTAAGTCAGTAATGTTGTACTAAGTAGCTCCACTGAGAAGTTCGACATCAAAAAGCTTCAGTAAGTGTACAAAAAAAAAACGGCAGTATTTGATCGCTATACCATAACCACCAAGATCCACTTTTACAGAGCGCCAAGACTTTCACTACTTACCATGACAGGTTTCACGGCAGCCGATTCGCACAAACAAACTAACGCGGCTAAAAACTGACTAAAACGGGTCCACTAGGCATAAAAGAGGTTACTAAGGCTTAATGGAGTCTAATAAGGGCGCGATACCAGTGAGAGGGAAACTGGACTGGAATGACCGGTCTATAAATAGGTCACACGCACAGACAGGACAACAAAGCACATAGATACACAAAGGGCACTCACTTCTCTGGAGGGTTTGGTAATTTTACTTGCTAGGGTAGGCAGTCATGAAAATTCCACTCTCCTGTTTCCGGTTGGCAATTTTGAATACACACACATCAAAGGTTTTTTGCCGTAGAAACCACACCTATCCAATTAAACGTCATAAAACGTCATTGGCATTTCACTTCCAGGGGAAGAAAAAGGTCACTTTTCTAAGTACCGTGAAATAGAATTCCCGCTAAAACTAGGAAACGTCCCGGATACTACATATCTTGCACGTGCTCAAGTCGTGCCAGTATATTGGCGCGCAGGTGCGCGCTATATTCCCGCCCACATCTTTTATGCTCGCGCGCGCGAGGTGTAATTTTGGGAAACGCCCAAAATTACACCACGCGCGAGCGTAAGTGAGGGTGGTCTTTGTTGGTTACGCATGCGCTTTCAATCCTATCTTTAAGGACCCGTTTACCTGGCGAAAAATAAAAGTTAGTTGCTCTCCAACCTTTGCGGAAGATAAATTTCTTCATATCCTATTCAAATTGAAGCAGACAATTTTTCTAAACCTATGGCTACACTCATACTATAATATAAAGGGGGGGGGGGGGGGGGGGGACAGTTGCCCCATTAACCCTCTTCCCCCTTTTTCCTACTCCCTGTGTAAGCTAAGCCTCTCAACATTATTGTCTAACTCTAAATCTCCAGCCGATGTTGCGTAATAGTCCACCTACTTGAGTGTGCCTCGGGTAAAACTCCCCCATTCCCGGGAGCGGGGAAAAAACAATATTCACAGAGTTCGCTGCAAAGTAGGGGGTGGGGCTACTTAAGCGCTGGAAACTCTCCATATTACGACATATGGTAAATAGTAAATAAGTTGGTATAATGAAGCGACTATAATACAACTCTACAGCGACTAGCTCTTCCTTAAGTCTCCCTTTCCCTACATACCCGGTCAACATTTGCCTGTCTACGATGACCAGCTACGGGAGGATTACTTCTGAAACCCTGGGGATGTCGCTAACCCTAGGGGAATCGATGGACACGGGTAACGGCCGAAACCTTTTGTCCCCCACAAGGCGTGGCATTCACGCGCTCACAGAAAATCCTCAGGTAGTGGTCAAACCGAAACTGCCTCCAGCTGTAGCTAACGTTCCTTCTGAGCACATCAGAAGTTACTTGCACACAAAGAAAGTTAACCACTATCTAGTTGGCCAAAAACTAGGAGAAGGATGCTTTGCCAAAGTAAAGGAGGCATTTCATGTCTTAGTTGGAGAAAAAGTAAGGAGGATTTGAGAGATTGTACAAACAAACATACTTGTTATTATTATTATTATTATTATTATTATTATTATTATTATTTATTATTATTATTGTCATATTATTATTATCATCATTATCACCATCATCATCATCATCATTATTATTATATATTAACTTAGGTGGCAATGAAAGTAATTGATAAGAAAAAAGCACAACAAGATCCTTATGTCGCCAAGAATTTTAGAAGAGAAGCCAAGCTCTTGCAAATGGTTCGGCATCCAAACATTCTTCAATTATTGGAAGTCATTGAAACTGATAGCAGCTTCTACCTCATCACTGAACTGTGCTCAGGTAAACAACAACAACAACAATAAATAATAATAATAATTATAGCCATCTAATAATAATAATAATAATAATATTATTATTATGATTATTATTATTATTATTATTATTATTATTATTATTATTATTATTGTTGTTGTGTGAGTGATTATTATTGAAATGCTCTAGGTGGTGAATTGATGAGATACATTTATAAGAAAGGGCATCTTGATGAAAATGAGACTAGAAAATACATGAGGCACATTGTGTCTGCAGTGGACCATTTACACAGAGCAGGGATCATCCACAGGCAAGTTGGAGTGGTTTATGTTGTGTGTTGTCTTCTAATGATGTGGGATTCAATGAGGCGGTCAACTTGAGGGGTTCAATAATACGACTGACAGAAACGTATGTGGATGAGGGCTATATAATGTATTTAGACAGCCACAATCACAAAAAAAAATGACGCGCTGATTAAATTCTGGTAGAGTTGCCCCTAATAGTATGAGGAGCGATGACAATTATTCTAATTCATGACTTTTGCAATATACATTTTTTTTTCACACCACCTTTGAACCGAACTCAGCACATATAGTTGCAGAGCCACTCGCTTGCAAAGTTACTCTATTAGTGCTTGGAGGTCACTCAGCTCTATGGGTGTCCTGACAAGTAATTAATACAACCAGTACATGACGTGGAGGCAAATGTCAGTTGGACTCCAAACTTGCCTGTTGTCCATTCTCAAAGGTCAGACATGTAGGGTAGTCCGGATATCCTTCACAACACTAAAGCGTGGGACATCCCTACGGCAAAACATGATGTGCTCAGCAAATTTAATGCATTCATTGCCGTGAATCTACGTTTCCTCCATGTTGCAGTCTGGTGCATTGCATTCCGGCTATTTAGTGCTCAATGTATATGTTTGAGAGACCACTAAAATCAGGAGACTAACTTGTGAATAATATTACTGTCTCCAGCTACTTAGAACTTTATTATTATTTTTCTGCTATGTTCTTATCTCATGCTAACATGAGATGGTTTTGACCACATAATAGCTTAACATGTCTCCATGCAAAAAAAAAAGAATGGATATTGTGAATCTGCTGTATTCAATATAAAGCTTCGAGCTGTGGCATCTCAGCATGGCGAGGACGCCACTCTAGGCTGAAGATTCCTAAACCTCGCTGATTCATGATATCCATTTTAGAACGTAGTGAACTAAAACCTATATAAAAGGTATTTACTGCTTTTTTTCGAGAAAAACTGTCAATATTGTCTATATTGCAGTCAAGCTGAATGCCCCTGTGGGCCGTGGTGTACAGCTTGCAAAATAAAAGTCGCGTAGCAGCACTTGATCTCTAAATGTTACAGAGCATGATTCTACTTGAATAGATTACCATAACAGACCAATCAGATTGCTTGCAGGTGACTAGATGCAGTCTATTTTTACAAAGATATTATAGCTTGTAGATGTCTGGCCTTTCTTGAATGCAGCATAATCATAAAATTACTCAGCTTCTTAATTTAATTTTAATCTTTGATATAACAATGTTTTAGGGATTTGAAAGTGGAAAATCTAATGCTGGATGCAAATATGGATATCAAGTTAATCGGTAAGCACACTGCAGCCATACTTCCAGTAACAAACAAACATAAAAAAAAACAAGTAAACATAAACTGATATCACACTCTTGTGGGTATTTATTTGATGCAGATTTTGGCCTCAGCAATGAAGAATACATACAGGGAGACAACGGGCTTGTCCACTGCAACACGCAGTGCGGCTCTCCAGCCTATGCCGCTCCGGAACTGCTGGGCCATAAAGCGTACGGACCCCAGGTTGACATCTGGAGCATGTAAGCAATTAATCACCTACAAGATTGTAAATACTAATAAAATGGGTTCCTTCTCTCTTTCTTGTCTCCTTGCAGAGGTGTGAACATGTACGCTATGCTGACCGGCTGTCTTCCTTACACAGTGGAGCCTTTCAACATCACCGCCTTGCATGCCAAGATGCTTGAAAACAAGATGAATCCCATACCCGAGCACTTGTCAAAAAGTGAGATCTGTGACTAAGTTTTTTTTTTGTTCATTCATTTTTAATCTTGTTGCAATTACAAGACTGCAAAGATATGCTGCGGAACTTGCTACGATCCAATCCTGACGAGAGGTTGAAGATGAGTGAAATAATGATGCATCCATGGATGAATGAAGGCCACGCCTTACCCTTTGGACCTTCCCCCTACCCAAATCGACTGGAGTTGCTAGACCTCAATAATGACATCGTCCAACACATGGTGTACATCCTCAAGGTAGGATTCACTGAGTTTGCTTGTGATTCCCATTCCTATTTAGTGTGTGTGTGTGTGCATGTGCGCATGTGTGTGCGCGCATGTGGATGTGTGTGTGTGGATGTGTGTGTGTGTGCGCGCGTGTGTGTGTGTGTTTGGTAAAACTCAACTTAGAAGAGTGATACTCAAATATTTCAAATAATACTCTTGCTAGGTATGCCCGACACTTATAGTTAATGATTCTTCCATTAACTGAGCAAAAAAAATTGCCAAAACCTACCTGAACATTTTGGAGATGTTCAAGATGGAAACATAAGCTAGAATTACTTGTCTGATCTATACCACAGTATAGGTACTTTGCCATAAATGCTATTGCTGTGTGCAGGTCTGGTGCCTGCACCCAGCTCTACTTCCAAAGATTATCTTTTCAACCAAGATATTTTCCATGCATGTTTGTTGTTGTTGTTCAGCTGAAGCAAACGGAGGAAGACCTGACGCAAGAACTTGTGTCTAACAGAGCAACAAACAGTGCTGCTATTTATCACTTGCTGGTAGCAAGGCTGACAAGGTATGAGAGAGACAAATATAATACTGCCATTCCCAAAGCAGAAAATTAGAAAATTAGAAAATTACTAATAATAATAATAATAATAATAATAATAATAATAATAATAATAATAATAATAAGCTGTCATCAATAAAAACAATTCATTTTATTTGACTAGGTTCAACAGGCAGTTTAGGAACTCTTCCAGCACAAGAGCACGTCACAGCCGAGTCTCCAGAGACCAAGGTTTCTTTGAGGATGAAGATGAAGATGCCAGGTCTATTATAAGCTTGCCCACGACGACTACAAGAAGACCAAGGCCAAGAAGAGTGAGTTTTTTTTTTCTTTTAGGTTTTCAAGAATAAAAACTTGTGATTTCTTCCTGGCAGATTGCAGGTGATTCTGGAAAACGCCGAAGGGAGCAACCAGCCCAGCCAACGACGAATGCAACCTTGATGGAAGTAGAAGAAGGAGATCAAGTGACAGACAGCAAGGAGGAGTCGCTTGATGTGCCGAATGGTTTTAACCCTCACAGAAGGCGCAGCACAATGCCTGAGATGATGCTGGAACAAGACATTGAAGCACTGAAGAAAAGGATGCATCAAAGAGGTAAATAATCTGTTTTCTTCACTCATGTATAGGTTTACACCATGATGTGGAGGTTGGTATGAATTTGCACAACTGGGGGCCAAAGGCCCAAGGATAGTGTACATCCCGTATAGACTGAATGGAATGGTGCAACCGACTTGTACTGTCGGTATCGGCAATAGGATACGCATAAAAAACTAACTTTTGAGTGGGCAGTTCACTCATTCGTCTCCTAGTAAGTGGATATGAATTACATTCACTGTAAACTGAGCAATCGGTTGGACAATTTGAGCATACTATGGTACAAATATATACATAGAAATGACCTTTGCTATGACTAAGTATACTCAAGAAGTGATAGTGACGAGCTTTACTTTGACTAAGTTACACCCAAAAAGTGAACTAATTATCACTTCAACTTCACAAGCATCAATATTCACAGCCACCCTTTGCACTCACATGTGCAAATTTAAACAATCTCCTTTCCAATTCCCCAGAATGTAATCATAGCTTGTTTTGATACGGCTTCTGTTCTTTCCACAGAAGAGAATGCAGCCAGAGCAGCAAGACATGCAATGGCTCCTACTCCAGTGCAGAGACCACCAGAACAAAGGCCAGAGGCAATACACAGAAGGGACGATCAAGATTCTAGTAGACATAGGCCAATGAATTCATCTAGGAGAAAATCTCCCAGCAACCCCCAGCAGCTGGTACCCATACAGCAGCAGCCCAGTGGAAGTCGACTCAAAAGAAACCACTACTCGACACCATCAGGGATCAACGAAGTACGGGAACAGCTGAGAACCCACTTACCCCATCAGGCTCCCGTGAGAGAAGCTTGGCGCTCTAATCCTGGCTCGCAGGCAGGATCCCGTCAACCCTCTCGCCACAGCTCACGCCAACCTTCGGGTGTGACTAGGACTAGCAACAACTCGTCAATAACGAGCATGCACCAGAGAGCCGCGTCATTTGACGATCAAGCTGGTAACAAAGATGCTGAAGAAGAAGAGCTCACTTTCCATCAGGTGTCTTCTAATACGCTTCCCAGGTCACACCGGTATAGATCAAGAACAATTTCCGGCACTTCCAATGACTCCACCCTTCCATCAATCAAAGATTCACAAACGGCACACCTGGGAAACAAGCACACCTCCTCACAAAGCAGGTCAAGAGCCACGTCAGACACTTTCAGGAATGGATATACTTCATCAGGTGTTACAGATTCAAAGCCAGCTGAGCTACTCGACGCTTTGAACAAGATCGAAAGGGCTGCGTACAACTTGAAGATTCGTGACATTGAAAGAAGTGGTTACAACAAAATCATATGCACATGGAATGGAATAAAAATACAAGTATCTGTGAACAGAGACCAAGATGGTTACAAGGTGTCTTACTCATGGCTGTCTGGAGGAAACGTCAAGTCATTTGAAGAGAAACGAGACAAGCTAGCCAAGCGAATTAGACTATAATAGATCATCACTCAATATTCTCTTCAGCGTCTCATAACAATTATTATTTTTGCACTCTTTAATTCTAAACAATCATTATTGTGTCAGTCCATTTCATATTACAATAAAACAATTAAAAAAGCATCAACTAAATGAAGCAACACCCCATAATAGTATTCATAATAAAAGTAAGCATGAAATGTCACTAGCTAAAATTATTACTGCTATTATTCAGGAATGTTACTCCCCATCAATATTTATGATAACTTATAAAGCTACTAATAGGAAATCCTTTTCCTGGTGATGGGGGCTATGCACAATTTTGTTGTTTTGTTTACTGCATCAACACACAACAGCATAATCGGGTTTTTTGAACTTCAAACAAAAGTCTATTCATTGTAATTGGAGCCAAGTCAATAGGAAAACTCTGAACAAACTGACCCCATAGCATTTGGTAATGGATTTAGATATAAGTCTGCTAATTAAGTTCAGGATCAGCATTAAGTTTGCCAGGTTTCCTTACAGATGTAGATCACAAGCTAAAAACATTCTGGTGTTGACACACACAACCCTTCCTCCATATAATCTTTAGTTATAAAACTGGAATTGACAACAAATAATGATCCACATTTTGTGCACAAGCACACACAAACAAACATCACACACCCACACAAATGTCAATACAAACATGACATGCAAATGTCCATAAAAAGAAAGAAAAAATGAAATAAATATCAAATAGTGCAAGATGGAATCTCAGTCCCTAATGCAATATACGATTATCTGATAATTACACTAGATCCGCGTGTAAAGGAATGGAAATAGCAAGTCTGCAAAAAAAAAGAAAAAAAAAAAAGGAAGAAAAAAAATGCGAAAATTTTCAGATTTTTTATAGTCCACCTGTAGCTTCGTCTCCACGACTGGCAGGAGTATAATAATTAGTTCCATTTACCTAAAATGAGACAACACAAAATAAATGAAGTCAACATCTAACATAATGGAGCTCAATAAAACTGCCAATAACCAAGAATTTTGTTTGCAATGTTAACATGTTCTTCCTAAAACTTTGACTGTACAAAAAAAAAAAAAAAAAAAAAAAAAACCCCAAACAAAAAAAGGACTTGATTTTTTTTTGTGTATTTTTATCTTTACCGATTTGTCATGATCCAGAACAAACTGCGGTATTTCCAGTTGATCTGGGTTAATAGTGTCGTAGAGATACTGCACTCCTGTGATGTACTGCACACGCTCCTTGATCTCAGAAGCAGTGAACGTGAGGAACCACCAGCCGGACAACTGGACACAAAACACATGTTAGTCAACCCATCCTATAATTTGTTAAATTTATTTTGGCTCTATTTTCCTCATTATTTAAACTATTTCATTTACCTTTAACCACCAAGACGGATGTACAATGTAAAGTGCTCTAAGATGGTCCTTGTACCTAGCATAATAAGATTAGTAACAACAACAACAACAATAATAAGACATTTATGTTTTGCTGCATAGTTCTTAAAACACCCTGTCCTCAGTAAGTTTCACCGTCAGATGAACATACACGCCCACATGCAAGCAAGCTGTACCTGGAATCCACCATGCAATAGAGTTGTTTGAAGAAGCTTGAGTCCGCATAGTTGTCTGAAACAGTCTGCGTGTGGAAGTAAACGATGACGTAATCTTTCTTCACCACACTCTCCATGACATGCAGAAAATACGCCATCGCCTGCCACACATACACACAAGTCAAGTTACACTGTGAGCATGCTAAGTGTCAAGATGACATGTTAACCTGTGAGCATGCCCAGTATCAAATGACATGTTAACCTATGAGCATGCCCAGTATCAAGATGACACTTTACACTCTAAGCATGCTCAGTGTCAAGATTGCAAGCAGAATCAAGTAAAATAATATGGCTCTAACCTTAGACAGGTCTACTTTAGATGCTGGGAATTGCTTTCCCATGAAGACTACAATCTGCCTGCCCACATAGTCTAGTCCAGCCTTGTAGAATGTCCCCAGGTTTGCCATGTCCTGGAAGTTCTCTGTGTTAGCTCGTCTCAGGAAACCCTCGTAGCTACACATGGAAAAAGAAAGAGACCCCATAACAGAACTAGTATTTACTTTTGTTTCCCTTCTAAAATAAAAAGTTGTTTTGTTATGAACAGATGAAACATACCTGTTAATTAACCTCCTCCCCCCTCCCCCAAAATATGAAATTGCCACAACTCTCTCCCTTTCTAATTGATATATTACTTGCACGCACTGAAATAATTTGAACCCTAATTTCAACAAAAAAACAAAACAAAAACAACAAACAAAAAAACAACAACACAGAAGCTCAATTCTAAGTCGCACCAATGTTTCTAGCAAACACACTCACACTTTGGCTTGAGCTTCTTCTTCTGTGGGAGGTCTATTCTTTCCGATCATGACTCTTCTCTGGGTGTCTTGGTCATCCATCATGTTGGAAAAGGGATGCTGTCCCTGTAGGTATGAATACACACAACCAAAACAACAATAAAAAAATAAAAATGATTACAATAAATAACAACAATAGCACTCTGTATGGTAAGAGTGTTAATTACTTACTGCAGATACAAGGAGATCACCATCATCCTCACTTCCTTCCTCCTGTGAATTAGATTCTCCATTTTCAGAATCTGTTGGCACAAAACCCAACCATGAAAATGATTATAGGGTCAAACACCACTGTTACATCTGGTAAGGGTCAACCCTCAAGATGCAGGAAAGCAGAAAGCACCCCAATGGAATAAATAAACAAACAAACAAAAATGAAGGTTTGAAGATAAACTCTTGTCCCTTCCTTGTCTCTAATTAAAGCTCAAAAGCTTTTTCAGTTATAAAAAGACAGAAGGCAATTTCACAAGGACAAATTTACAACCTAACACCTGACATAGACACTAGATATGTATCAAAGGTAATAGGACCACTGCTACATAACTGTCTAGCCTATCAGCAATTGTCCATGGGAATCCCTAGGAGTAGCCTCCACCCACTTATATGTGTATGCCTCATCAGAGCCTCGTGTAGACCTCAGCGTGAAATACTTCCTCACCTTTGATCACTGGGTTGTCTAAAATTCTGATCTTCCTCTCTTGGATGATGGGCTCTCCAAACTCGTCTCCAAGGTCCGCAGGGAGAATTTTGGCACCAAGCGCCTCTTCTTCTTTAGTACGAGGAAAATATAGAGGCAGAATAGACTTGTACCAGGTCTGGCATGGAGGCAAAGAGAGAGAGAAAGAGAGAGAGAGAGAGAAAAAAAGGGGGGGGGGGGGGGGGGGGGAAAAGAAAAAAAAAAAAGAAAGAAAAGCTAATTTTTTTTAAATAAAAAAAGAAAGACACCAATAAATATGACACACAAAT
>WLWI01001394.1_pt1 | contig 20997 bp, 19 predicted proteins | sample 6701501 | NCBI WGS metagenome assembly WLWI01 (sample SAMN12718690, study PRJNA515312) | sponge metagenome | isolation source: marine sponge | host: Mycale hentscheli | place: New Zealand: South Island, Marlborough, Capsize Point | collected 2014-11-01 | reverse complement strand
GAAATGAAATGATAAATTTACTGTTCCACACATAAACACACAAATAATACAGACAACTGTAAAATATCATGAAATGAAATGATAAAAGGAAATAATATGTATAAAAAGCCAGTACAATTTTTTTTTTATGTCACAAATGACTGTTTGAAGAAGAAATAACCCCACAATAAGCTTGCTCTACAAGCCAGTGGATGTCCATTCAAATATCATCATAAATCTTTAGTTCGATAAGATACACAGCTTTGAGCAATATTGAACAAAGTTTTGTTACGGTATGTGCAGAATGTTTGTTCAACTATAAGAAGAGTACTTGCATCACTTGACATCAAACCTCCCTCAAACCGTACCACAATATATTTGGACAGTATCGCTTTCCTATTTGAGATATGATACTAATCAATAGGATGGACAAGGAATGTTCTTAGTGTACTCAGTGGTACTTATCGACTAACATATATTGGGAAAACAGGTTGTACACTCCATAAGAGAATAAAAGAACTCAAGAAATTTGATCTTTCAGATGTCACTTATTTCACTTCAGCAGTTGCAGGACATGCAATCAAGAACATCACATTATAGAAGACTGGGACATGCTGAAGTCATAGACTCAAATACCATTATTTTTAGACACAAAAGTTATAATGTAGATGTTTCAGTACACTATACAGTGGCCCTCATAAAGTATAAATATGATAGAAAAACCCAAGCAGCCAGTGAGTGACAAAAATAAACAAACACGCATCAGACATCACTTATAAAAAACACAAGCATAACTTGCCGCTACCACCACCAATAATAGAAATAAACACCAGAAAATTTATTAGACTTAACTATCACTGCTGGAATAGTGTCCATTTGACAACCAAAAGAAAATAGTAAATTAGAGTATAATGTGTTGACAACTAGTTTGTTAACCTCTACATGCTTGTAATTTTTTTGTTAACTCTAATTACCAAGACAGTTTACGGATTTTTTAAGGTATAGCTATTTCACATCTTTTTTAAAAGAGCCCCCCATTAAAATAACCTAGATCCGCCCCATGAATGTGGAACTCCGATTCCAGCACTTTGATAAATCACTAAGAAAAGCAATACTACAGTGCAGAAAAGAAGTATTTGCTCATGTGATTACAGTGTGACCCATGGGGGTTCTTACCAATGTAAGTGTATTATAGTATGGTCAAAAATCCAATACGACATATTGATGCTTTTTTCAATCTTAGGGAGACCACAGGCCTCAATATCCGATGTTGCGTGACAGAATGATTGACTGATTGACTGACAGACAAGCTGAATACAATTACACTCTCACTCATGCGCGATAAGGGTTATTAACTTGGTAGTATACCAAATAGTTAGGAAAATATCTTATTTGACTCATTGTTTACCTTTTTATAACCAATTTTGCAGTAACGGTCACTCAGTCCTTAACTCTAGACGAGAGAAAAGAAGAAAAAAGTGCTGGGTGTATTTTATTGCATTGCATACATACCATCAGGTTAAATTAACTTCTAGATGTGTTTGGCTAATGTTTATAGTTTCAACATTGCCAGAGTTAAGGTTTACTTTGGTCCATGTAGCTCCTGTTAGGCTTATGTGGATAAATTACATTATAATTTCCTTGTTTATATTCCTTACCTTTTTATTAAGGAAGATCCAGAGATATTAAAGCAGTGGCAACTTCCTCCTCCATGTTCTGGTTGTTCAAAGTTAAAACTCACACTAGTTATATTTCTAGGACCAGCTCCTTCATAATATTGCAGTTCTGGCAGAGAAGAGTTGTAATTGACCCAAACACGGCAAGAATAAGTCTGATCATCGGTGCCTGTTTCATCAGTGGAATTAGAAGTGTAGCTCAACCATAGTCCAGTACTCAATAAAGCTTTGTCTCCTCCAATACAGGAAAACTCATACCATTGAATGTCCACACTGGGCAGATTACTTTCACCTCCTACTGTTCCATACAGCACTACGAAGTATAGTAACAGTTTCGAAAACAAGACATCCGTAGCCATCTTTAGCGCTCCGTAGAATTATTAAATCAGTCGCTCATCCTTAAATATTCTATATACTAGCTCTCAGTCGTTTATCTACGCGATAAGTGTACGTCCACCAAAATACGCGCAATGTTTCGCCAAAATGTCAATAGATGTACTTTTATTGGCGAGCGAGCGTAGCGAGCGAGACACTTACAGGGGTAACACAATCGAAAATCGGGGATGTTTGTTTATTTATTTATTTATATATATGTTTGGACGTATGTATGTCATTTTGTACTTTGACCCTCCGTATTTTTGTGTTCGCTCCGCGTTCGACCCCGTCCCAATCTTCACTAAACAGAATCCTCGGGTCTAGCGACCATTACCCGTATCGCCTTAGAAATTGAATTGTTTACGGCTTTGAATTGTTTTGCGGGTGCAGTTAAAACTCAAAAACTTATGGGAGCTCCATTTCTATTCGAGTTAGTGGCGGTGGTAAGTTAATACGCTATTTGTCACAGTTATAAGCCCTACTCAACAGTGTTTACTTGAAAATGCATTGTCCTCTAGACGAATCACGAAGGTAAGTCTTGCGTAGGTATGTTCAGTTGTGTGAAAGTATTGTGCGTTACAACTACTATTAAGAATATCACAAATAAAATTTTAAATAACGTGACTTGATTTTGTTGCTTCTTTTTCAATTCAAACAGTTGCGGGGAGCGGTTACTATGGCATTGAAACCCCTTTACCACATACATAATTTTAAAACTCGACTTTATTTTAGTAGCTTGAGTGTTAGTTGTTAAAATCAATCATTTAACAATAGTGTAGTTTAAGGCTCGCTCGCCATTTGTGCTCAAGCACACCACTAGTGTACATTTAATTTCCAGTTATGAGTATTAAACACAACCTGTATAATGTTCATTGTCGTAGTCGAGTTTTCCAAGTAGGCTTTTGATAAAAATAATTAGCCTGTCACAATAATAGTGTTATATAATGTATTTCATTAATTTACACCTACTGTGACACATTAAAAAGTTGTAAATAACAAAAAACAACAACCATTCACAAAGGTTATCATTTAACATGAGTTGTTCAGACAAGTAACTATTTAAATAATTAACCAAAATTTGCTCACCCATTATGATACTATAATGCAAAATGTCTGGTCTGAACCACTATTAACTTATAACAGTTTTTCACACATCAATCGAATCAACGTGGTCATATTTAACATCATTATGCTATTTCCAACATTCTAACTTTGATAAACTTTATTATTCAAGTTTATTTCATTATAGACCAACAAATGGATGTGACAAAAAATGATAACAATATATAGTAAATGATTAGGAATATTTAGCTGGTTAGCTAGCTAGCTTGATGCTTTTTTATGGCAGCAATAAGTCAACAACTTGCCTCCAATATAGCACAAATGTCCTTCAATTAGAGTAAAATACTTTGCTCTCTTTCTAAGAGCATGCTTGTCATCTTTATGGAAATTATTAGGGTATTTTCCGTCCTTCAAGTAGTCAATAATGTGGTCATATTGGAACCTTCCACCACGATTAGGACCACAATCAGGACCACCGCTTGAGCCACAAGTCAGATTAGCCATAGCTAGATGTGCACTATTTGGCAGGTCTAACTTGGCCTGGCGCGCACCCCTCATATTAGTGGAGATTTTTTTGTTGTTGTGTGTGCGGTGGAGTAGCTACAGTTGTTAACAAACTGCTTAGCTATACCCTGGACTTCCTCGGGACTTCAAGTCCAAATATTGAGGAGTTGCTTAAGGGGGGCCCTAATCCCACGGTGGGGTCCCCTATTTTATATCAATATAGGGCCTGGGGGGCCCCATTTTCATGGGGGTCCCCAAAATTTTATGACACCGTAAAGGGGATTCAATGTCATAGTAACAACTCTCCACAACTGCTCGAATAAATTAAAAAGCAACAAAAAAAAAGTCCCGTTATTTAAACGTTTTCTTTGATTATGTAAGTAGTAGTTTGTATAACTGAACATTCCTACAACGTATAAATTAATAAACTCCCTACAAAAATTATAGCGTGGAAACCCACCAAATTCACACTAAACTGGTGGTATAAATGCCCATAATTCATGCATAGCATGTATCACACGTTTCACCAAGTGTGAACCCATACATTGCTTGAAATCCACACTCATTAACAAGTGTGAACTTTATGAGCAACCAGCGATTATATTCATGTGAAGACACAAACCAATGCTAATATCATAGTATTTTCTTTTTAAATGTGTTGTACACTTGTGTTCTAGTTACAAGAGTAGACAAAGGTTTTGCTCATCTTTTTATTGAGCTCTGAGATTCAGCAATAACATTCATGCCCCAGGGTTAATGAATGACTAACACACTACTATAACCTTCTCCTGAGTAGCCCTGAGAGACTCTGTTGTCGTTAAAACTTCACCTTGAAATAGTACCAATACCTAATCCGCATCATTAAATAAATTACGTGTAAATTCATTGTTGTTAAAATTTTGCCTTGTCATAGCGCCTGACAGGCTTGATAAATGGAGAAAATGGTGAAAAAATCATGCGCCACGAAATTACACAAATATCTATTGACAAAACAAAACAAAAATTTATACTGAATTATAGGATTTAATTGGCCTATGAATTTCAGCATTATTATTTTCTAGTGGCTGGTCATTGTATCGCATGATTCGAAAGGAAAGAAAATTCTAATCTAACTAAATAACAATTTTTACAGAGTACTATTATTATTATTATTATTATTAAAGAAATCTTATTGTACAGAATGCAGTGACTACAAACTAAATATTGCAGTGACTACAAACTAAACACTGCAGTGACTACAAACTAAACACTACAGTGACTACAAACTAAACACTGCAGTGACTACAAACTAAACACTGCAGTGAACGAAGGACATGACGAAGGATGTTTCGAAAGGTACGAGATAGATTGCTTCCGCTGCAGCTAACAGTAATAACTGCAACTAGCGATATTTTGTCACATCAGTTTGGGAGAATTTAGTTGAACCTCACAAGTTGTAGCTAACAAAGGTGTGTAGCTAGGATTATATTTTCTAGCTGGCCTAAGGTTCTGTCAGTGGACAATGCCTAACTCACATTTTTCTTGTTTATTTGTCTACTATCTTCACTTCTACTTCACAGGTTAGAATGGAATATGTTGTTAACGTTTAGGTAAAGGTAATGTGTCTAAGGAAAGGGTAAATAATCTGTACTCTATCAGGACTCTATCTCAAGTAAGCTTATAAAATTTCAAAGTTTTTTTTGAAAACATTAGATAGCTAAGAAGTATAACGTGTATTAGCCATATTCAAAGTAAGATCTGTCTGTCTGTTTCTCTATCAAATCTTATATTCTCAAAAAACCATTCTATGGCATCAGCATCACTTTACTTAAAAAGGGTGGGGAGTTTTTATTCTAATTCATACTCTCCATTCATAGATCCTATGAATAACATAGAGGGGGGGGAATTTTTTTAATTATGTTTGAATCATTCAGTCATTATAGTAGCTCTTGATCATCCCCTGCTAATATTAGTAGCTGACATTTTGTAGTGATAATACCTGTAGAGAAATACTAACTACATATTTACACTTTCTCAGACAATGTGAACAATTTATTATTATACAAATCATCTATTAGTCAAGGCAATGTTAAATTAGAGAATTTTAATATACGTCTAAATATATTATTAATGCAGGTTATGAAGTTCAAGCTCAGCTGTCTGTAACTACACTTCCTAATTCATTGTACAATCAGTCATCTAGAGTAGTAGAAGGATCAGTAATCTGGCTGGTCTGTGAAGTTAACTCAGCATCTAATACATTGTCAGTGACATGGAATAAAGATGGAGGACAACTAGTACAAGATGTTCCTCATATACTTATACGACGATCTGTAAATTCTAACGCCTCCAACACCATCTTGATGCTTACAATTGATACTGTAGTACATTCTGATGCTGGAATGTATCAATGTACTGCTCAAGATGGACAAGAAATTGCTAATGGAAACATAATTCCTATTACAGGCAAGTCAATGTTGACATAGTTATTGTGCTCATAAAATATTATTTTGTAGATTTGAATTATATGCCTATAGATGAAAAGTTGGACAAAAGTCTTTTTTTGGGAACAATTTAGGTAAACTAGCTAGAAAATGACGCATGTTTAGTTCTCATTGGGTGTACTTTCAACATTTCAAACAATGTGCTAAAGCTAATAAGTTTATATCAATTTTTTTAACATGAAGAGCAATATACGAAAGAGGTTTTACATACTTTTCATAGCAGTTACAACAGTCAGGAATGATGAAAGTCATAGATATTGATTTTTTTACATGTTCTGTGGTAAAACATGTATAAATTGCTAGCTTGCTAGAATGATTGCAATAATAAAGTAAGTTTCCTCTGCTAGAATAAACCAAACAGTGTTTACTTTCAGTCTGTTGATGAAGATCGATGAACATTTTAGGTGCTTGTTGTGTGCCTGCAGATCAGAACATGCCACTAGTCAAAGTCTGCTTCATCTGCGTTAGAGCCGATTCATATGTCGCAAAATTTAGGTGTCCTTGAGGACAAAATTATTACATTAGTGTTTTATAACAGCTAGATAGGATGCAACAATTCAAACCTTACAGTAAAGTCAATTATATAAGCTGTAAGGGGGTTCAGAAATAAATAGTAGGATAGGTCACTGGCGTAAGAAGATAATTTTGAGTGGAGGGCTGACTGTGGTCAGTAATCTAATAATAAGGTAATGGGCATTTCTGCCTTGTATTTTACATCTCTGAGAATTGAGAATAGTTCTTTAGTACATTCTTCATGAGAATTGCAAACAAGGTAGACAACAACAATAATAGATAATTAAAGAAGAATGATTAGTTTACTTAAAAATGTCCAAAATAGTTTATTCTGCGTGTGTTTACTGACACAAAATCATTAGCAACTTTTTTAAAATCAAGTAAGTCAGTAAATGACTTGTGAACATACAGGATGAATAAGTTATTCAGGCGCTGGGCTGTCATTGAGCTTCTGAGGAAAGTTTTAATTCTTTGTAGAGAAGAAAATGATCTTTCAGCAGTAGCACTTGTGACAGGATAGGTCAAGTATACTTGAACTAGCTTGTCCACTTCGTTGAGCATGCCTCTAACAATATTGCTCTGATTCAGTGCATCGGCAATTGTTCTCACATTTAGTGACAGTCTTGATAGATCCACCAAATGCAGTGTCAATTGTGTCTGCCAGCATGGCAATTTGAATATAAAGTCGATCAATATCAATGTGGTAATTTTCAAGAATTTGATGCAATTCTGGGCAAAGAGTGTGCTGACCATAAGCTGACTCGATTAAAAAATACTCAATTTTCTGCACAACAGATAGATCCGACTGATCAAAGCGTCGTTCTATTTCTCCACATACCTGTTCTAATACTTCAAAGTAAGCATGTCGATATCTCTCCTCTGGACTAGCAAAACTATATGGCTGAGATCCATCATCTAGCCGCTCTGGTATTTTTTCTGTATCTAGGAAGAACAGGTTCATCAGTTAACTCTTGTGAAGATTGGAGAACATCCTCATAGAAAGCAGAAAATTTGCTGTCAGACCTCAAAATTGACACATCTGCCTGAAGCAAGTGTGCACCCATCAAGCCTTCACCAACTGTTGTATCCTTAGCCTGGAGGTGGATAGATAGTTGCTCAGCTTCAGCAAAAACTTCAAATGACAGCTTCAAAATGAAGTACAGTTCAAAAGACTCCATCTTGATCAGTAAGCCTCTTGCTTTTGCAGCATATTCATCATGCCCCTCTTCAACTTGCCGTAAGCAGGACATGAGAGCTTTGTAATTGTTAATACCCTATCAATTGCAGAATGCCGAACTGTCCACTTCTGTCCACTTCGTGGGACAAAGAGGCCTTAGTGAAGACGGCACAGCTGCTGAGTCATCTCCAAATCTAATCTGTTGTTGAATATTCTTAAAAAGGCTTAATCTCTTAGGTGAAAATTTAATCAGCTGAACTAACCGCAAGATAAATTCAATACAGTTGCTCAATAGCTCACTTTATCTCACTACATCTTGGATGCATTAATTTAGGCTGTGTGAAAAGCAATAAACATAGAGATATGAGTCAGTTTCTTTCTTCATCAAAGGTTGAACACCACTTCTAACTCCACGCATGTTCGAAGCACCATCATACGCCTGGCCAATACAGTTAGTGATTGGTAGAGAGCACCTCAACAAACAATCCTTGACAACAGAGAATAAGGTAATGATTTCATTGACAATGGCAGGTGAAATGTAGTCTCGTTTTTTTTAATCCAGGTGGCAAGCTGTGGTGAATCTGATGCTTGGAGTAGTAAAAGCTGGTAGAGGTTTCCTTCAAAAGCAACACTATCTTCATGGTGTCCACGAAACGCAAGGCCTTGTCTAGCTAGATAGCGAATGCAGTGTAGTAGCTTCATTAGCATAGTACGGTTGCTTCTCTTTTCTGCTTCATGCTGCTTGGAAATCATGGCCTCTACGTTGACACCCTGGGATCTCACTTGTAGCTTGCTGATAGCTTCCTTGTGTGCAACACTTCCTTCATGGCTTTTAAATCGCTCTATTGCTTTCTTCCAATTCGAAAAACCACCATGAACAAAATGAGACTTTGACGTGTGCAACCCCTGCTTATCTATACTACAGCATAAATATGACAGAATATCTTGTAAGAGGATGTGCACACACTAATCCATTTATATTTGCTGTACCAAGAAGCCTGAATGTACCTTGCAAATATATTTCCCTGGCTTTTAGATTGAAACAAGTCCTTTGGCTGGTAAGCAACTTCAAAATTTGAGCAGCAGCATGAGCAATTGCAGGTGTCAGCAATTGACTCACACTGTGCACGTGAAGGGCAATCATCATCTCAGTCTTCATCACTGTGCTTGGTCAGCAGCTGTAACTGGCTCATCAGTTTCTAGGAAGTTTGTTTGACCTGCACATTGAAACTTATTTTTAGTCTGCACTGATTGGGTGATGTGCTTACCTTCAGCTTCATCAGAGACTCTAGATTTAGAACTGAAAAAGGAACGGAGAGTTTTTTGCTGTGACATATTGAATGTATAACTAACTTCAGTAGCCGCTGGAGTGACCTTTCTTGATTAGTGAAGCAGCTGTAAATGAAGCTGGTTAATTATTTGTGGTTACAGGTACAAATTACCTTGCAAAACTGGTGAGCTCCACCACCCTTGGCCTCAGAACACAATAAAAGCTTGGGACTTCTGCCCCCAAGCCTCCTTGGTTCTTAGCCTGCGGATGGAATTTAAGAGCAAGAGTGTGTTGATTATAGCTCTGATTAAGAGAGGCTCAAATTCTTGCACAACAGAGGTCAGACTCAATTGGAGAGAGTTAGAGGTTTGCGGCTCACATAGTGACAGGTATGTGGTTGTGTTAAGAGATGCTACATCTCTTTTGAGGCAAGTGGCCCACCTTGGCCAGAAAGTGGCAATACTTCAAGCTCTGTATAAACAGTATATGTAGCTGCTGTGATTTGAGTTGATTAAAACTTTTTTAGTTACCATTGAGATTACCTAGCAACTGGTGAGATTTATCTTGTGCCCTCAGCATGGGGGGGGAGGGGGGCTCTGCTCTCCTTAATTTCAGGCTGGGGGGCTACAGCCCCCCAAGCCCCCCTGGTTCTTACACCAGTGTAGGTTGAGCAAGTATGTGCAAAAACTGACTGCACCCATTTGGACAAGACTCATGACGGTATACCACAAGAAAAATGGTGGTCACAAAATTGTGGCTAAATATTCAGAGATTTTTGAGTCAAATAAACTATTCATGTCTCAGGGGCGAATTTAGGGGGGCTCGACTGGTATCGTACAAGACCTCCCTTTTTCAGAATGAGCCCGTTATTTATAGCTACTCTATTTCTTACCTGTAACTGGAAATAAAATTATAATAGCAATCACTTTTTGTTCGTTGTTGTTTTTTCTTGTACTCCAACAATAATTGCGATATTCTTTTAAATGTACCTCTACTTATGATATGCTGAGTCAGAATTTTTACTACTTGTGTCCTTATACAGTATGCTGGTGATATAAAATGTAGTAAGTGAAATCATCAAAATGCTCTAAGACATCATTGAGACATATTTATTGACAATTTACTGCTAGTGCTAGCTATTTGTAAAAGTCACTCATGTATTGTTACTTTGATTCCAGTTTTGTCCAATGCTCCAGGAGTATTAATAATAACTGAACAGGATAGTCTAACATCTGCAGAATTTCCCAATCGAAGAAACTCTGATGTCAATGATGCTATTACATTATCATTCACTGCTGGCCATGAGGATGATGAAATTAATATGTATTCTGTTACATCAGCACAATGGCTGCTTAACGGAATTCTGGCCAGGACATCTCCAATGAATGCAATGGAAGCAAATGGTCGACTTAAGTCCACTCTGTCCTTCAATTTCCTACAGTCTGATGCTGGAATTTATCAGTGCATATTTATGAGTGATGACTCTCAAGTTTATGGTACAGTTCTGCTGAGATTAGATACTGGTTAGTTAGAAATGATTTGGCTGAGATAGAAAATGCATAATACTCTTAATATTATTGGTTTCAATATTCTGGTGGTAACGTGTTTTCAATGTTGTGGATGGAAGGATACCTTTACTAATTGTACGTGTACAAAAGATAATTGCTCTCAATTCTATTAAAAATAGCGCTATTTATATATTCATATCTCCTTAATACAATTAATATTTTCCATTTTGTTTTTCTCCTGATGTATTTTTATAATTATGTATCTTGTCTATTTGTGAATAATGCTATATGCATTATATCTATAAACTAATAAGTGACAAAATTATAAAAAAAATTCCAGTATTAAATTGACGAAATACTAAATGCAATTTACACGACCCTAAAGTACAAAGTGTCATGCTGAAAATTGCTATGTATAAATGTGAATTAAAGAGAATGGTGAGTACACTATTTATTATGTCATACTCTTCCTACTTCTTAAATAATCACTGGCAGTGTTGACGAAGAAAGAACTCTTACTATTTGCAGCTTTCTGATTGCATTATTGTTTATACATCCTTAAATGACGAATAGGGATGGGTTGTGATCGTACTAAGGCTATTTTTTAAACAATCTTTTGTACACAATATCATTTAACTCTGTTAACTGCACCGCCCTAGTCTCAGTAATTGGAGTATAACTATTTTACATTTCTCCCTTACTCATATATAATCATCTACATTGTAATATATGGCACTATTTTCTATGTCGAGTTAAACTTGCTCACTCTGTTTTAAGTTGATGCTGAATATAATACATAAGCAATATTCTAGAAGTTATTATTGAGTACCACACATGAAAACATTTATATACTCAGTTTAAAAAGCTGACAATGCAAAAACTTAATGCAGCTTTGCTAGCTTGATAGTGTGTCTTGTGGTAATAATCAAGGTCTAGATAATTATTCTGTTGCTAATTATTCTGGAATTATTAGAGTCCACAATGTTTATTTTTAAACATGAACCATTTCTCAGGCTCAACTTTGATTTATCCCAGTGCACCAAAAAGATACTATGATTAGACACACTCTCATACGTATTTTTCAGCAAACAGTAAACATTATGATAAGAAACTTTCTTAGGACCTTTCTCTACAATTACATCAACAATAATGAGCTATGTTAAGCTTCATTGTAGAAAACAAAAACATTGTTTGTGCGTGGCATGAGAAAACAGTATATACAGCTACATTGCTGGCCAAAAATAATGTTTGAGTTATTTGCTGTTATTGTGCAAAAGCTATTCTGGTGAAGGTGTAATACCAATTCTTGCTGGTATTGGTGATGAAGAATGTGATTCAGGCAGCCTTTCTTTATAATTTGGCTTGGACACTTTACAATGGAATAATCAGTCCCTATTATTACTAGTAATTTTTTCTATATTGTGGTATTAGCAGATAGTGACTTCTCTTTGTACCTGTAATTGATTAAGGGTACTAGAAATACTGGCTAAAGAAGTGAAACAGACTCTTACTGTCTATTATGTACCTCCAATACAACAGTGCAATAATAGGTAATTGTGACATAAGAATGCTGAAAATTTGATGCAGTTTTAAAGGAAGTGTTATCTGTGTAGAAGTATAATGCAGCTTTACCAGCCTGACATAGTAATAATCAGGGGCTAGAAGATTATTTACTGCTAATTCTAGAGTAATTATAGTGGTTAGTAAAATGGCATGTCCACATGTCTACTGTTCAAAGTTTGAACTATTTCTGTGGCTTAACATTCTTTATTGAAGTTTTTGTAATTGGAAAATGCTTTGGACAAAATTCTTAATTTTATGGGATGGTAATGAATGAGTCAGAGCTCTATTTGCTAACACTACCAGTGTGATCAGCTAATTTATATAATTTAGACTACTTACCTTTACCCATCACTCACTGAAAGTATTCATATTAATGCCATACAAAAACCAGAAAATTTTCCAAAATTTTCCAGTACTATAAAAATATCAGTAAAATTAAGCCTCTATAACCTGACAATAGTACCTAAAATTTTGCACCATAATATCATGGAATTCTAATATCTTCTGTTAATAATATAACTGTGGGTTCCGTTTAAACATGTCATATGTTTAAACTACATTATTGTTTATCAAAAACTGCTTAAGAAAATTGAATGAGTAATATACACAACCCACCTACTGTGGGCACAATATAACACCCAAATAGCATAGATATTGTTCTGTCCACAGCCTTCAACATAGCCCCAGTATCTGGCCAATACTTGGATATCAATAGCACCTGGGATAGTAATGAAATAGATACTAGAAAAATTTGCATATTATGGAATGAATTGATAGTTAAGTTGTGATAACTTTTTCAAAAAAATTCCTTGCTAACTTAATTTAATCAATCATGCACATAATAATAATATACACATTTTGTTCACAAAAGATCACCATTTTTTTTACTGTCTCAGTTTTGACCTTTTTTGGTTTAACTGAGTTATTTATCATAATAATTGAGCTTGTTGCTTATACTAACAAGTTGTGAAGTAGTTTGAAAAGACTGGCTTATAACAGGTTGTAACCATGTGTAACAAAATAGATTTACATCTGTCCCACATCTTGACATTTCTTTTCTTGAACTTTTGTTTAGTTGAACTAATTATGTACACAGTCTTCATATTTCATTGCTAGAATATTATTAACTTCAACAATTCAGTCATTTGACACAAATATAAATGCGTTGTGCTATTGTATTACAGGTCAGGCAGTTGGCCCTGTACGACTATCTCCTTCTGTTGTATTTTTTTCTGTACCTGATAAGTTGACACTGGAAGTGGTTGCCAGTGGAGGTCATGATGGTGTTGTTTGGACACGAGATGGTATGGACTTTGGTACACGTTCACAGTTTGTCTACTTTGATGAGATGTATTTCAAAGAACCAACTACCAGGGATGATTATGGAGAGTATAATGTTTTATATTCTGGCAGAGGAGGAAGTGGAACTGAAGTTACATTTTTCGCAATTCCATTAGGTCAGTCTTAGTGAATATAAATATAATTAATATCAGTATGTAAATTTGATAATAATAGCAAGTGAGAAATGTTTATGCATTGTGCAACACAAAAATGTGAGGGTCAAAGTACAAAAATGACATATGTGCACTTGTATTTCCACACACATTATATCAAATAGTGGTGTGCTTGTGCGCAATAGGTGAGTGAGCCTGTAGTTGTAAGCAGGATTCAAATTTAAAATCTGATAATATTTGATTTTTACTATACTTGAGGCTAAAATATGAGCTAGTATGACAAAAAATACATGTATTAATATACCGCTTTATCCTACTAAGTTCAGTAATTCTATTTTAACATTACAGTATGTAGCCATCCCTTGCCATAAGTAAAAAAATACAAAAAAATTGCAGGAATAATGATAACTTGTGCAATACAACTTTAGATGTTCTCAATAATGAAGAACCAGTCGCTATTGAAAACAGGTTTTGTCTTAACTATAAGTGGAACACGTATGCAGTTGATTATTAATTTTAGCAAACAAATACGAAAGTACATTCTTACTTAAATCAATATACAGTATCACCTTTTAAATTGAAGATAGTCTGACCATCCAAATAATGACCAGTAGCTGTCGATACAAAAAGCACTCTGCTACTAAGAAATTGCTGAGTTAGATTTTTCGTCTGGCAAAGAGTCATCAATAACATAATAACCTTGTGCAGCATGTTAAAAGACGAGTATTTTGAATGAATTATCCCAGTCTTAGCCTAATTCTTGAATAAGACTTGCTTACTGCTGCAGTATAACAATAAATTGGGAGCAAGCCAAAAAATGCTTGTTTTAGAGGAAAAATTGATATTTTTAGGTATGTAACACATGAAATGTCACATGTTATCTCACAATGTTATTTCACTCTCAGGCTTTATTTTCACTGACCTCTGACTTCTAAAAGTACATTAGCCTGCTCATGAAATATTTCGCGATCTGACTTATGTAGTTACAGCTACATAAAAAGATACTCCGCATTCACAATTTGACACCAGTACTTATAATGAGTCTCGCTCACTCCCCTTACTCACTAAAATATTGTATTGTAAGTAAAAATACAGCTATTGCACTTTAATTAAACAAAACGAAACATTTCAGTTTGGCCTTATCACTAATGCAATATTATTATCTCATTTTTTGTTACATGTATTATAATGATTATTTTAAGCTCCAGCTTCTACTTGTGTATTATTACTTAATTGCTAAATGCTTACAGTTTTACCTCAGGTGATGTTAGAAGTCATGGATCAACCTAGAGTTAGATTAGGTGAAGCTGTGACTCTTACTTGTACTGTAGTAAGAGGTAATTCTTCAAGTTATTCCTTTCAATGGTATCACAATAGAATGCCAACTAACTCCACATCAGAAACATCAAATACCTCCAGTTTGGTGATAGATTCAGTTATGGCGTCCAACACTGGCACCTATGAGTGTAATGTAACAAATGAGGCTGGTACTGAGTCACAAAGTGTTGATATATCCATTGGACGTAAGTAGTTGTTTTTATACTAATACATTATTACACCAAATATCACTTGATCAAGTCCAGATGGGATATTATTAGTACCAGGCTAAAATAATATTTCAATGGCTATTAGAACATAAATGTGTACATTTGCAGTAACTAATATTATATCACTTGATCAAATTTAGTGCTCGTGCTGATGTGGAGAACATTAGCATTGAATAAAGTGAGAGATGGCTAAGCCACACAAAAAATCATATAAGTCACTGTAAGCTGTATTTCATCCATTCACTTTCTTTGCCTTTCTTTCAAATATCATGAGTACAAAATGTTATGTGTCCCTTTAAACTATGAGCAGTTCATACGTAGCGTAGACATGGGTAACTTAAGTACTTAAAACATTTAGCTTGCTTTTTATATATTCACTAGAACCGCCTCAAGTCTCACTGCCATATAGCAGCAGAGTTCTCCTGAGTAATTCTATGTTAACACTAGTTTGTATTTCTACTCATGGAGACTATCCGATCACTTTTATGTGGAATGGACCTAATGGCAATATGTTAGATATGATGATGATTTCCAGTAATAATTACTCTAGTGAAGTTACCATTTCAACTACTGAAACATCAGTCTTTGGGAAATATACTTGTTTGGCTACAAATTCCTTTGGATCTTCCAATGGAACTCTGACAATAGTTCAAGCAAGTAAGAAAAGATATAAAATAATAATTATGGTTGTACACCTGATGTTTTTTTTAATATGAGGATGTTCTTTATTGATAAAATTAGCATGCATTGTTTGTACTGTTGTTGGCTCTTTTTTATTTTCCCTTTTAACAATTATATGCATGTGGCCTATGGAATAATACATGGTACTATTATGTTGATCATCTACATATGGATGCTTGTCATTCTACATACCACATGAATGAACATGAGTTCTTCATTTCATTTATATCTATGATGTGTTTCAAAGGTTAGTTTTATCAGAGTGTAATCTCATTCTCTGACAGCATGTTTTGTAATGTTTACCAATTAACATAACATTTGTTATAACTATCAAAATAATAGCTAATATATTTCAGTTGCTACAAGTTTAGTCTTTCATTCAGTAATTCACAAGATCCCTTTTTGTTCTAATGGTAAATAGTGGATCAGTACAGTCTTTCATTAAATGTTTTGACAGCAATGATATTTTCAATATTTTAGAACCTTTCATGAGAGCTTTCAATTTACTTATAAGTATATAAATGATAAATTTTTATTGTAATTGTTACCAGTGCCTCCAACATTTCAAGCTCATAGTTCTTCTGTTAAAGTTGAAGTAAACCAAACATTGATGTTGTCAGTAGCAATAGATTATAATTACCCTCTCAGTGGAATCTCTTGGATATTCAATGGCAGCAGTCTAATGGGGCAATCACGAGTCAGTGTTACTATTCCACCTGTATTTGAAGTTCCATCAGTAAACACGAGTTTACAAATAAACTCTGTTATTCCACGTGATGCAGGAGTATATGTTGTCATGGTAACAAGTCCTGCTGGAGATATCAATTCTTCAATTACTGTGGATGTAACTGGTAGGATAATTGTAGTTTTATATTCATCATAGTATGTGTACACATATAATTATATACACATATTATATACTATTTCCTTGTTCCCTTTTGTAGCTGTTGCTACTATTTTGCAGCCAACTGGTGCTAGTAGTAGTCTGGAATATGATATTAAATACTTGGTGATAATTCAGGTTTTATGAAATATAATTGTTAATAGTTACAAGAATCTGACTAGTTCAGTATAAAAATAACATGATTTTCTTTTACTGCTTGAATAATAATAATGTGGACAAAAGAAATGATTATTATACTGTGTTTGAATAGCAAAAGAATGAACTTGTTCTTATCAAATATTTATTGAAAATTACTCATTCACACTTATAATATAACAATAAAAATCTTTAATTCACATTCATTTTATTATACTTCTAAAAATTATTATGTAAACACTTTTTGATGCATAGTTAATTAATATCTATGTCCATAATTGTGTTTTTCAAATGCTCTTATTTAAAGTGCCTATCTAACTTTAAAAAAAATGTTGAAATTATATAGTACTCATCAATGTGCTTTCAATAAAGTTATGAGCAGTTTAAGTTGCATGCTGTAGCTTTAGTGGCTAAGCAATAAATGCACACATGGTTGTTAAAAATTAACAACATTATCTCATAAAGGACTTTCAGTACCAAATATCCTTAATTTTATTAGTTACATGCTACTTTTTGACTGCAATTAGATGGTGACATCAATACTTTTCAAGAACTTCAAGTTTGCCCAAGCTCAACCAATAGAGATGAAATCACTAAAAATACTGTGAACTTATTGATCAACAGATTTGGATTTCAACCCATTGGTCAGCTACCATATTATGCAGCCAATTCCTGTAATGAACTGAAAAACATTCGCTCAGGAATTAAATCAGGATATTACTGGATATCCTCAAGCGGATTTTCTAGCAGGCAATACTGTAGCTTCAAATGAAGTCTGTTTTCTTGCAACATCCTGTAACAAAAGTTTAATACTTCATCACATAATAGATTTTTTTAGTTATTGTTGTCATTTTTGTATCATAAGCAGTTTTCTTAGTTATATATTTAATATATAATATTATGTGTGTCACATTGGAGGATATGTGGATTAGTTTATATAATTTAATTAAAGAAAGGAAATTAAAGGAGGATATGTGGGGATAAAGAGGGAGTGTGCCAGTTGGGTGACAACTCAACCTCTGATATATAGTAGGTTGCCACCAGAGTTGTGGCCCTTACTGTGTTTGCAGCAGTAATCCAGTCAGTGAATCCCCAATAGAAGAACTTCAATCTGTGATATCACAAAATACCAGGGGTTGAGAATACATCTAATGAGTAAGAGAATGTTGACAAAGAAATTATGAAGTAAGAAAATAGTGGAGTAAAAAAAATTCAATGTATAAAAATAATCTTTGAAAAATTAGAAATGTCATTGGTCTGTTCAAACTACGACTCCTACTACCTGTAATGTCCCTCCACTGCAAACCAAAAAAAGTAATTGTGACATAAGAATTGTTTGAAGTATACGATGCTATGTTAGAGGAAGTGTTGCATAATGCGGTATGCCAGCCTGACATTGTATATTGCAGTAATAAGGGCTGTTGATTCTTCTACTGCTAATTCTGATTAAAACAGTTGCAAGATGACATGTCCAAATGTCTACTGTTCAAAGTTTGAACCGTTTCTGTGGCTTAATGCATTGTTTGTTGTAGTGCATCAAGGATATTATGATTGGAAGCCCTCTGATACAATTATTTTCACAATCAGTTAATGCTATGTTAAAAGACTATCCTATGCAATTCTTTTTCTACAATCATATCAACAGTAAGAGATATTTTAAGCAAATTTTGGCAAAAAAGAATGTAGTCATATGTAAACAACTAATAAATGTGCATTACTTGACTGAATATATTAGAATTTTTTGGTATTATTGTGCTAAGTCTTTTTGATAAAGGTGCCATTGTTCACCTGTATCGATAAAATATTTACTGAATTGGTTTCTTTGGAAAAAAGCTTTGGACAAATTCTTAGTTTTATAAGATGTTAATGAATGAGTTAGAGCTCTTCATTTACCAAAACTGCCAGTAGGAACAGTATTGGCAATTTTATATAAACTATCTGTAATTACTCTCTGCTATTTTAATGGAAGTATTCATATTAATGCCATACAAGCCAACAAAATTTTCTAAAGCGTTTGCCAATAACACAAAAAATGGTGAATTTAAGCCTACAACAGTTTAAGGAGTTACTTGTCGAGATCACTTATTCTCCAGTTTCACTGTGGAGACTATCGTGCACTCAATAAACTTACCGTGCCTGACCGACATGGGCGCCAATCTCCTGGCGTGCGCTTCGGCACCATGTGGAGTGGAGATGCCCAACTACCGGAAGAAGGCTGGATGATGCCTAACTGCAGCATGTGGTCGAACTCCTGCTTAGCCACCTGTAAGCGCTCTGGAGCCAGCCGTCTCGTACGTCCAAAGACTGAAGGGCCTGTCGTGTCGATGTGATGAGTCACAGTGTGCTTGATCGGGCGATCAGTGAAGCATGGCTGCGTGACTGACGGGAATTCAGACAAAAGTTTGAGAAATGGGTTGGTGTTGTCCTGTGGAGTAACAGTGAAACCGGAGAATAAGTGATCTCAACAAGTAACTCCTTGAACTCGTAACTGTGTAGTAGAATCGGAGACCACAAGCCCCTCACCTTTGCAATGTCCAGCAAACCGGATCGCTATTCTCCTCGACAGTCTAGACACCTCGACTACATCAGTCAGTTCACGTCAGACATTCGCCATGTCCCTGGCTCTGACAACGCAGTAGCAGATGCCTTGTCTCGTTTACCTGTGAATGCTCTTCACACTGGAAATACCACAACGATCGTAGATTTCCAGGCCATGGCTGCCGCTCAGCTCGAGGATCCTACTCTTTCCACATTGCAAGCAGACTCTTCACTTCATCTCCAGCAAGTTCCGATAGCGATGTCCGATGGTGTCTCTCTACTCTGTGATGTTTCAACTGGGATTTCACGACCAGTGGTGCCGGAAAGCTTCCGCCGCCACGTGTTCGATTGTCTGCACTGTCAATCTCACCCGGGGATAAGAGAAACACAACGCCTAGTAACCCGACATTTTGTCTGGCCAGGTATCAACAGCGACGTCAGGCGTTGGGCTCGCTCCTGTGTGCAGTGCCAGAAAGCCAAAGTTCATCGGCACACTCGATCTTCACCAGGCACATTCTCTACGCCAGACGCACGGTTTGACCATGTACACATTGACCTAGTCGGACCCCTGCCCTCGTCTCGCGGATGTACATACCTCCTCACATGTGTAGATCGTTTTACTCGTTGGCCTGAAGCAACCCCAATCGCAGATTGCACAGCCGAGACAGTGGCGCAAGCATTCATCACGTCATGGATATCTCGTTTCGGCACGCCAAGCACAGTCACGACAGATCGGGGTGGTCAGTTTGAGTCTCACTTATGGCAAGCATTCACACGTCTCTTGGGGACCAAACACATGCGCACCACGGCATATCATCCTTGTGCCAACGGCCTAGTGGAACGTTTCCACCGACAGCTGAAAGGAGCACTCAAAGGTCATCCCAACCAGGAACATTGGTCAGATGTTGTCCCTCTCATTCTCCTTGGGGTTCGGTCGGCCTTGAAGGAAGACATAGGGTGCAGCGCCGCTGAGCTAGTGTATGGCACAACGTTACGTCTACCAGGCGCATTCTTCTCACTGCACACAGAGGACTCTATCCCGGATCCAACCACCTATGTGACAGCACTCCGGAACAGGATGCAGCGTCTTACAGCAACTCCTCCTCGTGCTGCTGCACACCCTGTCGACAGTACTACCAGCACTCTTCAAAACTCTTCTCATGTTTTCATTCGTCGTGATGCTGTCCGCAAGCCACTCCAACCTCCATATGACGGCCCATTCCAGGTCCTGGATCGATCTGCTAAATATTATACAGTGGACATTAATGGACGTCGAGATACCGTCTCCGTCGACAGGCTAAAGCCAGCTTTCATGGAAGTTCCTCAGTCACATACGCCAAACTCTTCTGCTCCTCCATCTCTCCCACTCACTTCAAACCAACCACTGCCCAGTACAGAGATGCCACAACTTACTCACAGTACACGTTCGGGTCGTCGCGTGCACTGGCCAGTTCATCTATCTGATTTCTTCGCTCTCTAGTATATCGCTGGAGGGGGAGTAATGTGGTGGAGCTCGAATGGACATCGACCCTTTACCAAACACTGAACTTTGAACTGTCAGTCTTGTCATATTGCAGTCGTCACGTGTATCACTTTCTCACTGAGTTTTGTATTGTCAATATTCCGAG
>WLWI01001390.1_pt1 | contig 21039 bp, 9 predicted proteins | sample 6701501 | NCBI WGS metagenome assembly WLWI01 (sample SAMN12718690, study PRJNA515312) | sponge metagenome | isolation source: marine sponge | host: Mycale hentscheli | place: New Zealand: South Island, Marlborough, Capsize Point | collected 2014-11-01 | reverse complement strand
ATAGCATTGCCAATCCATTAAGACGGTCTTGTCCCATACTACTCCTCAGTGAAGTCTTGATCAATTTGAGCATGCTGATGGAACGTTCACATTCACAGCTTGTAACTGGCAATGTGCCCATTATACAAAAAAGAGTGTGAATATTGGGAAAGAAATCACAATCTGCATGTACTAGGCTTTTCTCTGGAGTACAAGTGGTCATGGTGTAAACGAAGTACACTAACCACAGAAATAAGTATTAAATGCTGGCTGTATTACATGTTTGTGCCTTGTGTGTATCACATGTCGGTGTGTGTGGTGTGTGTGTAAGGGAGGGGGGGGCCAGGGCCTCCTGGGCCCCCCCCTGGATCCGCCCCTGGTTTACATGCCGTACTATTAAATAACTTGTAGTACGAATAAGGCGTATTAATGTTGCACTGTTTATATACAGCTCATAGAAGCCTGGTTACACGAGAATAATACCGCTTTTCTCTCGAATATCAACAATGTTTAATGAATTATAGTTTTGAAGTAGAATACCTAAGTGCACATATCTTTTGTTTTTTAGTATTGTAGAAGAATTAACGAGGAAACAAAAGTAGGTGTGGATTTTTGTGTCTTAAAATCCGAACCCCCCAATGCCAACCGCTGGCTACGGGCCTGGGCCTATATACATCTTCCAAAGTTTCATCACCATGTAAAGGCTGACCAAACCTTGATTCAAAAGCTAAGCTAGACTGGAGATTGACTGTAAAGAGCAAAGCTGGAGTACTGACTGTGAGGGGGTTCACTCGAAAGTTGATGGTGAGGAGCTAGACTTGAGAGCTGACTGTGAGGAGCTAAATAAGGAGAGATGACTGAGTTGAAGAAAGTGGAAGAGTAACTGGTTGAAAGAAAATATTGGAGAAAAAAAAGTCGCTTTGTAAATTGTATCTCACAAATTGAGCTGAAATGAAAAATAGGTAATGTAGATTGGTGGGCTGGAATGTTCTTTTTGACTAAGTTCACTGAAAACATACTGATATTGGTTATCCTGACTCCAATTCCATCACTATCACCGTTGCACTGGATTCGAGCGCCGCTATGGCTCCTTAGAATTTCTGGGATTACTGGACACCTCTTCGTAATGTCCCTACCGTCTTTGTCATAGAGTGTCAAAAGAGGGAAAAATTATTTGGTAACTAAGGCTACAGTTGCTACATTCTAAAACAGATAGACAATGAAATCTCAGGAACTACCTCCCGTCGAACCCCTCAGGCCGCTAGTATTACCCTCGTATGGTATGGTCGAAAATGTGTGTGGTTATGATTATATGGGTGTGATAATCATTATGTGGGTTTGTTTTATCTAAATTAAGGGTATTCTGTTCTTAGTGACGTTTTTTGTATGATTGCAGGTGAAGGCACCTTCACCGATGGCTTGGCTAGAAACTTCAGTGTTTTTACACAAAAAATCCAATTTTTAATGATTGAACATTAAAAAATTTTAAATCAAGTTTTAAACTTTAATAAGTTAGCTATTTATTATTAAAAACCAAAAATCAATACTGTAATGATACTTTATAAATAACTATTTAAAATCTTAGCACAATAACACAGTATCTTTGAAAAAATACTGCTGCACTGTTCTGATGCATCTACAAACTCATTAACAACAATATATTTTAATCTAATTCATCTGTTCTTACTTTTTGAGTGTAATGGCGGCAGAAATTCTTTTTAAAATGATAAACATTTGGTTGATGAGGTTTCTCTGGAACATCCACAGTAGGGTTGCTCAGATAGGAAGCATAAGTAATCTCGCACCATGAGGTAGTTATCGCTTACCTCTCCACACCACTTATCAGCAATTGTTTTTGCGCTCGCACTGAATAATAAATTAGATTAGCAAAAAAAGTGTTGCAGCCCAAGTCGCACCAGCCATGACCCTGTAGAATGATGTCATTTTATAGTTGGGTAATGAACAGTAGTCATAATAGTATGGTTCGCAAATTGCCCATTACAAATGGTCAAAGATAATTGATGTTCAATTGAAAAAACATGGAAAAATAAAATAGCACATGTAAGCTAACAAAGTACTTTACTATTGTTGCTGCATCAATGTGACCACGAAAGTCAATCTCTTTTTAAAAAAATAGAGCACTGAGAGTGCAAACCCTCAGCATTAGTAAAAAATGCAATAATTTGCAAAAGAAGTCAGTACTGTTGAATAACCAAGTTCTTAAATTTCAGCTTGCAACAGTAATAGTTTTGCTCTATATATGAATATAAATTTTAACTTGTCTAGCTAGGGCATTTTAAATTGGCCTGCTTGCATCTCTAGTATTCTTCAGGCATTTCAAGGGCTTTTGTATGGCATGAACGTTTAGAACCAGCTGCCATGCATACTTTGGACTGATCCATGCATTCTAAAGCTGCTTTACGAGCTTGACTCAGCCATATGTTGTTTTTTTTTACTTTCTGAGGGCATTCTCTGGCTTTAGTATTAACCTTGGCTTGGCACCAAAAAAAATTGCCACATTAACATTTCAATTTTTCTGACATGCACACTACACCAATACTTAGGGCACACTTTTTTGAGAGCAGGCATACTACTTACATCTGATGAAAGAAGCACACCGCTAGCAGTACAGACTTCCCAACACAAGACAAAAGAAGTTAAGCACTGGAGCTACAGAACCCACATAACAAATCTGAATTGGGCACGGTAAAATTTGTAGCTCACATTAACACATGTGATTCTAAATTGCGCAGCTAAATGATTGAATAGGCATGGTTATAATAGCAGCATTCACTGTAGTCTGCCTTTTCTCTCATTTTCTCAAAAACTAAGTTGAAATAAAAAAAAAGTGGCAATTAAAGGGACTTAAATCAATCACCATCTAATTGGAGTTCCTCTTCTCTCAAGGTATAAAAGTCCGCCATCTTTGAGATCCGCTGTTGACAGAGTGACAGAATGAATGAATAAATGACAGACTACTATAACCCTCTCGTGCATGCGCGCTGAAGGTTAAAAATAATAATAAAAAATACAGTATTAAAGTTGCACATGATATACAGCTATCAAAGACAAATAAAAGACTGCTCTTTCTGATTAAAAACTAAAAGTAGCATGAAACTCCATTATAGGGTACCTTTACCAGTTATTGGACCGTTCGATCAGAAGTTTATGGCTTCTTGTTTTACAGCCTCCAGGGTGGTTGAGCTTATGAAGAACAACAATTTCAGACCTTTTAGAGAAGAAGAAAGTAAGGACAAAAATAGTTCACCACCTGTGCAGCCATTTTCCTCAGGATTAAAGAGGTAAAAAGTACTAATTGAGCCTCAGGAAGCCATATAATCAAGCAGTACTAAGTCCAATAGGAATTGAAGTCTACCTATTACATATTTGTAGGAAGGTTATGAATTTGTAGTAGTAGGGAAAAAAGCTAGATGGTAGGGAAAAGAGAGGGTTGACTCCAATTTTTTTTTAATAATAGAAGTGATTGTCAATATTATTTTGAATTGAAACAACTTATTTATCATTATAAAGTTGGATGCTATTGTTCTATAAGCCGTATTTTATAAATTGAAAATCTTCATTCACAGATAGTCATATGTTTTATAAGAAAAAAAAAGAGAGAATAGCTGTTCTATACTCCAGGATTAACACATAAAGTTAAAATAGAGTATTTTCGTAACAAATATTTGAAACTACAAGACTTTCGATAACATTACCAGAGCTCCGAGGTCATACTGTATATATAATGATATTCATGGTTCATCTACCATCTATTGCACTATGAATATTGCAAACTATATGTGAGATGACATATTATGACCATGATGTGCTTTAGTAATTAGATTCCCCGGCGACAACTGAGATTTTTTCACATTTTTCCTTTGCTTTTCCCCAGACAACTTCAAGTGAGAGAGTTTCAATCTAACCAGGTAAAACATTTCCAAAGGGATCATTCAGTCGATTTCTAAAATTATCCATACATGAGTTTTGCCATATTATTTGACCCAGCTTACTCTCCTCATAGCAGACTAGAGCACCACAAAATGTATTGATTGACTGAATGTCAATATTGCCCATTACTAATATCAAGTTTTATTAATTCATATTTTTCCCGGAAACTCGTAGGTTCCAGTTGTAGTGGCTCATTACATTTATATTTCATATACCCAAAACAAAGTCGTTCAACATGCTTGACACACAAGATTCCTACTAGATTAAAACTTTCTCATCTAAAGGGGTCTGGAAAAAAAATGGCTAAAGCCAGTGGCCCTGGGTTCGAATCCGGAGACAACTAAGATTTTTTCACATTTTTCCTTGGCTTTTTTTGAGACCCCTTTAGGTGAGAAAGTTTCAATCTAGTTTTTATGAAGGGTCTGAACTTGATAACATGATAATAAGATTCCTACTGTTGCCATCACATACATGGGTACTACTAGATATATACTTGCAGTATTTATTATAAATGATAAAAAAAATTTCTCCCCATAGTTGTATTTACCTTATGATGCCAATATGGTACGTATTCCACACTTAAAAGTGATGATGAATGAGAATAATGTCAGCCAACTGTAGTGTAACTTTAAAATCAGAATATTCTTCTGCTGTTGGCTACTTCTAGACAAATCAAAAAATAGAATTCTATTATACATAGTATCACTTTTGCATTTACAATTCAATTTGAATCAAGAAATTATTGGATCATACTTTATGTGAAGGGGGCAGGGATGACTTTCACGAGCTTCCTCTCCACAGTCGGCTAACGTAACAGTGAGAATGGCCTTAGTTATTCGGACTTTAGTTACTCGAAGGATCAGAGTGTTTCTTGTGTCGGTATATTTTACAATAATACACTGAGATAAAAGTGAACAATACACATAAAATAATTTAAAAGCACTAAGTAATGATTAGAATACATAGCAGACAATGCAGCTGGCTCACAGCTATGAGATGACGAAATAAAAATGTGATGTGCATACATGTGTGATTATTCAGTGTGTGTGATGATAGCTTATGTTCAATTCAGTTCTGTCCATACCAGGTAGACCTGGTCACCATGCTCTATGAAAAAAAAAAAATTAAACATTGAGGGGGCCAAAATTAATCTAAATTGCATTTTGATTGTTACTGAAATGAAAAATAATTGGAGAGTTCATATTAAAACTATTTTCAAACTCAGCCACCATGAAACCAGTTTTCCTAAGGAATTGAGAAGACAAAAATTGTGTCTAGCTGAGCTATTGCAACTTCATCTTTACTACTGGTTTCCCTAACATTGGTTCAAGACCAAAAGCAGTCATTTTAAACATAATAAGAGGACAAAAATTTTAGAGTGTAGTTTAACCCTCTCACCGGCAGATAACATTCAGTAATTTTATGTTTTCTATACGAATAATGTTTAAAAATAAAATGAATATAAAATCAGGAGTTCAAAACAGTACCTAGTAACCATATATCACGTGAAAGTACATGTATTGTTCAACGTTTCTGGTCAAATTTGGTTGCTTAGCAACAAACCACAAAGTGGCACAATGTAATTATTTCATAGCAAAGTGATCTGTATACGTTCCAGTGCAATATTAGCAATTGTTTGTGCATGATTAGATAAGTTTTACTGTTATAATAGACAGTCATCTCAGCCAACAATGCTGTTGCTCACTGATGACACCAGGGGAGGCGTGACTGATAGCTGGGCAGAAGAACATCAAAGAAGGATAAAAGAATATTTTGCTAACAATTCCAGTCCTCTGCACACACTCACTCCTCCCTCTAGCAATTTTCTTACTCATACTCCCCATTTTTCCTCCATCGATACTTTGTCAACCATTCTTGCTTTCAACATAATCAGTATTACCATCATCTCAATATTCTGACCTTGCAGAAGTAGAGACATCATCCTTTGAATGAATAGGAAGTCCAAAGTAATTCAGAGAGAAAAGGTAGCTCAGTCAAATCATATTCTCTTCGACACAGCTGCTGTTATGTTCGCTACTTACAGTGCTCTAGTAGCTCTCAAGTTGAAAACTAGTAGTTTCCTCAACCGGCAATGAAATAACAGCTTTAGCGGGCAAGTCCAACTCTCTATCCTCGACAGTAGTACCTCTGCAGTAGCTATATAGCTCCTATGCGCCCCTTCCCTCTCACGTTCGCAGTCGAAAACGTCGTCGCAGACAAGATCAACTGCCTCTGTTGCAGACAAATTTATCGCCATTTTCGAATTGTCAAGTTTATTTTCAGCCCGATTACCTTAGTTACGTAGTAGCTATTTCTATTCTAAAAATACATGCAATAGAACAACACATTAGCTGGGCTCTGGATGCAGCAGCAGGGTAAAAATCTTTTTTCCCGCATTACATCATCCTTGAGCGCCTATAGGCGCTTGTGCCGGTGAATGGGTTAAGAAAATGCACCGTTACTTAAATTGCATGCAACAACAAAACACCACATATCTAATCAATTCCAGTATCAACTAACAAGCTATATTTTTGTTGACTTAACAGTCTCCCTTGTATTTTTGTGTTACAAGTGGGACTTCTATCAAACTGACATTGTCATAACCAATCTCTGGACTATTATAGCTAGCTGAACCATATTCTGGATAATATCACATGCCTGATGGAACTTGATAGTCCAGGTAAGAAAAACAGCTATTTACCAGTATATTGGAGGAAAAAAGTAAGAAATAGTTTTCCCGGGAACATGGCCGTAAGTTTTATTATGCCTAAGCTTTCCCAGGAATATGGCGCTAATTTGGTCACAACTGTAAACTTTTTTTACACAACTCCCAGCAATGAGTATACCTTTTAACTAAAGTGCTAGCTGGTGAGTTTAGTTAACTATGCAAACTCATTAAAGTAAACACAAATAAATACTAGTGAGAACCACCAGCAGCTCCTTCTGTCAGTCCCACTCTTTTTAAACCAAATAAGGTCTATTAGCTAGCTAGCTACATAGATGATTCTACTTTTTTTGAAATTGATACACTTCAATCAACTGAGTTTTTCACTAGGAACTACCAATTAGTTTACTTACAGTTGTCCAGCGTAGCCAGCTCTTTACATCAAAGCTAACCGACCCACACAACAAAGGTGGAAGTTTGTTTACTTCTTTCCACAATTAAGATTTCGCAATATTTACCTGTTTTGCATGCGCAATAGACGTAGTTAGTACGTCATTGCGAGGACCCGCATGACAATGAGGCTCAAAGGGTGGGAGGTCCTACCCGGAAAGCGCCGTCCTAGGGTAACGCCTCTCCACCTTCCTTATGTAACATATCCCACACTCCACACCCCCCCCCCCCCCCCCCCCCCCCCCCCCCCCCCCCCCCCCCCGCCCCCACACCCCGCCGCTAGCTAAGAGAGTATATTTGTGCGTGTTGCAAATGTTCGCGTATTGTCTTGCGTAGCGAGACCCTTTACCAATAGCAAACTGGGAAAGGTCTGGTCACAACTGACAGAACAAGTTGTGCTGGTTTTTTTTTCCCCCTTGTAATTGGGCTGCGAAGAACAATATAAAGGTGATAACACGTGTGTGGATATTGATTTACCTTCAGGAATCAGTAGCAAAAAAATAAGTCGCTATAATATTATAACACATCCACGTAACTTACCGCAATCTTTTGCCGACGGTGCAAACACAACTCAGTTCCAGACCCTTTCCAGCATTGCTATTGGTAAAGGGTCCTGCTAAGGAGACTATACCTGTTTCATCAAAACTAGCTAGTATGGTTCCTGTCAGGATTTCATTTCTCAGTGATATATTCTCAGCCTCTGGCTCATGAATATAAATTAGCCTGCTAGTGAAATATTTCACTTCACCATATCACCCTCTGTCTCCAGTAATAAGTAATGTATTATATATATCATATATATACCAAAATCTATTGATACTCTTTAGTGAGAGAGTCTTACCTCACTCACCAAATTAAATGGGGAGGCACCATGTACAACACACCCAATTTTTTCATTCTGATGGAAACATTTTAATACATCATAAAAATATTAGCTAAGCTAAAAATTGAAAAATTAGAGTAATTGGAGAAACAGTAGATGATGAAAAGTTGTATTTGTTAAAAATAACATTATGTCTGTGTATAGGCTGTAACATTCGTGAAATTTTTTATGGAAATCCTGTTGACTACTCAATTTTGAAAATTGTGTTAATAAATCTTAAAATAAAGCTGGAAAAGCAGAGAATACAACTATTAGTAGTTCTAGTATATAACACTGACTCTTTGGATTGTGATAGCGCAGGGATTATTGCACTTCTCTTCCAGCTACATGTACTATTGTGTAGCAAAGGCCAGGTTCTACTTGGGAAGCTGGATGGTAATGTAGAGGTGGGTTTGAGGATGTTGCTGACATACACTCCCCAAAGCAAAGAAGGTTTGTAGTAGTCTTCCGCTCTTTTAGTCTTAATATTGGTTAGTACTTAAATGTCTAAAAACAGAAAGTTGCTGTTTATGTAATCTAACATTTTGAAAAATTTAAGGACATATGTTAGAGCAGTAACTAGTGACAGATGCAGTGTTATAGAATCAGTGATGACAACTTCAGCATGTGTACAAATTTTGCAATAACTGCATAATAAAGTTCAGTTGAGCTAACTGTTTCATTGATGAACATAATTCTCCGTGTGCTAATACCTACTAATAATTGGAAATTAATGTATATATATATATAATATATATAATAATGTATATATATATATATATATATACACTTTAGCTTAAGTGAGGTTCAGTTACAAATTTTGTAAACATTTAGCTAATCCACCAACGTTAATATCAAAATAATTCTGATGTTGCTATGGTACTAATATGTACAAAATGTATTATTAACAATAATTATTCAAGCTGCTTTGTTTTCACATGTCTATGAAGCTAAAAATAGTGATTCCAAACTTCTTGTTAATCACAGATAGCTAAGGCAAATATCCAATTTAAAATTACATATGTTATAATAATAAGTACATTTTGAATTAGAGATTTACATGCTGGCTTGAACTGGAATACAGCCTAAGATTATTGTATTACTTTTAATTCTCAGGGTTTTTATTTATATTTCTTATTTTACAGACTTCAACGCAGCAATATAATATATGTCCAGCTTATTAGGTACAAATTCCACTGTCTGCCAAATTTTCTATCTGACATACTAAATTTTTGGCATTGATGACTCCTCCCCCACCCTCCCCCCTAGTTAAATCCTAAATGTTGAGGAATAGTTAATAAATGTACGTATTATAACTAAAAGCAGGAATTTTAATGACACACATATTATTTAAGGATAAAACACTACTAGTTTTTAATGAATCACATTATTACTAGCAACAAATATGTATCATACTAATGGATAAAAAAAATCAATCAAAACTACTTCTATTAATATACTGCATGCACCCAATGATAAATAATAATTTAGCATCACAAATCAGTCCAATTCTTGTACAAGTTAAACTTATAGCTGAACAGTTTCATAAGCAACATTGTGTGTGAGTTCAATAGCTCTTGTCTTCTCCTTCACTTCTTCATAAACTGGAGTATTTGTAGACTCCACCGCATCTCTGTTCTCAGTGTGTACATTCAGTGAAGTAGTAGAGACTAATTTCTTGTGTTTCTTGCACTGAATTCCTATGAGAAGTCCAACCAATAGAGTTGGAATTCCTGTAAACACACTCAGTACTAGACCACTAGCAATGGCGGAGCTCACAAGAACTGAAACATCACATTCCCCACTTGAAGTCGATGTTAAGGCAGGAAAGGTTGAAGTCATCTGGTGAGTAATAAATACTTGTACTATAGAGTTTATAAGTATATACACAATGTACCTATGTAATGTTTTATACATATGTATGAATTACTAACATGTACAAATACACATATTGAATTAATGTGTTCAGACCATGTATTTTAATCTATTTTGCGGAATGAAATACAATATACATAATATGAATTGAACAACCTTGTACTTGTAGCTATAACCAACATGTAAAAAAAAACCTGTTTCAAATACTGACACTGAATAACATTATTATAATACACTTTTGTTGCATGTGCACATACTGTGTACATAAACCCACATATTAAATTCTTAAATCAATCTATAAAAATCATTTAATTCCAAAATGTATACATGTTAATAAATACCCAAACAATAACACATAATAGACATGCCTAAAAAAATTAACATGTATTTTTACACATTAAATGAACAACATTTATAATCATATAGAATTAATATCAACTGGTACATGCAAGCATGCATTGAAAACTAACATAAACACATGTACTTTATACGGTGTACTACATACTGTAAAATGACACATACATATCTAGTGATGTGCATATAACACATCACACATACTCACATATGATGTCAAACATGCATTTTTAGCTTCACATCACACTTGCTTATAATGTTGTTGTACGTCATACACTTTATGCCAAATAATACTTCACCTCAATATACTTTGTGATCAAGACTTCAGCAGTATTCACTGGACCTTACAAAAGAAACATTTGTTCAAACATTTGCATGAACTTTACATGTCAGGGGTATTGACCCACCTTGGCACACGCACTCAAGCGTATTTAATATTGTATTCACATTTGGAACAAAAGAACTTGGTTCATTGGATGTTGTAGACTCTACAAGCCATAAAAATGTACGAATTTAATCCTTATCCGATGAAAAAAATTTGAGATATTATGTATGTTATTAATCATGAGTTAGGCTAATGAGAGTTAATTATGTTATAGTACCATTTTGGATCCATATGACCCAGCTAGCTAGCTATGCCTCTGAAACTGTATGCTACATCACAAGATGGATTTCATGGTCACAAATGGGCAGTTTGAAAGATGTTAATTTTCACAATAGTCAACACTACGTTATAGAACATTTAATATATAATTGTTGTCCCACACATGTCAATATATAATACCTTGATCTGTATATTTTCTTTCATTATTGTCACTAGCATCTGTATCCATACAATCATATGTATATAAGATATGTGTATGCAATACACAATTGCATATAGAATCTATATCTGATAAACACACTATAATGTAAAGTTATGTATAGCAATTAATTGAGTCAAGAAGACTTGCTTTAATTAATAAGTGAGCAAATGAGGCAATTGGTGACACAAGTTTAATTCAACTATAAAATATTATGTATTTATGTATAATTATAATAAGCTAAACCATATCTGCTTAGCAACTAATAATAATAGTACTGATATCATCCTCAAAAAGTGCATCTAAAAATGCATAAGAAGAGAAAAAACAACACTACTGTCGCAAAAGGGAAACTTACATGGAATTCAGAATGCTGCTAAAAATTCCACTTACTCTATTTAGAATCTATACAATATGTAAATGGACTTATTAGTTTAAACCACATTTTTACCTGCTCAACAAATACTGTGTTGACAACGTTGTTTTTCAAATGTATCTAGTCTAGCTTGCTCACCAATTATACATTATTTACATTATTATATATTTAAAAAAACATAAATCTTACCAGTTACTAATAAAACACCAATGCTACTAACAATAATATCTGAAACTCTACATTGATAACTTGAGTAATTATACTCCAGTGTGACATTTCTAATGAATAAGCAGAATCCCAATTCCCCTTCAACTATTATAAGTTCATATGCTGGAGGTAAATTTCTGGTTGGGTGGTCAGTATTATTGATCGTCCATGTTGGAAGAAATGTTGTTCCATTGTATGTACAGCAAAAACTAGCATTTCCATATATAATAACTGTCACATTTCTTGGTTGTTGAATGAAATAACTATTCTCTAATATATACACAACATTAATTAATTAATGAGCTACCATCACAGTAACGGAAGTTACAAACCTAATTATGTTGTGCCATTTTATTATAAATCACTTCAAAGTTTAGAGCTGTAACTACATATCTACCAATTGAGGCAACATTTGATCTATTGTTGCTATATAATATCCTTAATTTGAATTTAGATCATCCATGAAGTGCTGGTTGTTCATACTGCATACTGCATACTAAGAGGGTAGGGGGGATGGGGTAGTTGTGAATGTAAAATATGACCATTTTGACCACTCTGTACTTGCTACTTCAACAAGTATATATAGCTACCCGATAGTTTCACTGTTTATTTTTGTTTTATATACAAAATATTGAATTCAACACAGGAGTATAATAATCAGCACTCTATTTAGTTAGTACTGTTAGATTTCACATAAATAGCAGGGTATTTCCTGCTGAACGATTGTGGTTTTTTGCTTCTCCATGGTAAATTTCATTATGTATTACCTAGAATTGGTTTGAATAATTTCTCTTGCTCTATAATGATATTTTTACAACACATGATTGCCTTCTTTGTGCCTCTTTTTAATAAAATGTCCACTCATTTACCTTTTTTCCCCCTATTTTTATATCAACAAGCTCAAATACTATGATCAAATAATCACAAATAATCTAGAAACAATTACCATACAGTGGTATAGGAAGTGCAGCTCCGTGGGCTGGAGCCCCCCCCCCCTCCCCCCACCCCCCTCCATAATATTTTTGACATAGCTTAGAAATGTGATTTTTTGCTGAAACTCCTACCAACACAAAAAAAAAACAAAATGCTCCTGGAGCCCTACCCATACCGAAACATCTTCCTACACCACTGCCATAATAAAGTACCTGGAAGTGTTGAAGCTAGCAGCAGCTTTAAGCATAAACTGTTCAATATCATCAGATAATAGGACATAATTTTTTAAGTACTCAACTGCCAAACAGTGTTGGTTCTAATCTTAATATTTAAACTTTCCAAATTTAAATTTATTTGGGACTTTTTTTGTTGACAGTCATGGATTCACATAATTAACTGCAATATAATTTGTACCATCGTCTTATCGAGTTATAGGTTGATTCACAAGTACTTTCATTAAATAGTGTAAATACTTCAGGCTTGACTAAAAGCTCCCACCTGTATAATATTTTATCCTCTCAGCTCACCAGAAGGCTATATTTCCACAAGTGACAATGGCGTGGGCTTACCTGACTATACTTATAAAAATGAGAATTTATTTGTTGAATTTTGAGAGTGTGTTCTGATTTAAATCAGCAAAATTATTGTTCGGGATCGAACCCTTAACTGTCTCAACAACTAACGTTTGATTTCATCATTATTCACGCATGCTCATTTATTCTTTTTTGGTGTAACTTCGATCATCGTCGATCATAGTAGATCATGGTGCTTCGTCGATCTTTCATTTTTTTAATATCACCTAGATCACTGTCATTCACCTTAGTTACAAGTTTTATCTCTTACTGTGCATACCACCTGTTGGTCAAGTAATATTATTCTACCCACTTAATAATATTAAATATCTGGTCTGTCTCTCAGCCAGTGGACAGCCTATATTCAGAGGATCCAGTCAAGGGGAGAACTAGAAGAGATTTATGACCTCTGTCTCTATTCTCTCGTATAGAATTCTTCAACAAGGTGACTGTTAATCGGTGGAGTACATTATAAGTGTATGCAATCATAATTGTTTGGGACTATCCAGCTAGTTGAGATTTGATCCCAGCGTTGTCTGTTGACGCAGCACTACACCAAAGAGAAAAAAAGTAATTAGTGCAGTGAAGACCCACTAGCAGGTATGGAAACGTCAGATTTCCAGAAAGAAAGTCAACTGGACGACCTGACTCCGTCAGTATATATCATTGTAACTCCCAAATATCCTTTATATACAACTTCAACTTTTCACAACACAAACTTCTACATTATTATAAACAAGTAACATTAATGTAACCTTCATGTACACATAATATATACATGTATAATTAGTACCAATCAAAACTTTCAATTTAAGTAATGTTATCAATAACAATTACATACTCTATTGAAATCGAAGTCACTATTTACAAAATTGAGTTTGTCCCAATTTTAATGTTCATAATAGTCATAAAGGGCCAACAATAAGTGAAATTTACCCTTGATGATTCTTCTATTAGCTAAAATTTAAATTCCCAGGATGCATATAAAAGACACCACTGAGTTTCATGAAAATTTTCAGGAAGGTTTGAAACACACACACACACACACACACACACACACACACACACACACACACACACACACACATTATATTATATACACACACCAATTCTAAAAAAAAAATTCTCTTGCAACCGCTAGCGGTTATGCGCACCTATCAGAGCCAGGATGCCTGTGCACTAAGCAGGCACAGTGAGCCATGCAGGAAAAGCACCTGGAGCTGGGCTAGGAACTCGCAGGAGAACAGGCCTTTCCTCACAGCAAGTGGTATGGGCATCCAAAGTCCCACCTGGACCATTGCTGTTACATGAGGTGTGGAGAGAATGATGATAATAGTTTCTTGGTGTAAGGTGTATGCCACATGTATAAAGATTAGCATTGGCATTCTTGTTATTCTATAAATAGATTAATGTGTCCCAAAAACACATACAAACAAGTGCAACTGGTCAATAAATTGTTTACCCTACAGATGCATGGTAAAATGATTTAAAATGGCAACAATAGTCAAAGTCAATAGTTCACAAATAGAATTTTGTTTTTCCTTCAATAGTCTGGCTTTTAATAGTGGTTGATAGCAGATTGGAGCACTTCAAGTATTCCTGACCAGCTATCATCACATATTTCATAATGCTCTGCTGTAGAACAAAAAGCACAAAGTTTGCTGTTACACTCAGAGTACATAACTCACAAAATGAAGCTACTATCTGGTCATTCCATAAGGTTACCCTCCAAATTCTTGTTCCTCAAAATGCATGCCAAAAAATACCACCACTGTATGTAAACGATTCTGGATTTGAAAACTCTGAACCAAAAAGACAACATGTAGAATTGTTTATTATGAATTGTGGTCAAACTGCTAGATTGGAAATAGTTTTTGTAAGACTTTTACCAAAATTTGTGACTAGCTAAATTGATCAGAGGTCGTAGTGTACAAACCCTATAATATTTTTTATTGTGATGCATGCTTAGTCAGCATAATACATGATATCTGGCAATACTGTATTAGATACTGGTGGTTATAATAACAATATTGTTCTGCTAGTCTTCGGGTTGTAGATGTTAGTGATAATGAATTCTATTATTAATGTCACAGTGACAGCAACATAAATTCATTAATTTAGGGATAGGCTGCACTTTTTTATTGTACTTTGTTGGTGATATTAATTTAAGTACCTAATTAAATTGTAATCTTGGAAAGCAATAACTGTAATTAATGCACACAGTTGTTATGAATATTAGGTACTAATCAGTTTCATAATGGAAATGATGCACACTTGTGTAGTAAGCACTTCATATTCTTTAAAAGGGTCAGAATAATTTTGATAATGGAAAGTAGCGTGACATTATATAGTTACAGAAATATGAAATAAAATGAGACTAACTCTCCATCTTATAGAAATGCTATTATTAATTACTTCTGTAAAAGGTATGTTATTACAATCTATCAAGTGAGTGTAAACCGCTATTGTTGAATGTTTCTCTGTGAGCAATATTCAGTATAAGCTGGCAACCTATGAGGTATGCCTTATAATCACAATCAGAAATAAGCTATTTCATTGTACTACTATACCATAAAGTCATGAAGGATGTCTTTCCAACTGCAATAGTTCAGAGCTAAACAATGATTTCCAACTGCAATAGTTCAGAGCTAAACAATGATAACTTAATGATTGTCTAGCTTATCGACTATGCGTAATTACTGCATCATAACATCTATATTAAAATATAGGATAGCAAGTATTTTAGGCACGCTTTTGTGTTCGTATCATGTCAATGTCACCAAAATTGAGTTTGACTATCAGAGGTTGTATCTATTTTTCTGCTCTACTTAACAGTGATGAGAATACTAGTGAGTGTGCCTCAAGACATAAGGAATGTATAACATGATGGAACAGAAAACATTAATTAGTAAATGATAATCAATCATGACCAATAACTGTAAGTGCTCACATTTTGAAAGATTGGCCATTTGTAGCTAGCTACTAGATTTATCCTTTTATAATCATGTATGCTTTGTGTATATATGTATACATGTTATGCATATGCCTGTGAAAATTTATATTTACTTTAAAAATATTTAGTATACATGTACATACATGCAGTCATATTATGTGGGTATATATTAGTGAATGATGTATGTGCATATGTGAATACATTTAGGTACGTAATAATATTGCTCTTTATTAATTTAATTACAGGAGACACGTGGTTACACCCTACTGATGTAATAATTGAAGAATATGAAACAGCATATTTCCAATGTCAGTATCAAATGTATAGAGTATATTGGTATATAAATGGTTCCTTAAGAAGTATTTCAAATTTGCCACATAACCATCATATAAGAAGAGAAGATAATACATACATTATGAGTGTGGTAAACGTAACACTGTCTCAGAATGGCACCACATACCAGTGTGTAGCAGCTACCACACAAGTGATATACATCAGTCAAGTAGCAGTGCTCTATGTAGGTAAGATTATTGTAAACTATTTAATTCATAAAGCTAGATGTAGTGTTGTTTTGACTAAACTAAAACTAAAATTAATTTAAGTCACAGCTAAAACATTGTAGTAAACTAACCAGAACTAAATATTACATAGGATGATAATAACTAAAACTAAAACTAAAAGTCATAGAGCTCTTGAATAAAAACTTAAACTAAAATTATTTTTTTAATCAAAATTAAAAATATAGCTAACTATTTGAAGTGACATCTTTGAAAAAATACGATTGGCCAGTGGTAGTCCCAGGAAGCAAAGCAAAACCCTTTACCCAATCATTTCTTCGTAGCCCAGCCCCCTCCCTTAGCATGTGCATGTTAAGTCATTCAGTCTCTGTGCTGTATTTGCTGTCCATTCAGTAAGTAGAGACTGGCTACAGGGTAATAATAATTATTTTAAAATCTAAATTATTGTACTCATGTTAGAAAAATGAACAAACAAACAAAAAAACAAAACAAAAAAAAAATAAGGTAAAAAACCAGCCAACAATAATGGTGGAATACAAAAAATAAAAATTGAAGTCTGCATTTGAAAAGAAAAAACTATCTAAAATTGATGACTTGAATTTTAAAAAATTGAATTCTAAAAAACCAAAACTGAAATAGAAGTTAGTAATTTTCAAAAACTGAAACTAAAACTAGAAAGTAAATCGGAAAAACCAAAGCTAAAACTAAAATTGTAGTCTTCGCTAGTGTAAAACTAAAACTAAAATTAATCTTGAAATATTTATTGTCAATAGCTATAACTAAGACCAAAATGTAAATGTTCAACTAAAGCAACATTTAGCTAGAAAAAGATAGGCCATGTGAATGATGTTGAAGCTCGTCAATACTGCACATGACAAAGAGCAATTAGTCAACTTTCCATCTGTTATGGTTGAGTGCATGAGGTCAAGAACGTGATAAAGTGAGTAGTAAAGCACATAGTAATAATCAGATTTATGTAAGCTTTAGTACCAACTCCAGCAGCATCTAATGGTACCTTCTTTGATTCATATGGTTGTAAGTACTTTCCATTTTATTCATTAGTTAAATTGTGAGGTATGATTGGTACATACTATTTCACAAGTCTAAAACATTTGTTAACTATGAGCATGAGCTCTCATGTAAAATGGTAATAATATATTATAGTGCACTAGGTTATAAACTGTACATATTTTTGACTTTTTTTTATTTTAGTTGCAGAATCTGAAGCAATTAAAAGATATCCAACATCTTCATGTTCTCACCAATGTGTTACTATGATAACTAAATGTCTCAATTCTGAAATACGTAAGTGAAATCATACATATACTATCTGTAAGTATTATCTTAACAACGATATTAATGTATTGAAACAATATTATTTTTTGGCTATTTTCACCAGAATGAAAAGCATTATATAAGAGATAAAAGTTAATAAATAAATTATACTTTCAGCTCGATCACATCCGGTACTTCCTTCAATTACAGTTACTACTTTACAAACTACTGATGTTGAAAATAAAATGGTAAATTTATTGAACATGTTAGCTATGTTGACACAGATGTCTAGTGCAATATATTTCATTGGGTGGTTGAATGGATTACACTAGCTTGCAACAAAATATAATTTCATCAAGATGGTTGCTTATTGAAATTGTGATAATCTATATACTTTATTATAGCAATGACACAGCGACTCAAGCCTGTAGTTTCTTCTCTAACAACATAATCATGCATTAATTCACAGAAATAGAAGATTCAAGCCAAAAAAAATTCCCCCAATTAAAGTCACTATTTTATTATAAATGTTGAGTAAATTTTAATAGTGCACATGAGACAATTTCATGCATGCAGCAAACTTTCTCCATATCATAATAATAATACATAATAAATCCATTATGTCATAGTGATTAATTCTTGATGAACTATAATATAGATAAAACATGCACAACTATTGCTTTTAGGTTGAGAAATTAAAATTATGTGCTACTGCTTTAGAATCAAGATGTATAAGCATGAATTGTTTATTCATGACTAGTAGTCTTTCCAAGAAAGGTTTAAATTAGAATAAAGTTGCTAACTTTCTTTCACCCTGTTTACTTATGTCTATGCACCTCTTAACATCATCATGCTATTGTTGCACATCAGCATTTTATGGATAATTTCCGTCATGTAAACTGCTCCTACTCTTCATCACCTCACTCCTGACTAAGCTTTCTAGAAATAATTGAAGCAGGGCTTAGTCAGGAGTGAGGTGATGAAGAGTAGGAGCAGTTTACATGACGGAAATTATCCATAAAATGCTGATGTGTAACAATAGCATGATGATGTTAAGAGGTGCATAGACATAAGTAAACAGGGTGAAAGAAAGTAGGTCCACATGAAGTGTCTTATAAAACTGTGCAAAATGAATGCTTTAAAAATGATCAAATCCAAAAAAATGATAATATTTGTTGTACTTGTTTAATGCTATTTTTAGATCAGTGCACCTCCTGGAAATGAATCAATGACTCAAGCATGTGCAGCTGCTTCTCTAACCAGATATATAATAGCAAGTTGCCTAATAGCAAGTACATTCACAGCATTTCCTGTCCTTCTAATTGGACTTTTAATTGGAATTCGATGTCAGAAAAATAAAACATTGAAAGCATCTTCACCAGAGAAGAATGAAGTTCATGTAGCAACTGAGAGTAGAAGATTAGAAAACACTCCTGTGTATGAAGAAGTGAATGAAGGGGAAAACAACATTGAGTTAAAAAGCAACATAGCTTATGAAACTGTAGAAATGTAATATGTTGTATTGTTATAATGCAATTTTATGATTTGGTTATGTTTCAACCATAAGAACAAAAATTTAATTTTGCTATCTACATCATATAAAAGTTTTAAAGCATACAGTCAGCATCTTGTTTTGCAGCATTTGTTTTACTCACAATATTATTGCTGTAGGTGTCCCCTCGCAACATCATTCAACCTTTATGTTTCAAAAATTGTGTGGCCATCAATTATTCATCAAATTATTGTCTGATATCTTACTACAATTGCATTATATAACTTAATGAACCAGATTAAGTTTAATATATTATCACATTTAGAAAAAAAACCACACTGTTCGTACTACAGACAATTATGAAATATTAAAATGGCTGTCAGCAAGTTTAAGAATACTTCTTTTTAGTATAATCTCAATACACCATATGAGGAAAACTATAATGAGCCAAAGTGTGATATGGCTGAATATTTCAAGAGCTTGCAAATTTATTTTCATGAGTCAGAAGTGAGTGAAAATGAAGCTTGAGAGTGAAATATTTTACTATATCACTCTGACCGAGTGTAATAAGTATAGTTTAATCTATGCTAGATCGGTATCTTCACTGCAGTACTTTGTACTACAGTTTGTAACTCATAGTGTAAAGTTGGCTTTAAAACTCAGAGTGTTATTTCATAGGGGCTCCCCACACATCCCCAGCTGATATTTCAGCAGCTGCTCTGACCTGGTTAGGCAGGCTTCCCTAGAAGAAGGTATATAGCTATAAAAACCCTAGGAAAACTGTAAGCTAGGCATATTGCTATTAACTACTAGTGTATCTCAGAATAATGTGCTTGCCTATAACTCCCTGCTATCATGAAATACCTCACCATGAACCTAAAAATACTATTGTGAAGATATTTAGGATGAAATGAATAACATTAGCTAATTGTGAAACAAATGACCACACCTTATGTAGCAGATTCCATGGCAGATACTGAACAAGTAACTACTAATATAATTATATGAAATACTTATAAATATAGTATATAACCTACCTCACTGGCACATAACCTTTTATTACCCATTATCACGAGTATCATGTAAGAGTTAATAATATATGACAAGAAAAGAATGGTTTTTCAATGTTTTTATGAAGTGCACTATTATAGTATCTTTTGTTTTAGGTGCCCAATGTGATCGATACTGAGAGCTGGCCAGTTGTACTATCCACCTAGCTGTATTACTACTAAGTTTCTAGGTTCTGTTTACAAAGAGTTCAATGCCCAAAGACTGACAAACACAACTAAAGACAACTGTGATATATGCATGATGACATGTCATTGACACACAACCAAAGTGTGTTAATAGGGGTGGAGCTAAGATAGACACAAGACAGGTCACATCAAAGGGGAGTCCAGAGAAGTGCACTAAGTATATAATAAGACTCATTGATGACCTAAACTGGGACAGTAAGCTAAGCTGGCTTTCAATGAGTCTTATTATATATTTAGTGCAATATTGTATGTGTAATCAGCATTCCCTATACAATATTGTTATAGTAAGTGAATCAAGTAATGTATTGTTTGTCAATAAACATATCCTTTACATCTTAATCACACGGTGATCAGCTAATAACTGCACTGCATGATAATTTATACTCCTTTCATAATATTTGGTCTTTAACTGAGTCAATCATATTATAGTCTTCTCTTAGCAAGAAAACGTGCAAGTCAGGTTAGAAATCTCTTCAAGTTGTAAGAATTCTCTATTACATTTGATGAGATTATTGAAA
>WLWI01001389.1_pt1 | contig 21042 bp, 11 predicted proteins | sample 6701501 | NCBI WGS metagenome assembly WLWI01 (sample SAMN12718690, study PRJNA515312) | sponge metagenome | isolation source: marine sponge | host: Mycale hentscheli | place: New Zealand: South Island, Marlborough, Capsize Point | collected 2014-11-01 | reverse complement strand
GAATATCACAAAGAAAACTTTTAAATAACGTGTATTGTTTTGTTGTTGTTGTTTTTTTCCTTCAATTCAAGCAGTTGCAGAGAGTTGTTACTATGGCACTGAAATCCCTTTACCGTGTATGCGAAATAAAAAAACTGGACCTTATCAGTAGCTTCAGTGTTAGAAGTCAAAATCATTCATATAAAAATAGTATAGTCTTTAGGCTCGCTCGCCATTTGTGCTCAAGCACATCACTAGTTTAAAAACTCGACCGTTTTTTAGTAGGTGGAATGTTAGAAGTTGCAATTAATCATACAACAGTACTAGCTTTATGTACCAGCGAAAGACCATGCATGTGTGTGTGTGTGCAGCATTTTTCATGTAGAAAAGCATAGTTTGTTAGTATTGTTTCTTTCAGGACACTGTATATTTTTAAGAGATTTTTCACCAAATTAATCATAGCTACAGTCATATTAGAAGTGACAGTTAGTTTGGGATATCATGAATCTGCTGTGTTTAAGAATCTTAGGCTTTGAGCTGAGGCATCTTCACTAGGCTTAGAGCTGAGGCATCTTCACTAGGCTTAGAGCTAAGGCATCTTCACTAGGCTTAGAGCTGAGGCATCTTCACTAGGCTTAGAGCTAAGGCATCTTCACTAGGCTTAGAGCTGAGGCATCTTCACTAGGCTTAAAGCTGAGGCATCTTCACTAGGCTTAGAGCTGAGGCATCTTCACTAGGCTTAGAGCTGAGGCATCTTCACTAGGCTTAGAGCTAAGGCATCTTCACTAGGCTTAGAGCTGAGGCATCTTCACTAGGCTTTGAGCTAAGGCATCTTCACTAGGCTTAGAGCTGAGGCATCTTCACTAGGCTTTGAGCTGAGGCATCTTCACTAGGCTTAAAGCTGAGGTATCTTCACTAGGCTTAGAGCTCTTTGAGCTGAGGCATCTTCACTAGGCTTAGAGCTGAGGCATCTTCACTAGGCTTAGAGCTGAGGCATCTTCACTAGGCTTAGAGCTGAGGCATCTTCACTACGCTTAGAGCTGAGGCATCTTCACTATGCTCGAATGCTAGCTTAATTACGTAAGAATATTCATATTTTCACAGTCTGTATGAGATAGTCACAAGTGGAGGAAACTCCAGGAATACTGAATACTATTGGACTATGGAAGTCAAAGTTAGACTCAGTGATAACATTGACTATAATAACACTATTTAATTACCTAAAATACTCTCTTGGAAATGTCCCCCTCTACCATCTGCTAAATAACAACGGGGTATTCTACATACTGGAATTATTTGATGTTTTTAGCTGAACTAATAGAAAATACAGTTTGTTCGGACCTCTCTACATATCATAGTTACAGGTCAGTTCAAAAGACCATGACTACGGAGATTTTCTGCTGCAACCTAAAGTTAAAGAACATCTTAGACAGCTTCCTTATGCTAAGACATGCACATGGTCAAATACATAACAACAGCTGTAGTTTGTGTATTATCCAGTATATATCCTATGTACAGTCTTGTAGCCACCCGTACCGGAAGTAATAGAAACGCGTACAATTCCTTTCAAAAGGTCACCTCATTAAAATGATGCTTGTGCGTGGGCATTCAATTTTTAATTTTTTTTAGTTTGCAAGGAAGCCATACACGTGTTTGTCTTAATACTGTGGTGTGCTGCTCAGTCAAGCTAACAGGCATAGTTTGAGGAAAAAACCAGACCATTTTAGCATCAGAACACCTTTTAATGTGGCAAGTTATATATTTCTTATTAATTCGGGGCATAGCAATCTGCAACCAAATTAGACTAGTGATATGTCATATGTGATTCATGTATTTATGATATACTAAATTATTGTAACTGCAAACGAAGAAAAAATTTTTTTAGTGATATTGAATGTATTATGATAATACTTTTTATGTGTACAATCAAAGAGTTCAGTGCTAAGGAGAAGAGGTCCAAAGACGACGATCCATCCAGGCAGAAAATGTGGTCCTTGCCAGTTATGCTGCAAATCTGCTTCTTATTAAACATGAACCTGTCCACTTGGGATCCTGAACTTTCAACAAAACTCCAGGTCATGGAGAAAACGATCACAGTTGACAGCTGTATTTGTCATGCATGTGAAAAAGACATAGAAAGAAAAATTAATTCAGGTGATTATGTACCAGGCTGGACATTACAGAACAAAGAAAACATAACACTGATGATGGGAAGCTAGTTCCACTGTGCCAGGTTCATTATAAACAAGTGCATCTCACAATCAACCCTCAAGTATACATGTAGTGCACAATCAACCCTCAAGTATACATGCATGAGAAATGCTTCACATGTAGTGCTAACATAAAGGTGTCATACAGGCACTGCCCTAACACTGTTGCCATTAAATATCATTTTTGTCAAGTCAGTGATATGGATTTGTACATCACTGAAAATGATAAAATATGCACAAGTTGTAATAATAGTCGTCTTGTGCTCTCTTTAGACACAAGAGAACACAACCTACTAGTGACAGCAGAGCTATGCCCCAGTCAAACTCCATTTCCTTGTCTTTGCACTACGACCCGAACCATGAATTACGTCACCGGTTATCCAAATATGATATGAAATCCCTTTACCGTGTATGCGAAATTTAAAAAACTGGACCTTATTTTCAGTAGCTTCAGTGTTAGAAGTCAAAATCATTCATATAAAAATAGTATAATCTTTAGGCTCGCTCGCCATTTGTGCTCAAGCACATCACTAGTTCTAAATCACATTGCTCACTAACTCATATATTCAAATTAAATTCAAAAATTATTGACAGCTACTTTAATTGTTATTAAATAGTTCTCATAAATCACTCCTTTTTACTATTGTGTATCAGTCATTATTCCATTTTGTACTCATTCAATTAAATTCAGTTCTTTGTCATAGTCATTGATCTTAGAACACGCTAGTAGCTAACACTCCAGCTATGGCATTGACACTATAAATGAATATAGCGGGTTAATCAATGTACCAGTAATGCTAACTTGCAATAACAATTAAACTTTTTTTTCTAAATTGGGCTATACTATGCAAATATTAAGTTTCTTCTATTACACATCTTATGTTTAGTGAAAAACTAGACTCTGAAACCAATCAATACATCTATAAGACAAGGTTGTGTAAATCCCATACTGACCTCCATGTTGTGGTGTAACCTATACTAATACAATATGAGCCAGGTTGGTAATCAATAACATCATAAAGATGGTGATGAGAAAAATGAGGGGGGAAAAGCTGTCTGGTGTAATTAGCTAAACCAGGTTGTAAAAAAAATACCCTAAGCTTCACAAAAGTTGTTAACAATTTTTGAATATTTTTAATATGCAAGTAATTTTGGCATCATTGTTATTTATGGTGGGACATGAAGCCACAAGGGAGATCAGAGCTGGAGATAGATGGGATGCAGATAGTCAAAAGGTAACTATGTCAATGTGTAGCAATCATATGTGTCAATGAAGTCAGTGTGAGTGCATGCGTGAACATCTTTGTGCATGGTAGCTACAAATATGATTATTCCTGGTGGCACTAAACTAGACCCAACCTATACTATCCTGAGCTGTGGAGTTTGACAGAACCTTTCTAGAGATGGCTAAGTGGATTTTTTATCTCCACTCCACTCCGGATCAGAGTCAGCTAACCAAGGAACAATGATTTATATTACTTGGCAGATTATTTTGCTACTAGCAATGAACCCCACTGTGTATATGGAACTCATCTACCCTACAAAAGTTTTACATCTATGAATTTAATTAATAATACAGGTGATAATTTTTTCTTTCTGCAAATTTGAGAGCTCAATAACTGTTTGTTTTAAACGTATTTGAAATATACTTCACTTTTCAAGTATTTTAAATACAGCGTAGATACAAATACGCATGTATTCGACCCCAACCTGGATGAACATCACACATGTCACACGAGACCACTAAAAATGGTTAAGGTGACTATGAACATGGATATTTTAATGAGGTTGATAATCAGTTAATTTTAATATGGTTACGATATCTTCAGTTGTTTAGATGATAATGCATACCCACCATTATGCTCAAATTATTTTGACACTCTACAATAATCAGTATAAGAATACTCACCTTTTACAAGTGGGCTATCAACTTAGCAATCCCGAGTAGTCATGAAGCCAACAGACGTGGTGGTCTATTACATTGTTAATTGAATAAAATGGCAACCTTGTCTTATGGTTACCAAATGTGTTAGGCAACACTGGCAACTTCATAAGCTCTCAACACAAATTGTGTGTCTGTAGATGCATGATGGCTGAATGCCTCCTTTAAGTTCCAATTCTTTTATTTTAATACAAGAGCAGCTTTGGGCCATCAGTGTTGTGTTATTGACTATCTAAAGTGTATTAGCTAATTATATTAGCTAACCTGTCATCCAGGTTATAGTTATATGAAAGACAAAGCTTGTAATAGCTAACAATATATTATTATGCTTAGTACAGAGAATTAAACTCATTTAATCAACTGCAGTTTATGGAACATTTCAAAACCTTGTTTTAAATCTGTGAACATAACATGGCAAAAGAAATAGCTATTTAGGTTAGCTTTAGCTTAGCTTGATATTAATACATGGATCAGTTTTAACAGCTAAAGTTGCAGCTTTTCTTTACCCAAGTAAAAATCACTGCCTAAAAAATACTTTCCCCCAAAATATCCTTATAGCCACCCCAGTCTTTCTTCTCCACGACAATTTTACCAATTATTATATTCCCTACCTAATGGGCAAGCCCCTCCCTCCTTCCACTCTTACCTATATGGGACCCAAGTTGGTAAAGGGTAAGCTAGTCTGAAGAAGCTTGTTGAAGCCTTTGCATGAAGAGCAGCTTTTACTACTCTCTCATGGATTATCAAGAAATCATTTATGCTTATCTCTCCTAAGAATTAGCTCTTTATCAGATTGAAGATACACCAACTGGAAATATAAATTACTGTTTATTTCTTTCCTGATGTAGAATAAAACTTATTTAGTTTTTTTTTTCAATAGCATAAATTCTATATATATATATATTATATATATTTCAATAGCATAAATTCTACAGTCCCACTCTCAATAGAACAACGAAAATTCTCTTTTTTCTAATATTCTTATTATTTGTTGAATTTTTTACTCCACTAATTTATCCAAGTTAAGATAAAGTGACGCTCCCTTCACTAGCACCCACATGATTAGACACTCCGTGTAGATGATTGAAAATAATGGATTAATTATGTAAAAAATGTAATAATAAATAAATGCTTAAATAAATAAAAATAATAAATAAATTACTGCTAAGGATCTACAAATGGATGCAGACAGCAAAGAACGTATTTGACTTCACTCAGTGTTGACCTGATGGATGGCAGAGAATGTATACTAGTGCAAACGAATAATAATACAGTGAGAAGTGCTGAGGTTTCAAGCTGGAGTGAGCATGACGTCCAGGGAGACATGCTGTCAGCTGTAGAGAGAGGAGGGGAGAAACAACATTTGACATGCAGCTCTAAATGGTATCATCAAATTTAGTTTGAGTGCAGCTCATGTTCTATATAGACTAGAACCAGCAGGCCTTATAAAACAGATGGAAAGGAACCAGATGGGATCACTTTGGCTCCATGGAAGTCTGGCTGCTTGTGCGCATGGGAGGCCACCTGCCCTGACACTATTGCACCTTCATAAAAAGCTTTTCTCTCCAAAGCGCCAAGGAAAGTAGCCGCAACAGCAGAGAAAAGGAAATGTGGCAAATACTAAGGTCTTTTTCCTGGTCATGTTGTTGCTATTTTTCTGCGATTGGCCCAATCGCAGAAAAATAATCATCACATTCAAGCAGAGATGAGTGAGGCCAAGTCCATAGACCTCCTGCGTCAGTGGGAGTGCAGTGAGGGAATGGAATCTACTCAGTGATTGTCAGCTCAGGCTTTTAACTCACCTGTTTATTTGTTCATTATTATTATAATATTCTTATTTATTATTATGATTATTACTACTATTATTTTTTGATGTTTTATTGTTATTTTAACTTTGTTCAATTGATTGGCTCCATTATATTAAACAATATCATTCTGTTGATAGTTATTCACACACAATTTATATTACCCGAACAAATCTAATAAAATAAATAAAAATACATAAATAAAATAAAAAAGTAGCTAATATTATGAGCATAATATTACTTTATTTATGTATTTTTGTATCATGCTGGCTGTTCCATAGCACGAACATCACATTTCAAATTAATTGTATTTTTCCAGTGTGTAGTCTAGCACCCATCATATGTGGCCATGTTTTACTGGATAAAGTTGTTTTTTCTTTTGTAAATCAAATAGAAGTAATCTGGCATGTTCATGTCAAGGAAGAAATATGCACACCAAGCAAGCCGAAACAGGATTAATGATGAAGACAATAAATGATGTCTTTTGTACTATGGTACATTCAAAACGTCCAATCAGATTGCTCAATTTGCGGTGAGTATATATCTTACCCACTTCCCGAGATGAATAAGTAAACCGTTCAATCAAAATTAGTTGTTGTTTTTTTCATTTCCTATAGCCTTAGCACCTCTCCGTTTGGTCGATATGGGATTTACACTATCCTCGGGCCTTCGATTTTCAGTTGTGTAATTCCCACACCTACTTCCATGTCGTGGTGTAACCTATACTTGTTTGCTGATTATTCTATAATTTAATTTAGTTGATTTTTCATAAAAATATTTATGAATACTCAGACATTTTCATTCATAATTATCTGAAGGGGTGAATAGTAGTGAAATAGATGATGTAATTAAAGTTAAAGAGGTTACCAGATAGCAAAACATATCTAGATTACTATATTCTTGTTTGTTGTTCTTTTTTCAGATATGAAGAGCATAATACTTCAATAAGTTTCATTCACTTAGTTTTCATGCTAAAAGTGCGAACTTATATCCAATTGTGTATTACATCAGTCTATTTCATGTTGCCCTAAGGCAACAGCTCCGCATCACTTACTGGACCTTTTAATATACACCACAAAAATAAATAATCATCAGTTAAAGAAAACCTGTGGAATAGAACAAGCAGCTTAGGCAAGAAATTGCAACTTGGCTCTTATCATATGATCCACTCTGGAGTCTGATGCTGTGGCAGGGAGAAAAAAAACACCACTTGGCTACTGGACCACAGTAATGATATTCACGCATGTACCTCTACCAGATGAGTACACATGTCAACCACAGACCTGCAGTTCAGAAACCTCACAACCTATGAATTATCAACTCTCTCCCTCCACAATAATCTCCCTCTGTAGTAAGTTCCCTCCAAAATAAGTTCCCTCCAAATTATTTCCCTCCAAAATATATCCCTCCAAAATATATCCCTCCAAAATATATCCCTCCAAAATGATGTTTCTTTCTCTACAAAATTTCCCAGCCAAAAATACATTTTATTTCCTCCCCAACAAATCACTATTATTTTTTCCTCCATAAATCTGTTTTTCTCTACTATTATCTCTCTTATAAAATCACCACGCACTCACTCCCAAAAATTGTCCCCACCCCTCACTGCACACCCACCATAGCACCCACCTCTTATAGTTTAAGACATGCAGCTATTGAATAAATGAGAGCCTTCTAAAACTGCATGTGATGTATTTAACATTCACATTAGTTTATGTGTGTCATAACTCTCTTACTTTACATGTCAAGTGCATTTCAACCATGTCCATCTTAATGGAGTGAACCAGGGAAATAGGCACAGTGGAAACATGTGCAACAAGTGCTTCAATCGATTATTGGGGGGAGGGGTTGTAGTAGCATAAACATTCAACGACGATTGCTATTCTGGACGTGCTTCTGTATTATCTGGGGACAAATTATCAAGAAGAATGAGGAATTTCATTCATAATGATCGTAGTTTTATACCAATTGGTTCATAGAATACACGTGACCAAAACAAAAACTAAGATAGTGATAGGTAGACATGATTGAAAATTGTTGGTTTGTTGATTGTCAAAATCATTTTGTTTTGAATGTGTATATATGTGTGTGTGTATGTTCATGGGAATAAGGGGAGGGGCACTATAGTGTGCCCTTATTGTTATAATTACAATTAGACATGTTGAATATCTTCGTGTTGTGTGAGGTAAACTCAGACTCTCTCACAGAACATAAATTCACACCTCCTTATCGAGATCATAATAACATACCTGCAGACGTAACAGTTTAACCACACTAATTTTATTCATGACATCTCTAGCCTAAGGAATTATAATCATAATCATAGTTCCATTCAACCATCGGCACTCATGTTTGTGAGGGTTAATAGCCTCATGTCTATCTGTCTGTCACACTCTGATTTTGGAGATTACAGACTATTACCTACTGAAGAACTTACTCAGAATGACGACTTCCTAGTATGGTGCTACTTTTTTTTTTTAATTTGGGCTGATTTTTTAGGAAACATGAAGCTGTCAGCTCTGCATAAGTGGAAACCTTATGTGGGTAATGCTCCTATCATCCAATCATAATCACATCAGCTAATGATTTCTTTCTGTCTGCGGTAGTTTAGCTTCATGCTGTGAAGTTTTACCACTGAATTTCTCTAGCCTGTTTAGATTCTTGGTGCTTAATTAATTAATGGAGCACTCAAGCAAAAAAACTGCCACAAACATAATTATTGGGAGACTAAAAAAATATTAAAATTACTGAAGTTTTCCATGCACAGACCACATGCACGTTCAATTTTGACTGTCCTATATGAGATTAATTCTTACATACGTTCTGAATGGTTTGACCACACCCACATGTCACACCCAAAATTACACCCATGTTATGTGCTATTAATAATGCAGAGTAGTATGTGTTTCTACTATTTAAAAAATCATTCGCAAATATGTGTTTTGAGAATAAATTCACATCTTCAAACTTATGGAGTATATAGTATTGGCAAATATTCAAACATGTAAATAACACAACATGCTAGTTACCTGCATGTATTTATCTACATGCATGCAGTTCTGGAGAAGGGGGGGGGGGGGTTAACAGGCATGTTACATGCAATAGTTTTCCAGTAGGGCATGCACTGTAACTGCAAGATATATTTATTATAACCACTACAGCATCTTGATATGACCAGTTTTTGAAGCAATTTAGCTCTCTGTCTTGTAGCTACATTAAAATCGCACCCACAACATTACACCTGACTAATAAAATAAATAAATTTAAATTTATCCCCTCCTTCCCTGAATCTCAAATTTTCGGATGTTTAGCCTTAGCAACAAGTAATAAAGCTACTATGGCCTTAATGTCAAGTTCAATCACAACAGCTATGGCAACCACAATCACTTACACAGTAAGTGATACAGTTGAATTCGTGTTTTCGACATGTAGTGGTTCATATTATATATAATATATATATATGTTGTTACAGACCAATTACAAACTTTGACTGTTTTAAAATGGTCTAGCCATTTTAAAATGGGCCAGACCATTTCCAAACCTCCGACTGTTTAAAAACAGGCCAGACCATTTTAAAACAGGCAAGACCGTTTAAAAACAGGTCAGACCATTTTAAAACAGGCCAGACCACGGGCCAGACTATTTTAGTAAGGGCTGGTCAAATTATTCAAACCATTTTTGTCAAACCCTTTTTAAAGAATCAGATCGTTACAATGAGTCAGATAGTAAACCTGGCAAAAAAACAAAACAAAAAAAAAACTGCTAAATAAAACAGACCCAAGACACAGAACTCTTGTGTGTTCGTAAATATTTTTTTCTGTAATATTGTAAAAAATATAGATATAATTCAGATAGTCTTTTAAAAAGTTTGTTAATCCAAGCAATTTGGGAATGCCAATCCTATTAAAAACACACTCATCATTTGTGTGTTCATCTGTCACTTTTCCGTCTTCTTACTGAAAAGACCTCTCAATAAACTTCTTTTAAATGAAAAAAAAAAGAAGCTCTGTCTATCAATCTATGAGAGCATTAATGAAAGCTGAGTAAGGTGAGTCGCAGTCATCTAGGGTGAAAACCTGTAAGATAGACAAGGTCTTTCAGTAGACATGGCTATGTTCTCATGGTCAGACCAAAAAGGAAAAAAAGACAGGTAAGTACACAAATCACATTGTAAAAGATGCATAAAGATGTAATGAGTTTTTTTCAAACCAAACATTTTACAAATTTGAACACCCTCTTGATCCCACTAAAGTATTCACCCACACAGACACAAAGATCAACAAACAAGTTAGATGTTAATGAATTATGTTGCTCAGAGTAATCTCTTTTTCCAGCTAGCTCTGTGCACAACAGATTCATTACAGAAAGGTCACTAAAAATAAGGGGAAATCATGTCTTATGGAATTTAAAAGGAGGGTTTATTTCTCTTTACCAACAATGGAATGATATGATCTAAATTAGGCTATTATGCCCATAACCACATTCTTTTGCTAAGAAATTCAAACTATATTATAAATTACACAGGACACATTGAATTAAAGGAAAAATACATTTTTTTAAGAAAAAATTCAACAGTAATTAAGGAGTGCATGCTGTCATGCCTGTACCAGCACACAGAACAGTGGCATTTGCTAAAGCATGGAATTCACATCATTCCACCCCCCCCCCCCCCCCCCCCCCCCCCCCCACAAATTTTTCCCCCCCCCACAAAAAAAGGCCCCCCCTCCCCCCCCCCCCCCCCCCCCCCACTACTTTTCAAATGAAACTTCTTCAATCTAAATACACAGTAAAATCGGGCACTACGTGAATCCTGTAAATTCCCGTCAATAATTTTATTTTATAAGTATATACAACACATTTGTCAACATCCAGATATTGAACTCTCCCAGTTTTACAGCACTAGCTGTTGCCAACATGCCTAGCAATTTCAACCTACAAGTTTTTTAAAGCATTTTTGAGAGTAGTATATTGATCTTTTCCCAATGTTTATGTACGTGTGCCGCATTATGCCCGATTTCCTGAGCATGGTCACATTTGGAGGTTGGTGTTGTGTGTGCAGGCAAATAGGTAAGTGTGAGGATAATTTGTGCAAATTACACAGTGGTTGAGGGGGAGGAGGGGGGGACTGGAATCATTTGGCTTTGTTTTTTTTTTGTTTTTTTTCCCATCTCCCCCAACCCCTGTTCCCCCCAAAATCCATAAAAATTGGTGTAAGTTCCCTCAAGCATTATTACTTCTTCTGTACGATGTCAACTACTAATATCCCTTCAGATGCAGCTGCACTGGATACTCACGTTGGTTAACATACACATTAAAGTCACGTTTATTTTCTCTCCGCCAGACCTCAGGGACACGGACTCAATCCTGCGGGAGTTTGATGGTGTCATCAAGGGCAAGATCTCCGTGGAGTTTGTGTTTGGACTTCTAGATGGAGCCTCCCTGCTGTGGAGGCTGTACCTGGCAGGTGTGGACCCAGGAGAGGAGAGATGGAAGGTGGTTACTGACGCTATGGAGCAAATGATTCACAATCACCAGTTACCTTGGTGAGCAAGTGTGTGTGTGTGTGTGTGTGTGTTTCTTTTCTTTTTTTCTTTTTTCTTTTCTTTTTTCTTTAATTTATTTTTTTTAGCATGAAAGCACAGATACTGGTAGGGAATCGAACCATTTTGACTGTCATTTGTTTGGAAGAATCCTATGGTCACCTAGAAATGCATGGAAAACAGTACTTGTTGATACTGGGCACTTCTTACCCAACTACAAATCTGCCTAGTTAACATGCTATGCTTCCCCCCCCCCCCCTTTTATTTTGAGCCCTTTCTTGGTTGTACTAGTAATTGAGGAATAGTCGCGAGATACCAGAAAGTTTGCCGTTATGACATTTTGCAACCAAATATTACACGTTAGATGTATTCTCTCTCTTTCACAGGCTAACATCTAATGAGTAAAAGAAGACTGAGACAGAAATTGTGAAGTGATATATTACGTTGCAGAGAGCTTCCGTTGTTATTATTATTATTATTATTATTATTATTATTTTGTTTTAAGAATGTTGTGTCTCTTTTGTCGCCAGTCATCCACTAATGCTTTCTATTAGGTTTTCAGCTCACATTACAATGTGCCTGGCTAGAGGGCGGGGCACAGAGAGTGCAGCAAGAATGAAACTAGCCCAGGGAATGCTACAGGTAAGTGAGAAGATGATTATCAACTAATTATTGCCCGTAAATAAATCTATTCTTTTCACAGTCTATACAGGCGTATGTAGCAGAAGAAGGCGGAGTCACTCATCGCAAAAGAGCTTATGAAAAGGTAAAGAGGTACTCGTTTCTTTTAAATTATGAAAGTTGTGACCCTGGGATTAAGTTTAATTAAATTAGCAATCTGTCGAACTTTCTCATTGAGGTTAACTGCATCTCTCTCAATGCTGTGGCTGTTGCTTGGTACAACCCACCTCCTTCATTTCCCCTATGTGGTTCATCTTGCTGTAAACCTCACGAAAGAATGCTATTTAACAGATTTGTTTGATAGTTGCACGTGTGTATAGGGATGTGTGTGTGTGGGTGGGGTGGATGTTAGTGTTTGAGGGCTTGGGATTAATACTTTAAAATGTGAACACATGCTGCAATTTACAAATGGATTAACCAAATAATCCAAATTAGTCTCGTGAGTGCATGTAATTCATCTAACATGTTTATACACAAGTAGAGAGATTATTTAGATTAAGGAAGGAACATTTATTTTGGGGGTGAGGTGAGATAGAGGAGATGATCCCTGTGTTCTTCCTCTGTCCCTCTGTATCAAACACTGGTGTGTATGTATGTGTGTATGTATGTAGCTGGGGATTCCCGTGTGCAATGCTTTGTTAGCTTTTGGCAATGGCAAATACGACGAAGTAAGTATTGCGTTTGGTACAGGGTAACTGGGTCTGGTAAAGGATTAACTGGGTCTGGTAAAGGGTTGACTGTGTCTTTGGTATGTGTCACTAAATTGACAAATTGTTGTATAGGATAGAGGGTGATAAATCATTGGTTACTTTATGCATTGACCATTGGCACTCCATTTTTTCCCCCCTCTCGCACACTTTCCTGTCAGGTGCTACAGATTATGATCCCCATCAGACATGACTTGGTCCAGGTGGGAGGTAGTTGGGCCCAGAGACAGATATTCAATGCCACCATGATAGAGGCGGCCGTGAGGAGCAATGACATTCGAACTGCCTTGGGCTTGGTGGCAGAGCTGAGAGAAAGAAAACCCAAGAGCAGAACTTTGCAGCAACTCTTTGAGAAACTGAGAGAAAAATACAATGAATGAAGAAGAGGAGACTAAGTCCATTGATTGACAAGCCATATCACCATTTTTATACATTATGTGGGAGCACTACAAGATGGGATTTTTTGTTGTTGTTGTTGTTTGTTTTGTTTTTAATTATTTGTATCAATGTATAATAAGAATAACTTTTAAGATTACAGTTAGTGGTCTACCACCATTGTTCGTAGTGTATCTGATGAGGTGAAAGCTTGCAGTTCTGCCCTGTCAATATGCCCACCATGCTGTCTATCATTGGAGGAGGACCACACACAAACACTTGGACGTCATCTTTCATTGTCGCAGTGCCCAGCACTTTCACCAAGTCTGACTCGACAATACGCCGACCTGGATAATAATGGATACAGCATCACTTTCTTTCCTTGGAGTAACCACTGCAGGGTTTCATACAGGATTGTTCACAGGGGCGTGTCTCCTACTCCACTACATTTAAAACTGCACCGATTTTGATGCACATGCCTATAATATGAGCGTATACTTCACACTGATCAGTGTTTGGTCACATGCATGATCTTACTACTCACAGAACTCAACATTAGCTATTGCTAACTATAACAACTTCCAAAAATCTGGGGAGGGGGGGAGGTGGAACAGATCCTAGGGCCAGTCCCTCTCCGTATGAAACCCTGCACAGTTACAAATACTGTCTACAGCTTATAAAGATAACTAGACAAGTGTACACTACTTAAAAGAAGACCAATATTTTCGAACTAAATGTACCTCTAATGACTCCATTAGTGTCACCTGATGATTCAGAAGTAGCGAATAATTGCACGTCCACGTTCCCAGCAGTTGATGCTATTTCATTGATTCTGTCCTACCAATTATTAGAATTACGATGTGTGAACTTTGGGAAACGGAGGATAAGCAAGGAAGGGGAACAGAAGACTTACCTTGAAAAGAAGTTCCTCTTCAGTTTTAGAAGAGTACAGCAGGTGGACGGGTGCCCTGCCACATGCCACTGGAGACTCGGCCTGGAGCTTGATGTGGTGAAGGAGCATTGACATCAGTGGGTTGATGCCCACACCTCCTGCTATCAGAACTAACTCCGGCAAGGCCTTGTCGATGGAGGGGAAGTACCAGAAGTCTCCGCCCACTTGGATTTTCAGCTCGTCACCAATAGAACACTACAGGAGAAAGAAATTATATTAAAAATTATATAATCTATCCAACAATATTTCTGCACCAACTAAAAACAGTTGACAAAAATTAATTCAGCTCTTCCAACAACTCGCTTTGTATGTAAGTGAACAAATTCGTTTTTTTTTTTTTGTTTTTTTTTCTTGCCCCCCCCCCTCCCAACTCTTGCAACAGATTCTCTGGCTGCTTATTGCTAGAATAGTCCACAAGCTTTTGGCAGTTGACTACACACTAAACTCTCCCTCAAACAGAACACTGAATATATACTCATCATTAATCAATCAATTGTATATTATAACCAATTCTTATGATAAACAATAATCACTGAAAAGCAAATGCCTGCACAAAAAAAGGTCATAGGAAAAAAAAAAAAAAAAAAAAAAAAAAAAAAAAAAAAAAAAAAAAAAAAAAAAAAAAAAAAAAAAAAAAAAAAAAAAAAAAGGAAAAAAAACAAAACAAAAAAACGAAACAAAACAAAAAAACCTGGCAGGACTATATTTACTAAAGAAAAGGTAATGTGGTGGGACCAAAAATAATCTATCCAAACCAAATTTTTCGCTAAAAATAGTCCAGGCAGACCAGAGAATAGGCTTTATCAGGGGATCATATTTCACATGAGAATTCTCACTTTATTGGTCATCCAGTCGGTGGGAGCGTGTGGACTTTCTTTAATGGCAAGTTCCAGAGTCTTCCTCGAAGAATCGTCCAGCTGATGTGGAGGTGAAGTCATGGAGTAACCCCCGACAACCTCAATGCCAGAAATATGAACATCTACCCTTTGAACAAAATTCATTGTAGCATGTGAAGGTCACGTACACTCAAGAAAGGGTCTACTCATACTCCACATAAGATGGATCTATTCAAAGTAAGTCATTATCTGCTTATGGTGCAGTGTATTGATGTACTGTGCTTATAAGTTGTGTTTGTGCACTCTCATAATAATATTGAAAATGGTAAGGTGTCGTTCTGTCTACATGCACACTGAAGACATTGACAATGTCTGGCTGGTAAAGCAAAAAGGTTACCTTACCATTGTCCAGGACGAAACTTCAGCTTAGGATTTGCTACTTTCAAAGTAAATCCTTTAACTGTGGGAGAAAGACGACAAATTTCCTCCACTGTTGCTTTTGAAATTACCTATAAATAATGAATGCCATTAAAATATTAGTAAACACAACTGTACTAACAACTCACGTTCTCCCTCGCTTTGTCCGAGGTCCTCTCAAGATGTGTGGTATCGGACATGGTCCGTAATGCTGATGTAGCTCTGATTAAGCGCGCGCTTCTGGCAACAAGGTACATTGTTACCACCACTCTCATGTATAATTATAAATTTTTATGACCGTGTGCTATTAATGTATTTAATGGATGCTGCAGTTATCTTACATGGAGTTCAGAAGACTAATAGTTCCACTTGCACCATACAATTTCTATAATAGGTAAAGGGTTCTTGGCTCTCAAACCCCGCCCTCTGTTAGTTTGCGGGTGTGTGATATGATGTGATGGTGTGTGTAGTTAGCTTAGGAGGTCAAGAGTTGAGGTTTTAACACGCATGCGTAAACAAATTACCCACTCTATTCAAATTCGAAAAAGCCAAAACAGAAGGTGCGCGAGAAAGAGGTTTACACTGTTCAACCAGATCATATCCTAAGGAAAGAAGCTCAAAATGGAACGGCTAACTTCACAGGTTAGCAACTATCACAGGATTATTGTACGGTCTTTCAACGCCGCTTGCATTTGCTATAGGTCAAGGGGATAGCACTCGATAAAGAAAATACTTCTACTTCTAATCCTGTACATCAACCTTCTGACGTGAGTTATTCGTGTTGCTTGTTCCTATATATGACATATATATTGATAATAGGCCAAGCGTCTTCCTTTCGGTTCTTCTGGAAATATCCCCCAAGCTCAAACTACTGTAGCGAGCAAAACCAAGCCAGCTGAAAAATCAGCATCCACTACTCCTACTAGGAGATGGGTACTGGAAGACTTTGATATAGGAAAGCCACTGGGGAAAGGTAAGTTTGTAGCTCCAGATTGATAGGGTTAGAGTTTGCCAGATAAGTTTGAAATATTTTGACATGATGGGCGGGTAAGGCTAAGAGATTACAATTTTTTGCCATAATAATGTGGATACTTGCTTAATTTAACCATTTGTAGGCCTTGTCTATTTGTAGTGTTTTTACCATTTCTCAACTGTTAGGTAAATTTGGGAGTGTTTATTTGGCAAGAGAGAAGAAGAGTAAGTTTGTAGTCGCTCTGAAGGTCCTGTTCAAATCTCAGTTCCAAAAGGCTGCAGTAGAGTACCAGCTACGCAGGGAAATAGAAATCCAGTCACATTTAAGGTTAGTAAACAGGTCATAATTAAACCAAACTTGTTTTCTATTTATCTTAAGACCCTTTTAGTCTGGCACAGCCAGACCCTTTACCTAACCGCTACGCGGAGAAAGGGTCTAGGGACAATCATGCAACTTGGCTGTTCTACAGCCAATATTTTGGGATGTGGTTAGTTAACATTTTTGTCGTCTCCTAGGTAGCCCTCAGTGAAATGAATGGGCATCTTACCACAAGTGTACATAACAGATCCCGCGTTCCTGAACTATCAAAGTGGAGGTGATTGCTGCGCTTGCACAAATACTCTGTGGTTGTACTCAGGTCAGCTTGTCCAGCAAACTGTGGGCGCCGTAACAGTAATTAGACAACCACTACTACATTCCTCTAGAACAACCAAGGTGCTTGATTGTCCCCAGACCTTTCTCCGCGTAGTGGTTAGGTAAAGGGTCTGACTATGCCAGACTAAGACCCTATATCTATGTGTTATACTTGAATAGGTGTTTTAATAGTCAACCAGTTAGGTAAAGAAGCTTAACAGGGGGGGAGGTGGGGGGGGTGTCTTTTCCCCCATGTTCCTCCCTAGCTTGTCATCTTCTTTCACCCACCCACCCATGCATTGTGCAGTATGATATGTTTAGGTCAAACCTAAATTACAGCAATTGTCAATATTGGTACATTTTGTGTATAAAATCGTTCAAATTATTTCATCTTTCTTGGTATGTTATATAGCTAGAGGACAATCTGAAATTTCCAAATGAAATATTTTGGATACACTATGGGGAAGTTAGGATTATGTTACATCACCAATGATTTGAATCAAAACTAGCCCCTCCCCTTTCCTTCCCTAGTAAATGAATACTCAACCCCGAGCACATTACCATTTACTTCACATCTATTTCCAGACATCCTCACATTCTGCGTTTGTACGGCTATTTCTACGATGACATGCGTGTGTACCTCATTCTGGAGTATGCGCCACAAGGTGAACTCTACAAGATGCTTCAAAAGGAGAAAAAGTTCTCAGAAGAAAGAACAGCCACTGTGAGTTGTATGCAGAAAGAGTTTGTGTCTTAGTGATTTATGATTGGATGAAACAGTAGTTTATCCGTATGATCGATTTTACCTTTGACACACTTGGAAATATGAATGGGTTTGAGTTCACATCCAATTTCAATGCAGTCTACTTCAATTCTGTAAAAATAAAATTTCCCCATACATTAAGCTCATCACTCTTGTAGGGATTCACTCTTAGCCACACACACACACACACACCTGAAATTATCAAAACCTTCATGGTGACATTTGCTTGTCATTAAATTCATGAAAATGAGAAACACCTCTAAAATTGCAAAATTTTGATTGGACTCCTCTCAAGTTTTGTTCTAAAAATGCTCACTCATTGAATTTCAGTCGAGTTGAATTAAGGGAAGAAATATAATCAACAAAATGTCAAGCTATAGATGTTTGTATTGTATTGTCTGCACTAGGCAGAAGAATTTGATGACATGTCATATTCGTTGCAGTACATTGCACAGCTAGCAGATGCCTTCGCTTACTGTCACTGCAAGAAGGTCATCCATCGGGACATAAAGCCTGAGAATCTGCTGGTCAGTCTAAAAGGTGACATCAAGATAGCCGACTTTGGTTGGTCCGTACACGCCCCCTCTTCAAGACGCAACACAATGTGTGGAACTCTAGACTACCTGGCCCCTGAGATGGTTGAACATAAGCAGCATGACGAGAAGGTGGGCGGAGTCTTTTTTGTAGTTGAAAATCTGTTTGAAAAGCGAAAATTGAATATTTTGCCAACCCTTTACCATTGTTGGTGGCATGTTATGCATGATGAGATATAGCTAGTCAAGTTATGTTTATTGGATTTTTTAATTGGTGAGTGAGCGAGACACTTACAGGGGTAAAACAATCAAGATTCCATAGTGTTTGTTTATTTATTTATTTTTGCTTATTTATGTGGTACGTACTGCCCCTTTTTTCTCCCGCTCCACTAATTATGTAAGTTGGTAAAGTGTCATGACAAAATAAAGATAAGGACCAGCCCAACAGTGAGGTGCGGGTCCAAGCCATAATTGGAGCAGACCTAAACGCCTGACTATATCTCATAGTTAGCTCTCCCCTTCAAGCTAGGCTAGCTCGCTCACCATAGTACTGTAAGTAAAGCTTATGATTTATTAAATGGAAACTTCTATAGAACTGGAAGCTAAATACATGTGTTTCTGTCTGTTAGCTTTACATCATACAATACAACCATTTCAATGTTAGGCTGTGGGTATGTGTATGTATGTGTGTGTGTGTACACTGTTAAACTGCCATTAGTAACATATCCATGGCTATTCAGGGCTGCATTCGCCACATAGAACAGAACAGCTTTTGCCCCCTAGAAATAGTTTAGTACTGTAATTGTCTTTGAATGTGTCTATACTCGTATTGCCCATCTTATAATCTAAGAGTCGTTTTTGCCCCTCTTATATTTATAATTTGATGGCCTACAAGGAAGTAACACTATAGCTAATTCTGGAGAATAGAAGTCTTTCAGTCAAAGTGTGATCATTTGCTTGTGAAGATGCAGTGCATTCTGCCTTATATGGGCAATGGAATGTAATTATATATGAATATGATTAGTTTGATGAAACTTTTGCTCAGCTGCTGTAATATTTGTAGGTTGATATCTGGGGACTTGGTGTTCTCTGCTACGAACTTCTGGTAGGTCAGCCTCCATTTGAAGCCAGGACAACGAAAGAGACCTATGAGAGAATAGTGAATGTGAACATTGATTTCCCATCCCATGTCTCCAGTGAAGCTAGAGATCTCATCACTAAGGTTAGCCATTATTTCCATTACATGTGTGTGGTATCAGGGTTTCATATGGGGGGGGGGGGGGGGGGTCCAGGAATCTCCACCTTCAAGCTGAGGTCTTCCTCTTCCCCCATCAGAGTTTTTTTCAGTGTGAAGTATACTCTCAGATAGGCATGTGCATCAAAGTAGTATGGGTTTTAAAAAGTGGGTGTGGCTAAGTAGACACATTTCCGCCCCTAGTATGTCAGTTCAAAGCTGTAAGCAGCCACAGGATATCCTTTGTCTAGTCTTTACATTTTGTTTTTATTTTCTACTGCAGCTACTCAGATATTCTCCCTCCAAGAGACTCCCACTGCGGAATGTTCTTGACCATCCATGGATTCAGGCCAAAGCTGATCCTGAACGTCTTGAAAAACTGTTAGCTTCTTCCACACCATCCATAACAGCGTCCACCCCTTCTGTAGCTGCAACTAGTTAACAATGTTGTCATTCACTCTATTTTGTTGTTTGTGATTTGTTTTTGTTGTTGTTGTTAACCCTGAATGTGCAGGGGTATAGTTTGTAGCAGTCATTAATAAATTGCACAATGCTTTTAAATACATGGATCATCTACATTTAGGCCTCAATGGTCCCTGAATTGCTAGAATGGACTCTCAATTAGGGCCATGTTTTAGGTATTCAAAGAGTTAACTTAATCAATCATTATGATGTGCATGAATCACGATAATGTATCATAGTGTGGCTCCAAGGGCATGTGGTTTCCTGGTGTTCGTGTGAGAAATCATAAGTTGCACCAAAAAAATATGGCCCCCAACTTCCTACGCCACTGTATCAAGAACTACATGATATATGCATGATAACATTTTAGTCAGTACATGACACCCCTTGTAACTATTGAAATTAAGAGGAGGGTTTGTACCAGTCTGGCTTCTGCCTTATTTTCGCGTAGCCAGACCTTTTACCAACCGTAACCGCTATGCGGGGAAGGAAAGGGTCTGGGAACATACAATACAACGACTTGTTCAGCAGCACCCCAAAAAGGTGCTCAATTATCACATTCCAGCAAGCTTGCGGTATACTGTGTGACGTCAACATCACATCTGGGAGGGTGAAAACGTTGCTCAACTTCATTAAACTGGTGAAGTTGTTTTTTGTAGGCTATTTATAAGCACTCCTGGCAAGCAATGAAAGTACGAGCATGAATAGGAGACATGCTACCCGGACGTGGTTGTGACGTCAAGACTACTTCTGCCTAGCCTGAGAAAGATCTTGGGACTCTTCACCGGTGAATCCTTCTGGTAGGTGATCCTTAAGTGACTGTAGGGCTTGCAGGTGAGGTTATACTTTTTAGTAACATTGTTGGAGCAAGCAAGCAAGATGGTGAAACAAGCAAGGACAAATAACACAAAACTGTAAACTATTAATTAGCACCTCATTCATTTGATAAACATGTATTCACACTTCAATAACACATGTAACCCCCACCCCCCCCCCCCCC
>WLWI01001386.1_pt1 | contig 21057 bp, 13 predicted proteins | sample 6701501 | NCBI WGS metagenome assembly WLWI01 (sample SAMN12718690, study PRJNA515312) | sponge metagenome | isolation source: marine sponge | host: Mycale hentscheli | place: New Zealand: South Island, Marlborough, Capsize Point | collected 2014-11-01 | reverse complement strand
GGGGGGGGGGGGGGGGGGGGGGGGGGGGGGTGGGGGGGGGGGGGGGGGGGGGGGGGGGGGGGGGGGGGGGGGGGGGCTATAGCTTGAACTCTATAGCTACCTTAGGCTGATAGTATACCACTATACCCCAATACATTAACCAAGACTGATAGCATACCACTATACCCCAGTATTTTAACCTCTACCCCAGTACATTAACCTAATCATCAGCAAAACCAATTATTCTCTTTTCTGCTGTGTAGAGTTTATATTTCACACGTGATCTGGACCACCAACTTCCATCTATGCAAAAACTCAGAATTGCTGGTGTTTTGACGTAGTTACATTATAGTGAATAAAGGCCATGTTATTGGGTGCAACTAAAATTGTGCAATAATACCTTAAAAATGCTTGAGATATCACTAATCAATTAATTGAGGTAATAAGATAATTTTGCATATCTTAGCTAACAGCATGTCGTAGGGCTATAAGTTTGGGAATATACGGTGAGACTGGCTCTACCTCTTCAATAAAGTTCATGTAAGCTGAATGAATAAATCACACTGTTTAGCATTAGTGCTTAAGCACACCTCTAGTTACATATTTATAAGTTTTGATGGCATGTAGTCTCTTAAACACACACATGGGTACATTTTTTTCCTTCTAAAGATACTTTATAAGCTTACTTTTATATACATATATCATATATTATATCATTAATAAATTCAGGCTATGACAAGGTATCACATGATTTTAAAGAATATGGCAGAGATCGTAAGTATTTTAATTACATTTTTGTACAACTTTCTCACTAATGTAATTGATTTATCTATAGTAAAAGATGCGTCAAAAAATGCCTTTGGTGCAGTGGGATCAGCATATGAAAGCATAAAAGGTATGTGAATGTACAGAGGGACATGGTGAAAATGACCATTATAGACTAAATCCAAAATAGCAATGTGACTTTACATCGTTAAATCAATATTTTTTGCTGCTGTAATTATTGTGATAATAGAAAAAAGTTATTATTTGAAGAAACATGAGATGTAGTATGGTGTTAATTCCATTTTTCATACCATTTCTGCTTCTTTTAAAACATTTTTTTGTAACTACCACCACTTAATATAGATGTCACTTTTACATCTCTCTCCTCACTTTACACCTATCATCACCTGAAATGTATCAAGCAAAAACTTCCTACCTCCCTATTTCTTCTCAGGTTAAAGGTGGTCATACATCACTCATGTTTAGAAATATGCATCTGTACTTGGAAAATTAACTGATTGATTTAAAGCTAAGACCATTCTGCTAGTATACATTTGGAAAGCAATTAGTCTAGCAACCTCATATATAGCTAATGTTGGAGTAATCTTTGTGCTTACGATAAATTAACTTTAGTTCATGAATAGATACTTGTAAAAATATGATTTCAATGAAATGCATAAGTAGTGTGTGTGACACACTCAAAGCCCTCCTTTCAAGTGTACTTGTCAGTGCCTTCCCATGGTATGTCATGGTTGCAATCAAGTTGGTATGTAAGCTACTGATGAATATGCTTTATTAGGTGTATTCATATTTAAATCTAAAACATTGATGTTTTACTATGATTATGATGAAATGTGACATCTCAAACTAGTGTTATAGTTTTTGAGTCACTTTCCCTGTGAATACAATTCTGGGTGTAGCAGTATTGCTTGCAATTGTTTATTTCTTTTTATTCTTCTGGTTGAAATTTCTTATACCATGCAACACACCTTATCCTGTCAAAAAACAAGATTGTTAGAGAGTTTGTTAGTTGACTTCTTAGTCAGATTTAATTTTTTATATTTCAGTCAGAGGTTGTCTGAAGGGTGGCCCAAACTAACTTTTCCCTTCCTAACATGGTTTTGCCCTATTTATATACTATATATTATATTTCTGACAGCCAATATTGTTAATTAAAACGTAACCCGATGTTTTGACTTCTTCTCTCCGTGGTGATATTGATACAATTATTTTAGCCGAGAATGACTGAATGATATATATATATATATATTATAGCAATTTAATAATATACATTCCTTTTTCCTTTATAATTATTTTTTTGTTATATGCATTCCTTTTTTTTTCTTTACATATATTTGTTTTATGTAGATAAGTTTAAGAAATCAAGGTTTTCTCGAAACAAAGGTAAATTATTATACTGAGTACATTAACAAATTTTGAATAACATTTGAACTGATCCTATTCGCTCTGTCTTGTAACATCGAGAATATTTTAGTGTTTAGTTTTGCCAATTACATTGCTACTTGAAGTTATCAGGTATCCGGGCTTACATGACATTGTCTTTTATTTGAACTCCATAAGCAATAGGGTCATGCCAAGGTCAGATTTACATTCTTTTTATGAGCTGAAACATAGATGTCATAAAAGTAAAACGGTCCAGATTTTACTTAATGTCATTGAAAGTATGCATCATACATTTATCTAATCTGGCATGCTAATATTGTATACATTATTGAAGTTTTATGCATGAAAAATCCATAGTGATGCAAGTGCCTGATTTATACTTGATTCATCAATGCTTAAAAAAGTAATACAATACATTTGTTATAGTTATTATTCAACATATAAAAAGTTGTCTATAGCATTATTGTGCTTGAAGTACATCATGTATATAGTAAAGATAAAAAATATAGAGATTGTTGTCCTTGTGATAATAATTATATTCAACACATTTTCATTAACTTCTATCAAATTATATTACATCCGGAAGAACTTATATTACTTAAGGAAGGAATCTAAATTATACATAAATTGTTATGCTATGTCTATTACCTATAAATTCAATGAACAAAATCTATGACAATTACTATAACTTCTAGTCAACTGATTTTGATTTAGCACAACACTTCTTAGTATTTTATTTATTGATATCATTATTGTCATGTGTTTCAGGCGTAGACATGGCATATAATTGTTATATAATTATTTTAAAGAATAACCAGTTTTATTTTTTTAACTTTCACCTAGATCGAAAAGTTAAGTTAGTAACGTATTAGTTTGGTATTAAATCAGTACATTATAAGAGTTTAATCCTAAAAATAATGTTTTTCAATGAAGTGTTTATCATTATGAAGTAGATTTTTCATAGAGAACAATAGCATTGAAACAATCCAATTTGACACACAAAATTATATGTGAATATGAACGAACACTATAGCAGTAAATATCTGATTTAATTTTCCAAAAAAATTGGAGGTATTGAGCATGAGCATGAAATTGAAACCTAATCCATTTTGTTATTGTAGACAAATATTCACACCGCCCAACTGAAGGATCAACTAAACGATCTCGTATATCTAGACTATTTGGGAGAAAGAAGTCACAAGATAGGAGTAATTCTGACTTGCCACAACAAAAATCATCAATAAAATCTTCTTTATCTAGTCTATTTGGTCGACGTAGATCAAAAGACAATAGTTACTATCGCTCATCAGAACCGAAGAGCAGGAGTAAAGAATCATCCAGAAAATCTGGTCTATCTAGCGTATTTAGTCAAAGTAGATCTAAATACAGAAGTAATGATCAGCCAATTAGATCACGAAGTCGAAGTAAAAAACCATCCAAAAAATCTAGATTTTCTAGCCTATTTGGTCGACGTAGATTGGAAGGTAGTAGATCACAGAGACAAAGTCCAGAATCTTCTAAACAATCTCTACTATCCAGCGGGTTTGGTAGGAGTAGAACAAAAGATAAAACTAATCGTCGTCGTAAGTAGTCTTCCAATTACATTTTTGCTCTAATTTGGTATGTTTTGTTTACTGAAAAAAATACATTCCCAATCTCATGACCTTTTATGTGTGTAATATGAAGTTAATAAACTGAATGAGTTTTGGAAACTGCTTCATCACTTGCATTTTATTTTGTTTCTTTTTATACTAAAATTTATTGACATAAAAAAACAACATTAATTTGATAATTTTTGACATTATGTGCTTTCATTTTTTGCAATAAAAATAAGAAATACAAAGCAATATTGCAAAAAAAATTTTTTGCAATATTGCTTTGTATTTCTTATTTTTATTTTGTAATTGTTCAACTGGCTATAAAATTAATATGTATATATAATATTATTAGGTAATAAAAAAAGTTCAAGTAGAAGTAAGACTATGTGAAACCTAATTATAGTATTATTATAACCATAACTAGATTATAAGTTAGTATACCATCAGCACAGTCGATGAGTTTCTTATAGTGTCAATGGACAGTTTTTAGGCAATGTGTACTTTTATGGTTACCACAATGTAAACAATTGTCAGAGCATTATTTGCCTACTTAATTGATTTGTTAGATACTAATACATGGTAAAGAAGATAATTATTGTTACATAATAACCTATTAAGTAATTCATATTATTTCAAAACTGAATACATTTTACGGGTAGCACATCATCCAGATTAAGCAGTAAATGTATGTTGTTTGATTATGTCATCTACAAAGTAATTATTATTATTATGCTACTTTAAAGTTTCTAACTTTAGACGAAAACTTGGATTTCAAAAGGAGAATGCGAGTGAGTTATCATTTGTTGTTGTCTGTTATTATAGTCAATAATGGAAATACAGACACTCCACTACTTAAACATTAATTATAATAGGCGAGCTAATTTTAATCACTACACATTCAAGGTTACTATAGCATTTTCTTTTTCATTGCACTCATGAACATCATAATACACATCTTACTGCACATATGAATTATAAAAGTAATTAAAAAAATTTTTTATACAATTATGCTTCAAATTAAATGTTATAACCATTGACAACTTTGTGAGACAATATAATATTATTACATAAATGTAATAATAATTAACGTTGTTGTCTATACATAAAATTAATATATAGTACATAGAAACGTCTTAAATCATAGCTCTTAGTAAGTTAATACCTACATCAAGGGTTAATTGTCATTAATCTCCAAAATCAGAGACAGCTGACAGACTGGACAACTACTATAATCCTCTTGCACATGCACACTGAGGCTTAATCATTGACAGTCACATAATTACATAAATAATTAGTCAACTCATGAAACACATTATGCATAACTACAATAATAACACTCATATTACACCTTTTTCTAATGTTTATATAGGCTTGGTTGAAGTTGGCAATTACTGTCCCAACATATCAGTTGATAATGGAGAAGTAATGAAAACTGGATTGGAAGTTGGAAGTCATTCTAGATATGTGTGTGCGAAAGGTTTCACCTTGATAGGAGCTCCTGTACGTGAATGTCAAGAGGATTTTACATGGAGTGGTAAAGATGCAGTTTGTCAAGGTATTAAGTTCATTCACAAACTAAAACTATAATACTCATTGCTTGGTTTGCATTTGCTAGATACTAAAAGTTCATCAAAAGTTGTCCTGCAAACAAACATTATTGTATTATTGATTACGTCTTTGCTATTCACAATTATCACGAGTACATAAAATATGAAATTATTTCATTTAAATTTAACAGCTATCACTTGTGAAACACTAAAATGAGCAATACCATTGATATGTTCCGAAATGAATGAATTGGACACGCACAAGACAGAGCAACAGAAGTGATAGATAAAATATGGAAAAAAAACAACAACTAATTTTAAAGAATGCGATTTAAAACAGTATAAAGATTACGTTACTAAATCATTCAAAATCGTGCTGGTAAAGATCCTTTACCCCATACACACAAACACACACAATCCTGTAAGATGGAAGTCCAATAACCAGAACTATTAATGGGATTTCATCTGTAGTATATAATGACATGAAATATTGTATGCTGTTGATGTTATAGCAATCCGTTTTAATAGCTAGCTATATAGCTATAGGAAATGAAAATATAGCAAATAATAATTTTAGTAACAATCAAGAAACAATATTTGGGTATAAAATCATTATCCACTAAAGAAATACAAAAACAACATCGTTAGTTTAAATAGCTGTATGCCGGCAATACTTAGCTAACGTTTTGTACAAGAAATACATCACCATAGTAATCAAGGCAGTTGTAGCTACCCCCTCATCTAGCTCATTCATCATAGCTATAATCTCAGTGAATAATGTACTGCAAAGGGAAGTCAAAAATTACGGAATTTAGCTACCCCTTAAATTGTTCATACTGTATTGCAGAGATTTGGAGTGTAACAATAGATATTTTTTATTCACATTCTTATACTGCAGAGATTTTATGAGTCTATTTTGTGGCTGAAATATAATTTCAGTACATACATCTGTCAAGGATATTGTGGTGGAGTACCCCTACATAGTAACAGCACCACAGCACTGATACATAATATTTCATGCTACTTATCTGAACATCTAAACCATTAACATTATTCCATTAATGTATAGAACCCATTAGCACTATCCCATTAATGTCATGTCATTGCAAAGAGCTTGTGCAGGACTCTGTTTTATAAAAGGAACACTCTTGCATCTGTTCTTTTGTCTTGTTACTCTCATGCTGAAGTATTTCTGAATTACATTTAACTTCTAAGTTAATTTAGCCATTGAACAGAGGGTTCTGTGTAAAGCTTTAATCAGCTAAGGATACTAAAGCAGTTGAACAGCAAGAACTGGTGGCAGCCTCCTCAACCCAGAGTTGCGTTTTGCCACAGATATGTCATTGATGGAAGAGGAGAAACAAGGAGGGAGATGAAATTAAAATGAGGAAGACATGCTACTCATATAGTGATGTTAATTGAGGAAGCTGAATATAATCACTAGTAAAAGGCTGGCCAGTGTGAAACTGATTCAGCCTCCCTTCCCAATTAAAATACGTTCTTTTATATCAGTGTACAAGGAATTTTTTTCACAAGGAATTTTTTTCAATCTTATATGACTGAATATCAGATAAAGGGTCAATCTTGTTTTGTAATGTCTCCATTGTTTAGACCTAACTTCCTCTTGCTCTCATTTAATAGCTAATCCAATTTCCCTTATTTCAAGATGAGTATATATTTGTTAAGGCTCATGATTTAATTTTTTAAAATAACAGAGTATACAAACCAATTGCTATAAATCAATAGATACTATCTAGTTTGTAGACACAAGCACAGCTATTGAATGCAAAATTAATTAGTTGAATGTGCAACAGTTGTTAGTCATATTTCTTATGTGTAAACCAACTGATTCCGCTATTTTTGTATATAGAGCACGATCATCCAAATACGTATGAGTCAGTGATATTGTCTTTACTAAAATATCTATAAAAAAAAAGGATTGAAGCGGTTATTTGAAACAACTACATGGTCTCTAATATCCGGAATAATTGGAGTCACAACTGCAACAGAGTTTCCTGAGTTACTATTACCATTGGTTGGTATGTTGACTGCAACATTAACAGTAGAATTATCATCATGGATAAAATCTACATTAGAACCATAAGAGTGGAAGAGCTGTAGTGGTGTGTAATTATATTCACTTCTGAGAGGGTGATTGTTCCAACTGGCACAAAACTCTGATAATTTAAGATTGATTCTTTCTTTGAACGCTTGATGAACACAATATAAATCAACTTCATTGTCAGGATCAAGTATTCCTTCCTCTTCAAGTGCAAATAATGTAACCCGCACCGGATCAACAACAGATTTCCTTACATCCCTCCACAGTCGCTCAATTCGGGTATTATGAACTGAACTTCCCACAATTACCGACGCTGAAGATCCTCTTTGCTCAATCATGTGCCTCCAGATATCTACATTTTCACCACCACCATCAGTTCGAATTTTTTAGGCAATCCATAACAGGAAGAAGCCGATAGAAAATGCTCTAACACTGTAGTCGCTTGATTATCTGTCCAGCATTTCATGATAGTAACCATACGCGAAAATCCATCTGTTGCCCCATAAATTACAAACTTCCATCTTATCATTTTGTGATTACTGTCAATGTGCCATACTTCATTTGGGAAATCTACACAGTAAACTCTTTGCCTGGTGGTGAAGTGATGTCTGATAGCTACTCCTTGGGGATCTACACAATGTAATGATTCACGAACACGCTCCCTTTGTACATGCACTTCTTGTGACCATAAATATCCTAAAATCATATGCTCGCCATCGTTGGGATGGTTTAATACATACGCTGAAATGAGCGTATCCAAACCTTGGTCAGATATTGTTGGTGACAAAAACTCCCTCCAATATACTTATCCATGGCAAACCCAAACCTCGTAATTGTACAACCATATCATAATTTATAATCTTCTTGGGCCTGCCAGGGGACAAATGCCTACAAATATGAATACATATATCAATATAGCTAAAAAAAATGCGCAATGCATCCAACTAAATTAAATGGTAGCTTGCTACCTTAGTGTTGATGACTGCGTCCCTGAAACACTTCTGGGTTGACTGGAAGACGACTGTAAACTTGTAAGAACCCCAGTTACTATTGCAGGATACAGTAGCGACATCTAAGTCCGCAGTTCTGGAATGGTTACTTCCACTAGCCATAGTCTAGTCCACTTCTAGGTGTGTAATATTAAGAGTACTTCAAAGTAAAAGGTCAAACGTTATATCTTTACCAGCACGATTTATCAAATTATGTGCAGGATTTGGTAAACCACTTGATCGATTTCGTAAATCATGTGCCCGATTTAGTAAATCATGCACCAGATTTTATAAATCTTGCACCCAGATTTAGTAAACAATGCGCCAGATTTACTAAACTATGCCCCCTATTTACTAAATCAAGCGTCAAATTTACAAAATCCTGCGCCCCATTTACTAAATCCTGCATCTGAGTTAGCACACCATGGTCTTGATTTAGTAAATCAGGTGCCAATTTACTAAATTGGCAACTTTTCTTTGTATTGGAGTTTTTCCAATTTTGGTACACATGGCACTCCATACTCTTCAGGGGTCAACTGGAGGTCGAACTCCCCGTGGTGATTTAATAACACAAAGTAAGCAGCAAGATTTCTGGGTGGCACGCTTACTGTTTATTATTTCCTGGAGGGTGATTTGCACACAGCATGGATGGTCAGCACCTAAACCTAAACCTATGTCTCTGTTAAACTTGTTGTCAGGTGTCATCTGTATATTTAGAGCTTCCTTGATATCAACTCACGATTCTTACTGGCTCTGTCTACAACTATTACCTCTTCCTATTTAATGGGGTGGTGTTGCTGCCAAGCATGTTCAGCAATGTCTGAAACCTTCTCATCATCTCTCTTACATGCATCCTGATATTCTTTTACTTTCTGCTCAAGCCTTAGTTGTTTCAACTACGTATACTTTACCACAACTGCAGGGTATACTGTACACTATGGATGACTCTGTGATAATAGGTATTTAGTAAGATGTGATCTTAATGTCTTACTATCTTTCTGTGTGTGTAAGTTTTCGTAAGCATGACATCACTCTCTCTCTTTAATAAGCAATCTAAAAAAGGTAACTTACTATCTTCCTCTGGTTCCATAGAAAAATTTATAGGTCTGCAGAGTTTAAATGGTCCAACTAATGTTTTTCACTTCCTTTCTCAACTATGCAAAAGGTGTCATCTACATATCTCTTCCATAATACAGGTTTAACTGGAGCTGAGTTTAAAGCTTCTTCCTCCAAGAATTCCATGTACAAATAGGCCACATCTGCGGAAACGGGAGAACCCATGGCTGCTCCATCTACTTGTTAATAACAGTTCCCGTTGTACCTGAAGTAAGTTGACCTAAGGCAGACCTCTAATAATTCTGTAATGCACTCAGGAGATAGACATGCTCTCTCATCTAGACGATCATCATTCTGGAGCTTATCTCTGATCACAGATACTGCCTCGTCTATTGGAACATTGATGAACAGCGAAGACACATCAAAACTCACCATCATTACGTCAGATCTCAAGCATACACTATTAACTGTTTGCATGAAATGTGTTGAATTCTTTATGTATGATTGTGTCTTACCAAACAATGGAGATATCATTTTAGATATGAACTTTGATAAGTTGTAGGATAGCGATCCAATGCAGGAAACTATAGGTCAGAGTGGGATTCCTAACTTGTGCATCTTAGGAGGAAGACCATAAAGAAGAAGAAATGGTCTACGTCCAGTGGGTCGTATATTAAAAGCTTATACACCACATTTATTGTTTTGAAGTAGAATTTTTTTTATTGTTAGGGAGACAATGGTCGAAGTAAATGTCCAAGATGCAACAGTAAATATTTTGCTTATAATCCCATATCAATACTTAACACTTTTTTCTGAGCTGATACTTTTTTTTTCTGACGTACAATCAGTTGCATCTTCAACACAGTCTACACCGAATCAAGTTAGTTTTTTTTTTAACTTTCCACTCTACATGTAATGTGGTTTGTTGTATTTTAGAGTGTTTGCTCTGTGGAAAGTATAGGACTAGCCAAGCACATCAGGTAAGGGTTGTGTCCATAGCATATTTCATTGTAAAATAATTTTGGAGTATCCTCATTTGAAACCCATTAAAGGCGCAAGTTGATAAATTATACTTTTGTAGGGGGAAGTATTTGCATATATTCATTATTGTATACTGTAGATTTATCGGGATATATGGAAAAAACCATTCTGGACTCTTCATACAATAAACCCGCAAGTCTTCAGCACGCGCTTCGAGATTAAGATTTGATATGGAGCGTTATCAGTGCCAAAAATGGGTCGCTAAATTTATGAGGGCGGTTTCGCGTTATGGGGTTGGTAGTTTCCATTATGGGGTCACTTTTTCGTACTATGGGGTCGCTTTATCGCATTATGGGGTCGCTTTTTCGCATTATGGGGTCGCTTTTTCGCACTATGGGGTCGCTTTTTACATTGTGGTGGTCATTTTTTAACATTGTAGGGTCGCTTCAAATTTTGGAGTAGGGTTTTCATATTTATGGAATCGTTTTTTACTTAAAAGGTCGATTTTTGGCGTTATTATGGGGTAGGTTTTTGGCATTGTGTGGTTGGTTTCTCACATTATGAGATCTTTCTAAGGTACCATAATATATTATGCAGAAGTCTTATCGTGAAGTAAAGAAAAGGATCATCAAGCCTACAGAATAGCTATACGCTCGTCAGGATCATTTCAAGATGGAAGGGGAAGTAGCCAAAGTGGTTGTTGGACAATGTAGAACAATACATCTATTATTACACTGCTATGAAGAAAGAAAGGAACCTGATACACTTGATTCGCTTATATATCAGATTTTATTACAATTTAGTTCGGTTAGATATTACTGACCGAACTCTAGAATAGAAATGGAACTCTGGTAAGTTTTTTAGTTTTAACTGCACCCGCAAAAGAATTCAAAGCGGTAAACAATTCAAGTTCTAGGGAGATACGGGTAATGATCGATAAACCAGAAGAATCTGTTTAGTGAAATTTGGGTGTGGGTATCAGTTTAAGTTTAATTCAAGAAATAATATATCAGTTGCAAACTGTAAATTCAGAATTTACTCCTTCAGTTCTCAGAAGTGAATCCCGAGGTCGGCCCAAGTTTGAAATCACACAACAGCAGCTCGAGTATCTTCTTAATACCTTCTGATAACCTTGGTGTTAGTTTGCGTACCATTCGAAGGCGTATGACTGAATATGGGCTGTCTGTGTCTTCATTATACTCAAATCTATCTGATGGTGATTTGGATGTTTTGGTGTCACAAATTCTTCATGAGTATCCGAATTGTGGGTATCGTTTAATGCATGGTCATTTATTGTGCTGTGGTCACAGGATTACTCAAGCTAGAGTTAGAAATTCCATGCATAGGGTTGATCCTGAAGGGCTTGTGATTCGTTGGGCTTCAACAGTGCAGCGCAGAAAATATAAAGTTCATGCTCCCTTATCATTATGGCATATTGATGGAAATCATAAATTGATAAGGTAGTACTATTTCACCTTCCCTACTTATTTTTACAATGCAATTATACTTTGTGATATTTATGTATGGGTAGGAATAAATACCCTTATTCTGGTATTACTGTATACTTACCACTTGAAATATGTTTTTGTGGGGGGGGGGAGGGGGGGAATGGGGGAATGGTTGTTGTCTCTGTGAAGGGGGTTGTAGGTGGAAAAACTTCCCCTTCCTCATTTTTGTATTGATAAAAAAAATTTAAGCCTCAAAATTATATGCTTTTTTGCTCTAATTTATATCATTGATGATATTAAATTGAAATTTTCTGTCCCTTTTCGATGAACTTAGGAGGGTCTACTTTGCCAAACTTTTCTAAATTGAACTGAGGCTAACTTAGATAAAAATCCTTCCCTTTTTTCAGAGAAATCACAACATACTCCTTGCTCTATTCTAGAAACTCATAGAGTGATTTACTAGCACTTGAAATGACTCACTTTTAGTGAGATGTTGTCCGAGGCTTTTTTGTTTGTTTAATTTTTTAAAACTATTTCCCCACACTTCATGAGATCTGCCCAGGGAGCTTATATTTCTGTGGCTACCACCCTGAACTCGTTAATTGGTTGCTGTAGATTGTGTCTACAAAGTATTGTGCTTTTATCCACCCTGTAACAAAAAAATTACTTAGGCACTGGACTAATAGTGATAGCAGTTTTGTTCACCAAGTGTACAGAAAAACAACACACAGGAACAAATATCTTTCTTTTGACACCCATCACCCATTGCATTATAAAAGTGCTGTTGCAAAAACACTGTTTAATAGAGCAGTAAAGATCAGTTGCACTTGTGAGGACACAGCCAAGGAAGATTTACATGAAGGAAACCGGTTATCGGATTTATTTCATTTAAGAGGAATGATACACAATCAAAAGTCACAAAAAGTAGGGGGGGAAACTCTATAAAAGTAACAGATATATTACCATGTTATATGGAATATCTATCTGAAGCATCAAAAGAATTTACATCACTTAATATTGAAACTACATTCAAACCAAACAAGACACTGAAAAGGGATTCTAGTCCATGCAAAAGACATTTCATCCTTCCACAAAAAAGGAGTGGTATATCAAATATAATGTAAAACCTGCAAAATTATGTACATAGGACTAACTGGACGAATCCTACAGCATCATGTAAAAGAACACAAAAGAGCATTAAGAACCCAACGTGCACGAGTGTTTACGCGTGGTAAGTGTGGTCTGGTCTGGTCTGTATTTTATACCCCCCCCCCCCCAAACATAAAGATTGGATTCTTCCCGGGGCAGTGCTAGTACTGTAAGTAGTGATGACAAAAATATAAATAAAGAAATGTCCAATTGATCTGAAACTTTGGACATAGCTTCAGAAAGCTTCAACCTGCAGATTAAAAATATAAAAATAAAAAGTCAAAAAATGAAAAAAAAATTTTTTTGGTGACGAAGCTAGTTATCAACTGATTATACACTAATTTACTATTTCATTGTGGTTGTCAATGGACAATTTTCATGCTGTGAATAAAAGTAGGGCTGTTCATTGATTAATCCTTGCTACACTGGTGAACTAATGTAATTATGACATTTCAAAAATTGAGGTGTTTGAATAAAATGATTGTATTAAGGAATGGGGTAAACATGCATATGAAGAAGAGTAACAATTTTTACAAAATATTAAATTCAATATTATGTAATTATTATAAGATTAATTGAAAATCAAGAAGTATTAATGTCTGAAGTAAAAGATGGGATGAAGTAATATCTAGAAAAAAAAACATCATGTATAATTCTAATAACATAATTGCTTTCTTTAAGTTATCACTGGCAATCATGGTAGCTTACGGAGCTTACTAATATTCTGCCTATTGTATGTTATAAGAAGAAATGTAGGGTTCTAGGCATGTAGAAAAATAAATATACTAATATATTTATACAATTCTGTGGTGAACCCTTTACATATGTACATCATATGAATATATTCAGTCCTGCCTCTTGTCACCTTTTCCGAAGTTGTACATGTGAGCTCTAATGTTCTGACATAATTATTTGAAAAGTGATATCAGAATAGTGTACATGACTAGGCCGCATTATAATTCCCTACCATATCCTGATTACTTTAATGCATTTCCTATTTGGATACAGTATATTTAGTTTAGTTATTCAGTACAGAACAAAGCATATGGAACATCAGGGCCATAGAAGCCGAATGACCTAAATGTCCATGATCATAATATAGGTCTTTATGAATTAGGTGTAGTAACAACAGTTAAAGCTGGCAATCATTTACATTTTGCATGCAAATTACTGTAATGGCTACTTCTCGTAATTTGGTTATACATTCGGTTGCTAATAAGCCACATCAGCAAGAGAATAATATCGTATTTCCTTGTTGGCCCTTTGGGAAGACCAAGATTTTCTAGCGTTCATTTTGCTTTTAGTGTCTCCATAATTATGATGAGATCCAAGGTTAACCTTGTCAGATAACTCATGAATTTAATTAATGAAGTAGATGAGATATAATCTCAGAGATTTCCACCTTACTTACACCAATATTATAGTTAACCCATGAGTATATTATATTGCTGCAAGTAAACGAATAGCTTCATCAAAACGTAGCTGCATTCTACAATGTCTCAGCAAAGATTGAACAATCAGTTTTTCGTGTACGAAAGAAAAACTAAATGAACTTGATCTGTCAATATTTTAAACTATTTTTATTGCGGGAAAAGTAGTCAGGAAAACTAGTTTTGAAAATTTTAGAACATTCTATTTAATACTGTTATCATTTTTTATGAGTCATTTGTGTCAACATTGTTACTTAGCAAAGTGGCTGTCAATTAATTACTATCATTGGGTGTGGTTTATTTTTGGTGATCATGAAATAGTGTGGTTTGGCCGTACAAGATTAATTTTGGTTCTTAATGTAACTAATAAGCTAACAGTGTACTACAACTATAGCATAATTATATGGTCACAAAATTTGATGTAGCACCTGGTACCATTGACATACAAATGATTCAAATATCAGGATGTCCACTCTGTTATAATTAAACTGACTATTCAGACACATCCTGTAGATATGGAACACAATATCACTAAGTTCAGCATATAATCTCAGCATGCACATGTGTTAAGAAAGCCGAGAGCAAATCTGGCACTCATACTTTTCAGCATAATCAAAGATTAGAGTATCCTATTCTTTCGAGCAAGAAATCACTTATTACACTGATATTATATTATCTTAACAACACTCATGAGGTATTGCTGCTGTCTATTGTTACCCATATATTAGGGAATTTGAATGTTGGAGGAATGTTTCTAGAAATTGTTTGCCCTTGAGCAAAAAATGAATCACACATGAATTCTCATTAAGCATGTCAAGGCTATGCACAAAGGAGATGGAATCTTTGTCAGAAAATTGAACCTGATTTCTGTTCCAGACTGATTGCTGAATATCTCTAATCTATAAATGGAGACTAAAATGTATGGAAGTTATTTGTAAGGCCTGCATGATAGGGATTAGTGTGGGATGTCACCACATTAACGTTAACAATGACCAGTGACACGAACCGTTCCAATTTACAAACTAGAAGAGATCATAAGTGGTGTTTTCCATGGAGAATGTGGAAGCTTCACACCAATCAATTAAAGATATGGTACATATGGTCTAGTGTACTTACATAGTACTATAAATACACAATTTCTCCTGAGAGCTTAGAATCAGCTGCCTGGTCAATACTTCCTAATAATATTTACTCTTACAAGTAATATAAAATTACAGCAATAAAAACAATCATAGTGTTATCTGTTGAATCTATAGTGGGTAATTAATTAATTGGGGTTTCAGGCACTAAGATAGGTCTAAAAATAATTATTCCCATTACTTCCTGCTGATTCACCATTTTAAACATATTCTGTGATTTAGTTATACTAAACGTATTAGATAAAATTACCTAGAGAATTAGAGTTGTCCCTAATTATAAATGAGGGATTTAGAAGTATTGAGTCTGTTTCATCATCAGAATAATCATATCTTTCATTAATAAAGTATTCTTCCCAAGTTTCAAATATATATTTTTTTCTTATACTGCTGTGGCGACTATTGTTTTTTACAGAATAATCATCATCATTGTACGGTAGGGCATGAAACTTCGCATTGCAATCAATAAAGTCTAACAATACAAACAAAACTAGTAATTTTAATAAACCTACCACAGTGAAAACAAAACAAAACAAATTTTCTCTATAATATCAAATTTGGTATTATAATGCATGCCACCATTGGCATACCAGAAGTTGGTATAGTGTCTGTACAAATCTCTATTGGTGTAATGTACATACCATAACAGGTATGATTATAAACCATAGAAGGCATGTTTACACACATTATTAAATATAAATTGTATACAGTCAGTTTTATTGTAATCTTTTATTTAAAAATAGAAATGTTTTTTGTTAATAGAACACAGTGGAACACGTGATTAATCAAAAGTGATTTACAAAGAATTAAGATTTGATTGTCTTATCTATTAGTGATATATGCTGAAACAAGTAATAAAATGGTGTGCCCACTTCATTAAAATAAGTAAACAGTGTTTTCTTTTAGCACCATTGTAATCTTTATTGTCCTACTGAACAACTGTATGTGATCAAATCGACGTTGAGGAATATCAATTATTTTCCAGAGGTGCTCTGATGTGGGTTTGGAATTTCGATAACTGACAAGCTACACATTGCTTGGCTTATTCTCCAGCCTGCTTCTTAACCCCTTCCGGACAAATTTACTAGCAATGAGTTTCCTTATTGCTCGCACAGAGGGATGAGACAATCAATGAACCACATCAAAAATTATGCACCTCCACGAAGCAGGAACGACTGGCCTTGGTTCACCTGTAGACATATCACATAACAAAGTAATACCATGTTCACCCAATGACATCTTTAGGTTGTTGGTTTGAGGTTCCGGTGCTGTAATTCTGAACCTCTTCGTCCATCGAGTTATAGTCTATTCTGAGGTGCACATTTGCAGTGTTTAGTGGGCGACTGGACAGTTTGGTGTGGTGATACCTGGAAAGTTTGTAAGACGAGATGCTTGTCACTCAGTTCGACCAGTAGTGAATGACATTTCATGAAATCAGCCCCGCATAATGGGCAATCACAGTAACTAAAAGAAGATTCCTTATCCAAAGTGTAATACAAAAGTACTTTGTCTGTATGTCATGATTTTGCTATCATTCGCAGCCATTAATGGAGGTCCAGTGTGCCGAGCACATGTCTCCAATCCTGTAGCGGGCATGTCAATAACTTCGGCAAACTGGTGAAGGGCTGCGTTGATGTTGGGTGTGTTGATCATTCTCAGAAAGGTACAAAACTTATTTTTTATTGTTTTGCCGCTCATGCTGAGCGAAGGCAGTAGTGGATAGCAGCAATGAAGAGAAATTAGTGGCAACCAAGTCAATACAGCTGGATTTGTTCAGCTCACTTTTTAAGTGGCCAAAAGAGTGATGATCTTTTGTCCCCAGATATGTCCCCAGTGTGTTTGAACACATACCATTTGAAGTTAAACAAAGAAAATTTAGAGATCTATAGAGGCCTCATTGCCTGAAAAGCATCCATTGACAAACAAAACAAAATAGTAAATTAGTGTATAATGTGTTGATAACTAGTTTGGCAACCTTTACGGCCTAGTAAATTTTTTGTTAACTTTAGTTACCAAGACAGTTCACGGATTTTGTTATGGTTGTAATTGGACTCTTTTCTCCCTGTGCCTACACTGGAAGAAAAAGTGTATGTGCATCAAGGTTGGAGGCTTCTCAACAGAGATTGCCTGGTGTGACCATTGAAGAAACACCCGTAATAGAGGCAAGCTGTGTTCAACAGCAGGTTGCAGCAACTCAAACCGAGCCATTATCTACCTTTTGTGCTCAGTCACAGACAGACCATTCTGCCCGAATAGTCACGCAAAATCAAGACAATAGTCAATTCCTTCAGACTGAAAAGTCTAGACTCGAACAAGTTATCTGTTCATTGCAATTAACAAAAGAAAGATTACATAACAATGATGGTCCAGTTAGGTTTTATCATCATTTGGAAGTTCTAATGGCCATTTTTGACCATGTTTCAGCTCCAGTTACTGAATGCACTCACTCTTCACTACCATTATTTCAGCAGTATTTGATTAACCTGATGAAACTTCATCTGAATCTTAAAGATCAAGACATAGCATATCACTCAGGTGGTATAAGCCAATTTACTGTATCCAGAAAATGGGTTGATATAATGTACATTAGTTTATACTAATGGCCTACTCTTTGGAGACAATGCCAAGTTATTTTAGGAGAAGCTTTAGCATTATGTCTATATATTGGATTGCTTTGAAATTATTTTGTGAAAGACCAAGAGATCTCATAGTTAGAGTTCAAACCTACAAGCACCCTAACACCAAATCAAAATGTTTACATTTGGTGGAATTATGCTTCATAGTTCTCCCAATTTACTAAATGCCAGCCTGAATTTATCACCCCAGGTTTTTACGCAATGCGCCTCATCTACTACCACAGCAATAAGATTTGTCATATAAGCCTGGGTGAATAGCATGTCATGATAAATATTTATTATTTTATATGAGGTTCTCGGTAGAGATATAAAGTAGTTGAACTTTACCATTCAGCACCTTATCGACAACAGCATGATCAACTTGTGCCTCTCCAATTAACTCCACCAAGAAATGGTTGTGTTCTTTGATTGCTGATCCATCATTATTGATAATAATGGACTAATGCAAATCACAATACGTCCAGGCTGACCTGAAAATTTGATGACATACAGTAGCTACCTTTCATACTTTGAATGAAAATGAAGGTTAGCTACATACCTCTCATTCTATCAAAAATAAGAAACAGGAGGAGGTAAATGATGGATTTGCCATATCCTGTTGGCAGAGATACAAAAATATATTTTCCACTAAGGAATGCCCTGATTGCTTTTTCCTGCTCAGGATGAAGCTGGGTAAGCTTCATCACCGCTAAGCTAATTAATGTAGCCTTCCCTAACTCCATGAGAAATGCAGGGGAACCATTAACTAAACTTCCAAATATTATGCTACCGGGACAATTCGCGCTGTAAAAAAAAAAATTAAGCCGCTCGATATACATACATGTTTTTGGTATAGATAATACCACTTAGAGGCTTGTTATGAACCGGACCCTTTCCAGGCATAGCGGATAGGTAAAGGGTCTGGCTCTGGAGACACCCCCCCCCACCCACCAAGTTAGTGGATAGACCTCATCTGACATAATAAACTTATGTGATTTGTTTAGCAAATAAATGTTTAACATGAGGAGACAACATAAAGTTGCTATCTACTGGAGTGTCAAACTGAATATAGAATGTGTGTGATTTTCTGCAGTCTTGTGACCTTAACTGGTTTCTGGATTTGGCAAATGCATTCCTCATTTGCCATATTTGTGGTTGAGGTGAACATAGTATAGCAATCAAGTGAGGAAAACTTAATCATATGATTGGCATGATTTTGATTTAGTTTGGTGCCGCCCTAAACTACTATTTTGAAGGTGTTACTGTGGAAATCAGTTAATAATAGTACTCACCAAATAAATTGTTGTCTGTAAAATAATATCCTGTAAAAAAGTAATGGTGCATAAAAAATTGGGTTAGCTTACATCTAGAAATAGAAATGGCATATTCAAAATTTCAATTCTGACATTAGCTTTTTTGTTATTAATTTTTTTGTATATGAAAAATATAATCTAATGTTTCATTATGAATGTGATTTTACTGCATCTTAAAAAATAAGGCTCTGAATCAGTTGTACAGCCCTAATTGATTCGATGCAGGTGCAGTCAGGGAACAAATAAAACTATTTTACGTTATAGCTTAAAATTGAAACATACCTTCATGACTATCCAGGAGCAGAAAGCTTATTACTAATAGGGATATTTAAGGATGATCAAAAAGATAGGTGTTGTCATAATTATTATAACATTGACTAGTAGTAATCATTTCGTAATTCATTTAGGCAGGTGTACATCAGTATAATAAGCAGAATCACACGTTTTTGTCCTAAAGGCAACTACATTAATTGGAAAGAGAAAGATTATCCTGTTACCAATATGACAATGCACTTAATATTACTAACTGCTGAACTTAACAATTACCTTTTTTCTTCTTAGATTTTGGATATACTAAAAGGTAATAAAAAATAACAATTAACATGCCAATAAAAGCAATAATTCATGTTTAGATATAGTTGCCACCAGAAAACAAAGTATTTGAAGTTTCATACCCTAATTGTAAATTTAAATATATATGTGCATGCATGTTTATAATTATTATATGTATGCACGTATATATATATATATATATTATTATGCCATATTTCCTAACCGTCCCGATATGGCCCGGACACTCACGATATTTCTGCATCAGTCCGTACACCCTCAAATCAGGGGCGGATCTAGAGGGGGCTCGAGGAGTGTCGTTCGAGCCCCCCTTTTCTACCTACAAAAAAATACTTACAGTTTTTCCACTTCCAAAGTTACTACCTCCCATCAATCAAGCAAAACTAGAACGAAAGAAAGACTTGACGCGTCACAACATTTAGCGGTACTATTTCTAATTAACGCACACATTCACTATTCGATGTGCATGAGTAAGCATTTTTATTTTTGTTGATTGTTAGTGGACTTTTTGTGAGTGTCTCTGCCTTGGTATGTCAAGGCAGAAAAGACTTGATGCTTTCTTCAAGCCTCCTAACAAGTGAGTCTATTTAATAGCTATAGATAACTTTGGCTAGCAAAGTTAGATGTGGTTCCTCAAGTACCTCGAACAGCTTCTCGGCAACAACATCGCGAAAATATTGAACATAGCTCAACTGAGGAATACTATCGTAGATCCATTATCCTTCCTTTGTTAGATAATTTGATCTAGCAAATGAATGATAGATTTGGTAGCACTCAGATGATAGTAGCAAAGTTAATTAATTTAGTGCCTTCTGTAATTACTACATTTACTGAACTTTCATATGAGGATGCAACATAGTTCTTTAAGGATGACCTGCCTAGTTCTTCTTTGGTTCCAACTGAAGTGTGGAGGTGGAGGCAGAAATGGTGCCAGGTGGATGCTGCTGAGCAACCTGCTACACTCTACACTGCTTTAAAAGCATGTGATAAAGATTTTTTCCCTAACATTCATGTA
>WLWI01001385.1_pt1 | contig 21075 bp, 18 predicted proteins | sample 6701501 | NCBI WGS metagenome assembly WLWI01 (sample SAMN12718690, study PRJNA515312) | sponge metagenome | isolation source: marine sponge | host: Mycale hentscheli | place: New Zealand: South Island, Marlborough, Capsize Point | collected 2014-11-01 | reverse complement strand
TACTCCCTGTACGTACCTTGTTGCTAATGCAAGCTTCAAAGTCCTTGCTCATCTTCTTGATGATGTTCACCAATGTGGTGGAGTTGTCGGCCATCTTGCTGCTGTCTTTGTCTCCATCCACGTCACCGCTCGCTGTCAAACCCTGCATGTGTGTGCGTGTGTGTGTGTGTGCGTGTGTGTGCACATGTGCAGTATTGATACTCAATATCATTGAAATCATGAATTAAACTATGCACCGATAAAATCATTTTAACGGCCGACACTACTGCGATCGAAGTGGGTGTGTCCTTGCTGAAAATTTGCCAGTATTGCAAAGAGTCCATTAAGCAGACAATAAGTAATTGACATAAAAAGTCTTACGATAATCATTAGGTAATTATCTAATTATCATAGAAAAAGAAACTGTGGCCAGTGTTAATTGCTTAAGCATAACCAAGCCCACTACTTCATACTTAGCCGTAAGTGGCTTTAATGACAACTTGTACAAACCGATTCTGTAAAAACGATTAGACTCTGACCTTGTTGACATAGTAACCCTCAGTGCTGGCAGTAACACAGAATGGCTCCTCATCGTGACACTCCACTAGTATGTAGCAGATCTCTCCTTTCACTTGTCGCCATGGCGGCGCTCGGCAACCATTGGAAAACACAAGATCTGCAAACATGAAGATGGACAAACAAGCTAAATATAATCAATACATAAATTCCATATGCCCACATACCCACGTACATCTTACACATATGGATAGGACAGTCATTATTATGATATATTTTAAGATCTTCCAAGTAAATCAATTTCTCCACTACTCATAATGAACCTCTACAGTACAAGCCTTACCATCAGCCAATCATTCAAAATGAAAACTCACAAATGAATACAAAACTTAGGATTTACGAAACATAAGACCAGAAATTTGTTGTTATTACTTGAGCTTTCTAATGTGAACAGTAATTAGGAATGACATGTGATTGGGAGATCTACACTGCACCACTGTGTATGTATATATGTGTGTGCATTCCGATTACCTGAGGTATAAGAGATTGACTTGAGACATCCTTCTCCTGCACTGCCACACAACTTGGTCAATAAATTCATCTCATTCTGTAATGATGATGACGATGATAATAATAATAACAATTAATAATAACAACAATGATATTACTACAACAACAGCAACAACAACAAAAACAATACATGTAATAATAAAAATATACTAAAAATTAATACATTAGAATTGTTTAAAATTAAAAATTAAAAAAGAACCTATGAACTTCTTATATCATGACAAATAAGAAGTAAAAACTCACCGCGACAGCTTCTGGAGTAAGACGGACTTCCCTATGCAATACAAAAACAACAACAATAAAAACCACAACAACAACAACAACAGACAGATAATGCCTAATTTAACTGATATTAATGGTATAATATGTAGGGTGCGAGGATAATTATTTTCTTTTATTCCATGATAGAGATGTGAAGGAATTTTAACCAACGAAAGACTATGCTCAAATAATAAAAAAAATTAAAAAAATTAAATTAAATAAAAAAACTCACTGGCCCATTTGTTTGACAGAAGAGTGCAGCATCCTGATGTCCAGGTCATTGATGAGGAGAAGAAGCCTAAAAGAAGAGTCCAGCTTGTCCACATTTCCTCCTGCATTTCCTTTAGCCTTCTCTCTGGCCAGTCTCTCGTGGATCTCCAGCAACGTGTTGCTGCCAGTGGAGCTCGTCTGAGAATAGCCCGGACCCATAATCACTGACGTGGGGTCGGGGTTCGCTGCAAAAGAAAGAATACGTTAAACGTGATACTTCATGTACATACTGAAACAAATAGTGAATAATGTGGGATTAATGAATTAGTTATTCTGTGCTGTATCGCTGAACCACCAATTTTTTAAAAACCACCTGACAATGAAAATATGCGTCAGTTCTTTTCAGAGGTTAAGGACAAATTTGTTGAATCAAAAAATAATAATAAGCAAGAAAATGGGTAATGCATGCTCTCAGCTTCACCTGAAGAGAACCAAACTTTTTCAAGATCATTCAGCCAACATCCTGGAAGCTCTAAACATTGTCAACTAAATGCATACATGTAGTTGCCAACAATCCTGGCTAGGCTGGTACGTATGCTCCCAGTTTTCTCAGCTATATCTGGATCCAACCCAGTTTGTGGAATTCTTAGAAATTTTTTTACTTTATTCCCATAACAGTCATTCATTCTCATGTTTGATGCAATTAATTTCCAGTATGCAACTAAAATATTTATTATAATAAAATTATGATTATTTTATTCTCTTGTAGCAGTTAATGAAGTTACAAAAGAAAATTCGTAGTTATTGTCTCAACAGAGCCTTCCTCAGATATTTATGGAAAACCATCATGCACCACCTCATAAAATTCAAGTTTAATTAGTAGGCGTGTCAGTAAGTGTGGCCTGTTACGGGTTTTCATTCGGCAACAATGTAAACAGATAATAATTGTTTTTTTTTATGGTCAGAAAGTTCAAATTCTCTATTGGTTACACACAACTACACAATAAATTGATGTTGATGCTAAGTATGGTCACAAGGTTGGTAGCTCATCAACTGTTGTTGTTTAGGTTGATATTAATTGTTGTTGTTGTTTATCTTTTCAAGGTGTAATGGAGTCATTCAATGTCTGCTTTATTTGCTTCATTTTATGATAGTATCCCTCATAATCCTTTTGACAAAAAAAAAAAAACCCTATGTTTTTCTTCAAATTGTGTATTCCTCTTTAAAACTCCATACAGGTTCAATCTGGCGAAGACTAAGCTCCACTCAGCACTAACTAGTTGACACTAATTATTTCACGCACACTCTACGAACTACATTTGGTAAAGATTGATGACAATAAAATAACAAATGACGTGAAGTAATGATGACGTAAGGTGATTACAGTTAGGCAGGTTCTGATACTCCGTCACAAGTCCTACATGAGATAACATGTAGTGCTATTTACTGGAGCTAGCTATTACCAACTTATACTCAATAATAGTACTTGAGATATAATTTTGTGTTGGATAACAGCAACATAAAAATTAGATACAGAATATGAATTATACTAACTAATCGTACTAAGCTTCATACCTTCTAGACATAGCTGCACTTCTCTCAGCCTCTTCTCTCCAGCACAATTTACCACGGAGTGTAATTCTTTGAAAGTGGAGGCTTGAATTTCTACATCTGCACCAATCTATATTAATATTTAACCCTTAATGTGAGCACTATTGCAAGGGCTTGTGTGTGTGTGGGGGGGAAGGGGGGGGGGGAGGGAGGGAGAGGGGGGGGGGGGGGGGGGGGGGGGGGGGGGAGGTGGGGTCTATAATGAGATGTAAGGCAGCAATTTACAAATAGATTAACTGAGAGCAAATTATCTATGGAGTCCTTATTTAGTGCTTTGTAACAGTGAAAATTACGAGCAGTTAGTTTCTATATCAGCCCCCTTCACAAAGCTTCATTTGTGGATGGGGGAACAAAAAAAGAGGGCAGAGTCCCACTGTTTCTCCCCTTTAGTGGGTTTTTTTTTTGGCATTTTTTGTGTGTAGATCAAAGGCACATATCTGGTGGTGTATGGACAATGGCCTACATTTTGCTTCACATTTGGAACAGTCTTGGTGGGTGTGGTCAGTTCTTATTGTCTTGGCGTCAGCTTCATGCTGTGGCCTATTGAGGCAGTCCTGATTCTGGTAAGTTGTGTCTGGTTTATTGGCTTCCCATTCATTCCTGCTGTCTTGAAAATGCAGGCTATGCTTCTACTTTTCCTGTTTACGCGGAAACCTGGCAAACTTGAAAAAGGAGAGAAGAAACCAAAGGCTCACAAAATTGTTGAAGTTCTTTCCATCTTGTACTTAATGATGCACATGTGGTCTGGTTACCTGGCTAGATTCTTTTGAATTATCATGAGTTTGACATTTTTATAGAATTCCATTTATATCATGCTTACATACTATTGACCAATTTGGTAAAGCGTCTTCAATTAAACGCTCATTATTACGCGCAATTGATGCGATAGAAGTGACCCACGTGGTGTGACTAGACTTAGCGTAGTAAGGCGGAGTTATGAGAGTGAAAAGGTGGGGCTAAAAAGAGACTACTTGCAATTTTACTACACAACATTCAATTTTTGTTTGCTTTGCTATGAACATTTGTATACACTATCAGCGAGATGAGTTTGCATCTGTCCAGCCACTCGCCGTCCCCCTCGCTCCCGCCCTGCATATTTAGCTGCAGAATTGTCTCAATAGAGTACTACACTTCTTCCCCTGTACAAGACTTGGATGCCTGCTACTCTGCTTTCCGTTCTAGTGCCGTAGACCGGGTACCTGTCATTAGGGTATTCGGGTCTACCCCGGTAGGCCAGAAGACCTGTTTGCATGTTCATGGCGTCTTTCCTTACCTTTATGTTCCCTGTCACCACTCCAACCCAAATGACGAATACTTGCAGCTTGTTGCAAGGAGCGTTGATCATGCCCTCCAGCTTTCCCTGGGGACATCTAGAGCAGTTCATCATGTGTACAAAATTATTCTAGTGAAGGGAAAGTAAGTTGGGAATAAAAAAAAAATTTAAGTGTAGACATTTTGTTATGGTAAAGGGTTAACTAAGTCACTTATTGAGTTCCATTACCCATACCAGTGTACACACACATACAAACACATACCATACACACACATACCATACTACTGTGCTTGAGACATTAACCACACAGTTTTCTTTGGGCGTAATGCTAGGCTGCTGTTGGATGTCCAGCAAGTTTTTGAACAACCATGTTATGCTGTTAATGCACACCTTTTAGTGTTTTAAAATAAACCAGAGATAATTAATATCTGCATTTATTTTATTTCTGGGGGAAGAGAGAGGGAGAGAATGTTCTTGGAAGTGATAAGTTATTGAGAACATGGGATTGGAATATCTGTTCAGAAGCTAATGTGATAGTTCTCATAATTTCCTGTACTATCAGACCCTTCTATGGTTACCATGAAGATGTGCAGCTCTTTCTGAAGATATACCTGTATAATCCCACTCTCATTAAAAGGTATGTTATTCATTAATTAATCAGTCTGTATTCTGTTGACTAATATATAGCTCTATGTAGTATAATTGCTTTTACAAAAGTAATGCATAATTTATTGTGGTTTGAAAGATGTACTGAAATAGATTTGTATTAGTCTGGCTTAGCCATACCCACGTAGCGCGCAAAGCGCGCGGAGGGTCTGGGGACATGGCCTTACCAAATTTGTTCTGGAGGAATGTGGAAGTGGTGAGTGCCCCACCTCCTTTATACCTGAATTTCTACCGCAAATTAGCCATGATAGCTAAACCCAGCGTTGGAACGGGTTGCTGACACGCACAGGAATTTCTATTTGTGGTTGAGGAGGGCTATTCCCGGTAATTTGCTAACGGTAATTGACTGCCGCAATATGTGCGGCAGAACAAATTTGGTATGGCCATGTCCCCAGACCCATTCCCAGCGTAGCGGTTCAGTAAAGGGTCTGGCTACGCTGGACTAGATTTGTATGTGATACAATTGTACTTCACAGAATGGCCACACTAACATCAACAATAAATGAACAAACAGAGACATTTCTAAGATACTTCTTGATGAGAAATTGGTACTGTGTGAAAAAATGACATAAGAAGATGCTACACAAAGGGTTAACTGTCAAGGAGTACTTACCATACTCATACATATTAATACAAGTTATTGGGATGGTATATCATATTAAGTGGGTGTGGTTTCTATGTAATCTGGACTGGTTTTTTTTTTTTTTTTTTTTTTTTTTTGCTGCTGCTGTAGGTTAGCAGATCTGCTGGTTGCCGGAGCTGTGATGAATGAGGTGCTGCAGCCGCACGAATCCCACGTGCCCTTTGTCCTCCAGTTCATGATAGACCATAACTTGTTTGGAATGAACCACATCCATCTGTCTGACGTTAAGTTTAGGATAGTGGGAGCAGGTGAGAGATTATACGAGTGAGACACACCCCTTAGAGCACATGTGCATGAATGTATATATAATAAAATTATATATATATATATATATGTATACACAAGTATATAATCTATATGCATAAGACTTGATTTGGGAATTACATAAGTCTCCAACTCGGACTTATTTTAGGCAGTGAAAAGAAAGTCCAAAGTCCGTCACCACAGAGACGACACTCTACCTCTCTGATGCTCTCCCCGTCGCCCACTCCCTCTCACTCGTCCGCTTTCCTGTACAATCCCAGTCAAACCCACTGGGATATTGACACCTTACCAAGGCAAGTATTGGCATACTAGACTCGCATAGCAGTGCAAAAGCAGTTGCTCTCTTCTCCCTCCTTTTTTTTTTTTTTTTTTTTGTTTTTTTTTGTTTTTTTTTGTTGAGTATTTGGAGTCATTAAGAAAAACAACAACAGCAACACTGCAAACCAAAAATAACAGCAACGAATATGGGAGAAGTATTGTTTACATGTGTGTATGTGTGTTAGGGATAAGGTGGGATGCCATCCTCGTGTGAGTGTGTGTGAACTGGAGGCAGATGCAGTGGCTGGTGATATACTGAACAGACACGAGCTCTCTCTGGGTGAGTGTGTGAGGGAACTCTCTCTCTCTGTATTTATTTATTTTAAATGTTTTTAATTGGAATAAGTAGACAATGGTAACATAATATATATAATTGTCAAAACGTTTTGATTTTTTTGTGTCCTCCTCAGTGACTGTTTTGACTTATATTTTTGAGTTGTCATTTTACTGCTAAATATGGAAATATAATGGTGTTGTGTTTGTTTGTGTGCATGTGTGTAAAGTATTTGTTTGCAATTTCTTTACAGTGTCTGAAGGGTTTCCTGGTCTAGCTGCTCTCTGGGAAGAGGAGCGCCAGCGAAGGCAAGCTCGGGATATAGAGACGCATCTGACTCCTCCCCCTTCTCCAAGTAAGGCTGTCCATAGATACTACTACTATAACACTTTCAGAAGTCACATTTTTTTAGGTCGAGGTTCACAAGTGAATGAAGATTGTGAGAGTCACATGCATGAGCAGCTGGACACTGTACTGCAGGAGAGGTTTACTCAGAATAGGTAAAGGGTTGTTGTTAAAGAGTGTTGGGCTGGTGAGATTGGCCAGTACCAGCCATGCATTTCTTTTGATTGCACTGCCCACTCACCAGTTGGTTCGTTGTTTTCAGGAGTCTGAACTCCAGTCTGTTAGGATCGTCTCCTTGTATTGCCACGCCCACCAATCCTGAGGCACTTGTTGGCACTTCTGTTTTGACAGGTTCCGGAGAAGGTGTGTGTGAAAAATTGACTGGCAGTGATTCCTTGATTAATGAAGAAGCAGTTTACAAAACTGTCCAATTGACCCAGCGCTGCTCAGTGGAGGCCATTGGTAAGTAGTGGAGACAGTTGGTAAGTAGTGGGAGACAGTTGGTAAGTAGTGGGAGACAGTTGGTAAGTAGTGGGAGACAGTTGGTAAGTAGTGGGAGACAGTTGGTAAGTAGTGGACGACAGTTGGTAATGAGTGGGAGACAGTTGGTAAGGGGTGGGAGACAATTGGTAAGTGGTGGGAGACAGTTGGTAAGTAGTGGACGACAGTTGGTAAATAGTGGACGACAGTTGGTGTAAGTAGTGGACGTCAGTTGGTAAGGATGGATGACAGTTGGTAAGGAGTGGGAAACAGTTAGTAAGGATTGGTAAATAGTGAGCGACAGTTGGTAAGAAGTGGACGACAGTTGGTAAGGAGTGGACGACAGTTGGTAAGGAGTGGACGACAGTTGGTAAGTAGTGGACGACAGTTGGTAAGTAGTGGACGACAGTTGGTAAGAAGTGGACGACAGTTGGTAAGGAGTGGGAGACAGTTGGTAAGGAGTGGGAGACAGTTGGTAAGGAGTGGACAGCAGTTGGTAAGGAGTGGACTGTGAGTGTATGTGGTGTAACTAGATATATGAGGTCTGAATAAAGGGCATTATTTGTGAAAGCATTGAGTTAGTTAAGAAGAAACCATTGGTGTAGAATAAGTGCAATTAGCTGAGAACTGTCAGGATAGCTCTGTTAGGAAGTGTGCAACTAATCATTGAAGCAATGTTTTATATTTTCAGAGAAAAGTAGCAACAAAGACTTGATTGACTTGCTGAACGAGTTGTGCCAATCCAACGATGACAATGTATCACAGTTCCTCGAGGGGAAATCCCCAAGCTCTCCCCAAGTAGGACCAGTCACATCACAACCTGGGGACATTGCTGGTGACATTCCCTCACAGGTTGCTACAGCACAGTCTGCGGCAACCATAAGCTCCTCCCAGTCTCAATCGCAGCCACTGTTGCAGCAGCCGTCACAACTATCATCACAGGTAATTGTCCAATCTTCTTCACAGAGCATTGGGGAAGTTTTGCTGAGCAAGATTCGGCGCTCTGAATCAGTCGTGTCTGGCTCCTTGTTCAGCACCCCGAGTCCTTCACCTCCTCCCAATTGTCATGGCAACAGGAGTAGAAGTGCCAGATCACATGCTGGAGTAAACACTGAGCAAAGCCAGAGAGCTAGAACTCTGAGTCCACCATTGGGTTCTGGTATCGAGCAAAGTGTCTCTACTGATACTTCAAGACTTGAACCTCCAGCACTGAATATGCCCGCAGAGCAAGGCACAATGCCTTTAGATGTTAATGAGGCTCAAGTTCAGTGCATTGATGATTTCCAGAGAGCTAACGTAAGCTCCAGACAAATAAAGATGGCTCCCTTGGACTCTGTAATGCAGTTGTCTTCTGAGATTCCTCAAGAGAAAAAAGAGATGGAGCTGGGAGATAGTTTTGCCAGGGGATCATCCGAAAGTGAGAGACTTGACGAGTTGCTTCTTGCAGCTTCAGAGTATGACATTTCTTGCGCTCAAGAGAGCCACACCCCTCTTTCTGATGTAGGTCTGTGGGAAGTCCAGCAGCGTGGGGGCACAGAAAGTCCTGCAGAACTCTCCGGTGGTCTCGGGAGCCAGCACAGTGATGGCAAGATGGATGCTGTCAAAACTGTCTACGACATGGAGGAAATGTTTTCACCAGAGCATCGAGATTCTGGTAGCAGCATCGCAGACTTCATGGAGCCGATTTCTCCATGGAATATTTTTGCAGATGACGTAATGACAGAACCTCTTGTGGATGAAGGTTCCCAGTCCAAAGAAAGTTGTGTACCTGCCTTGGCAAGGACAAGGAGGGAATTAATCAAACTAATTACAAGTAGCCAAGAGGAGGAGGACGGAAGGACCAGAGGAGAGGATGGAGGGCAAGAGGAAGATGAGGACAGGGAGGAGGAGGCAGCAGTGGAAGGTGAAGAGGCTCTAATGCTACAGGCAGTTTGGGATGACATCGAGGAGTTCAGAATGAGCGTTCCAGACGAGTTTAGGATTCCTCAACTCGACGGGAGTAGCGAGGAGCCGAAGTCACGCAATAAAACATCCTCGCTGTCAAGAGGTGGAGCCAGGAGTGTGTGCAAAGGTAGATTAGGTATGCGTCGGAGGATGGGCGTTGTGTCCAAGTCAGTGAGGTCTACTCGGGGGTTACAGGAAGGCAGGGGACTGAGGTCGAGGGGAAAGTTAGGCCAGGAGATAGCACTGTCTTCGAATAGTGAGACAGTCTCAGATGTGTTGCCTGTTGTTAAGGAAGGAGAGAATGCAGGTCTACCATTGACAGGCTCTGGTGAGAAGAATGAAGCAGCTAAATCGAAGCCTTTGATTTCAGTTGATAAAGAAACTGAAGTTCAGACATTGTCAGAATTTCCCATTCCAAAGAAGAGAGGTCGACCTAAGAAAGTTTCTTCAGTAGGAGAATCTAATATTTCTCCAAGTTCTCTTACAGAAAAAATAAAGGAAGGTCAGCCTGAACAAGAAGTAGTCACACAGCAAGATGTTGTAGTTGATGCAGTTCAGACATTACCTATTCCAAAGAAGAGAGGTCGACCTAAGAAGGCATCATCTGAAGGAGGCATAATGGCTTTAGAGAGCTCTCCTGTTGAAACGGTAAAAGAAGGTCAACCAGAACTTGACAAAGTTCAGACACTTTCAGAGTTACCAAAAAAGAGAGGTCGACCTAAGAAGGTATTATCTGAAGGAGAAGCAAACGTTTTACAGAACTCTCCAGTCGAGAAGATGAAAGAAGATCAACCAGTACTAGAAGAAGTCGTAAAGAAAAGTGTTCAAGTTGGTGGAGTTCAGACATTTTCAGAATTACCTAATGCAAAGAAGGGAGGTCGAATTAAAAAAACATCTTCAGTAAGAAAAGTAAAAGGTTTACTGAGTTCTCCTGTGGAAAAGGTAAAAGGTCAACCTGAAGTAGATAAAGTTGCAAAGGAAGGTATCCAAGTGGGTGAAGTTCAGACATCTAAGTTACCAATTCTGAGAAAGAGAGGTCGACCTAAAAAGAAATCTTCAGAGGGCGTAGAAAAGATTCTGCACAGTTCACCAGTAGAAAGAGTGAAGGCGTGGCGACCTGATCCTAGCAGTGAGACTTCACTTTCTAGGAAAAGGAAACGGGAAGATATTTCTGACAGTTTCTCGCCAGAGGAAGCGACTTACCCTAGCGCTTCTTGCCCCGAGGCTGCTGTGGCCAGTACATCTCTGACATTAAAAGAAGTTTTGGCTCAATTGGACTCTAGTTTTGAGGTTACTCCTAAAAGAAAAAGAGGTCGACCCAGGCTCTCCTTGGAGGAGAAAAAGAAAAGGAAAAAAGTGAGTTTGTCAGTGCCACCAGAGTGGAACAGTCAGAGACTGACTCGATCTAATGTGGCATCCACTTCTATGGAAGAAACTTCGTCTCTTCACAAGAAACGAGGGAGGCCTAGACTAGCTCTCCTGAGCAATGAGAAGAGAAAGCAGAGAACAGTTACTAAAGCCAAAGAGACTACTTTGAATGCCACAAAACCTAAACCCACAGTAAAAGATTACACTTCTCCTAAGACTCACCACGATGCTGAGCATGCTCCTCAAGAAGAATGGGATTCTCATTCCAACGCATCAGTTCTAAAAGAGATTGCTTCAGGGAACCACACTGCTCAGAGCGAGGTGATTCCAATGCCGTCTCCTGCATCAACATCTTATTCAACACTGACAAACCACGCCTTATTGTGCAAATTTGACTTGAGGCTACAGAAACTTCCAGTTCAAGTACTATTTAAACAGAGGAACTCTCCAAAGACCCAAGATGGCAGTTCACTGGAACTTCCAGCACCACCATTATCCACACAGATGAGCACTATAAAGACCCAAGGAGGCAGCAAGAGACAGGGGAAGAGTAAGAGAGGGGCCATGTCTGGGCTAGCCTTGAAGAAGAAGAAGAAGAAACAGTTGAGAGATTCCCCCAAAGCTGACAGGAAGTTGGGAGAAGTAGAGAATTCTGCATTGGTAAAGGGTAGCTCAGGTTCTGGAGCCCCAGTCTCAGTTACACCTGCCACTGTTGAGCTCCCAAGTGACCGGCAAATTGGTAATAATTCGACTCCACCCACACAGCACAGCTCCGCCTCTCTCGGTGCAAGTAGCAGTGAGTCTGACTCAACTCCCAGTAAGAGTGGGTGGGGCAAGCTGTTGCCGTTGGTGTCACCGTGCAAGTGCGACAATGTCACGTCGGACAGTGATATGGGACAAGCAAACATTGTGACTTCTAAAACAGACTTCTCCCTTCATGTCTCCAGTGACAGTGATGCAGACATGGAGACAGAGGAAGCAAGGGGAAAAGAAAGTCAAGGGGAACACTTTCAAGAAATCATACTTCACGGGGCAACACATCAAGAAGTCGCACCTCACGAGGCAGTAGATCAAGGAACAGAAGTTTCGTCGGCACAAAGTCTAGGAAGATCATTGCAAGGGTTAGCTGTAGGTGGGAAAGATTCTAGCAAAGAGGTGTGTCACAATTCAAAGAATTCAGCGTGCTTGCATGTGGAGGCACACTCTTCTATCCAGGTCGTCCAGAATCAATCTTCAGAAGGTGGGGCCACATCAGCAATGGCTGATTCTGAGGTCAGTGCATCTCCTTTGCTGTCACCTGCTACATTTGTCCAAGCAGCCACACCCATCACCCGGGCAACAGCAGCCGATGACAATACATTGGGTGAAGCAGCTGCACGGGAATCAACTGGTTTCACTTTAGGTGTCTGTGGTGAGGGTGGGAAGTTGACTAGTGTTTGGTGTCCTCTGGTCCCTCCACTCGGCTGGAAGGATTTATGTGACTCCGCCCACTTGCACCACATTCCAGCTGTTGTTCACAAGAAACCATACTGTAGCAACCCAAGGGACGTCCAGACAGCCAAGTGAGTTCCCATATACACACACCCTGTGCAGGTTTTCTGGCTTTATAATTGTCTCTTTGTGGCTGTTGTTGTTGTTGTTGTTGTTGTTGTTGCTAGGCGAGTAGGAGGCAGAGTCCTGAAAGTTCCTTCAGACTTAGTGAGTGAAAAAATTATATATATATATATATATAGCATACCAAATATTAAAAACAAACTTGCACACCTGTATTTTGATTACATTCCAATGGGGAATACTGTAGCTATTTTTACACTTTGATTATAGGGGCCACAAGCATCGCTAAATTTCCCTTATTTTGCCAGTGCTTATTTATGTATGCAATCATCTCTCATCAGTTGTGGTTTGTGTTTTACACCTATTCCAGCCTAAAGATCTGAAAGAGTTTGAAGCACCATGTGTAGATAAGTCCACAAGCCCATTTTCTTCCTTCGGACTAGAGTGTGTGCAGTCTTCCCTACAGGCTACAAAACCCAGTTCCTCTGCACCTTTGAAGAAGACCACCATCATTATCACACCAGCCAAGCCTCCTCCATGCCCTAAGAAGTTGGATAGGAGCTTGCCTGTGAGACCGCTTGATGTGCAAGACCATAAGGAGGACAATACTGCAGTAGCAGTGGAAGTCACCTCAGAAGTGGTGGCAATTGATGCCGCCTTGCCTGAGGCTAATAAGGAGGTCAAGCATTATTTTTTTAAAGTCAAAATGATGAAATTATGGCAAATTAGTTTGCAATAAACTTATTAAAATTCAACTCTCTATTCAATATTTTCTAACTTTGAATGTCTTCCCCTTGCCCATTTCTTTCACCCCTTGCTGGTTGAGTCCTCCCTTACTTATTCCTCTCATGTTTTTGCCTACCCTTGCAGTCCATAACTCATGAAGGTGTTGAGAGTCACGCCCCCCCACTCCTCCCCCCTGCCGAGGGTCAGCCAGTGGCATCAAGGAAGTGCCTAAGTTTAAGTCGCCGACCCACACCATTGCTATCTTCTAGTAGCTCATGTGCAAAGGAAACTTCACAGCTGGAGGGACCCACACCTGCCAACTCTTGTGGTTTCAAGGTCAACCAGTCAGTGCTGTGCAGTTCAACTGACATCCATGAAGTACGTGGTGGGAGGTGTTGCAGTTGTGGCTGTAGATTCAGTTTATTGTTGGCCTGAGTTGTTTTTATTAGTGTTGTTTTGGTTTGCAGGATTAAATTGCTAACTTTTTCAGAAGGCAATCTTTTAAACATCAACACTTTATTTATTATTATTTATTATTATTGTTGTTGTTGTTGTTATTGCATTGGAACTCATAGAGAATAAGAGCAGTCCTACTATTGCTGAAGTTTGGTGTGTTTTTGTTTTTAGTCTCCAACAAACAGTTTATCTTGACTTGTATTTTGAGCTCAAGCAGTTCACTAATCAACCTTCAAAATTATGAGGTCATGGCTGATTTTAAGTATATGTGAGGTTACAGTTGTGGGTGTGGTCATGACTGATAATTTAAGTGCTAGCTTGGTCAGTATACTTTAATGAGGATGGTTTTAATGTGACCGTCGTTATCTGATTATAGCTGATGACTATTATGAGTGTGATTGAATGTGGGTGTGGTCTCTATGGGACCTCAGGTGCAGCATTTGACATGCATGTCTGTTGAGGTTCACGCCCACACACGAGGTTGTCTCAAGCCTGACCCCGAGTTTGACCCAATCCTTGCCGTCTTCTATTACGTCCACAACGATTGGCCAAGTGAGGATGGGTCAGACCGGAACACCCGTCTGGGGCTCATTGCTATTGATATTCACAATTCCAATTTCACCTCATTTGTGGGGAAGCCTGCAGTAGCTCCACCCACTGACTCCTCCCACAGCACTCTACCCACTCATGGATCACTACAAGCAAGTGTAAGTGTACAAAAAGATTTTTTGTTGTTGTAATTTTGTAGAAATAACTTTCATTATCCAGGACAAGGACCTTGAAGGCTACTTGTGTCGTTGTGGGTTGCCCGCTGGCATTGAAGTGACTTATGTGCCGTCTGAGCATCATCTACTGGAGGTCCTCGTGGGTGTGGTTCGGGAAGTTGACCCGGACTTCCTGATTGGCTACGAGGTGGTGATGGCGTCATGGGGATACCTCATTGACAGAGCAGCTGCTATTGATGTCAACTTCCTCAACCTCATCTCCAGGATGCCCCAGGACCCCAAGCCACACCCACAAGTAACCAAATAACAGGTCGTGAGTTATGACAGACTAGCTCTTATAATGCAGGATGTATCGTTTCACAGAATGATCCACAAAAGCCTTCAGGGTCTGTTTCATCGTCTCGGAGACACAAACTATTTGACCTTCTTGTTCCTGGGAGAATAGTGTTGAATGTTTGGAGATTTATGCGACATGAGGTATGGGTAGCAGACTTATACTGTACTGGTGATGATACTTTACCTTGTGATCATCATTGCTGATACTTTATCTTACCAAATAAGGAGGGACAATACAATTAAATATTTAGGGAACTGTCAAAGAAAAGAATCTCCATTTAGGGTTGGAATTTAATGAGTACAAAGAAATTCTCTCATCCATGCTGAGTTAACAATCACAAGCACGATTTTAAATCAGTCATGTGGTGTTTGCAATATGTATGAAGTCTAGTTGCTCTAAATGGTAAGGTATCGTTATGTGAATAAATCAATGTCCCTTTACCACTTAATAAGCAACAACAACTATAAGCCAATGAAGCTTGTGCTGCTGAAATATTGTATGCATTGTAGTATTTATCCACTTTTTTGTAACATACAAGCTTTCTTGATTCTGAAATCTTTGACTGATATATTTTCCATGAACTCCTGTTCATCCAATTGAGTGGACATGACCGCAAGAACTGAATTTCCCCTAATCTTGCAAACTATTTTGTGTTATCTTTCATAGCGTGAATCTCGTTCCCAAGATTGCATTTCTCCTTTCCTTAGTCAATGGGAATCGAACCATCAGAATGAGTGACCAAAACTATTTAGCCCAAACTACAAACATGTCAAATACTATAATAAAAATGTGCATCCTAATTAAAGAACTCTGGTATTTAATCTTAATCACTCGTCCCCACATCCACGGACATGTGCAGTCTATATCCTATTTCCTCCTCTCTTTCCTCTATGTATCTCCATCATTGTGCCCCGCCCACCTTTGTCTCTTTCCCTTCCTGAAGGTGAATCTGACGTCCTATACGTTTGAAAGTCTTTGTTTCCATACCTTGCATCGACGTCTCCCGCACTTCTCACACCAAACACTCACCTCCTGGTACAACAGCAAGGCCAAGCACTACAGGTGGGTGTGGTTTAAAAGTGGACAGAAGTATTCAGTAAGTGATGTAATTATTATGCTGTGTAAAACTGCGATGGTATTTTCTGCCTTGAATGTGTGATTTGTTGCGTGCTGTCTTAAACCAAGTCTAAATTTACTAGTTGAGATCAGCCAGTCATTTGTACTTGTACTGCATTTCTGAATTCTTTTGGCGTTAAATTAGATTTAGAGTACTCGAGTACTTTCTGGAGCGTGCCCAGTGCAACTACACCTTGTTGGAGAAGTTCAACTTGATTAACCGGTCCAGTGAGTTTGCCCGTCTGTACGGCATCGAGTTTGAAAATATCGCTAACCGGGGGTCTCAGTACAAAGTGGAGTCTATGATGCTGAGACTGGCCAAGCCTGCCAACTTCATCGCTGTGTCACCAAGCACCAGACAGAGGGCCAGGTACGTCTCGTGTGTGTGTGTGTGTGTGTGAATTGCTGAAATTGGATTACTTGGTATGTAGAATGGTAGCTCCAGAATGTATTGCACTAGTTATGGAACCGGAATCAAAGTTTTATGAAGATCCAGTCATACTGCTGGATTTCCAATCTCTGTACCCATCCATAGTGATTGCCTACAACTACTGCTACTCCACTTGTCTGGGGAAATTCTGGAATCTGTCTCAGTAAAGTTGTTATTGCTCAATTTGTTGATTGTTGTTATTTGTTATTTACCATTCGGGTAGACATGGCGAGTACAAGTTTGGAACTAATTCTCTCTTTGTACCAGACAGCACAGTAAAGGTGAGAGCTATTATGATTATTTCTTAGTTGTTTGATGGTACTAATGAGATGGTTTATAAATGTCTGTCTTGTCTGTCTAGGCCATAGTCTAATTATCATCTAGATTTCACTCAGCATTGTCATCATACATTTTTATTTTATATTTGTGCTAATAGCTGTCAGGCCGAATAGTCTATGTATAGCTAACATGCTAGCCACTGTGGACTATAAACCACATGTACCGTTAATAACTGATTCTCAATCTCACCCTTATTTATTATTACATATACATATATGTTTGTGTATAAAAATAGCTGTTGGTATGATAACTCATTTCCCATTTTTGCTTGACTTGACCATCACTGCCTTGTTCTCTTTCACTCGCTTCTTGTCTTTGATCCATCCATGTCTCATCTTTACTTACAGAATATTCGGCACAAGCTCCATATTTCTCCTAACGGTGTTGCATTTGTGAAGAAAAGCGTCAGGAGAGGAATCCTTCCATTGTGAGTGGCTCGCTAGACACGCCTCTGGGTACAATAGGGTCATTGCTATGGTGATTTGTGTGGTAGGATGCTGGAGGAGATTCTGAACACTCGCATCATGGTCAAGAACTCCATGAAGGCCCACAAGACAGACAAAGTCAGCTGCTTTATATCTTGAATATATTTATGTGTACTACTCAAATCTAAAGAGTTTGCTGTACTAGATATCCTGTATTGTATTGTTTGTATTCTTTTATTTATTTCCCATTGACTAGGCTTCATTTTGTGTTCTCTTTCATTGGCTTTCCTTCAGCTGCTCCAACGGCTCCTCAACGCTCGCCAGCTGGCTCTCAAACTCGTTGCCAACACTACGTTCGGCTATGCGGCGGCCAGCTATTCCGGTCGCATGCCGTGTATCGAGATAGCAGACAGTATCGTGCAGAAAGGTCGGGAGACGCTGGAGCGAGCTATTCGCCTGGTCAACTCCACCCCCGAATGGGGCGGCCGGGTTGTATATGGAGACACTGACTCGCTATTTGTGTTGGTAAAGGGTGCAAGTAAAGATGAGGCGTTCCGCATTGGCAAGGAGATCTGTGAGAAGGTAGCTACTCTGAATCCAAAGCCAGTTAAGCTGAAGTTGGAGAAGGTTAGTTCTATTAATGTACTACTTAAAAGCATAGGATTACACTTGATAGACAATAATTGCTATTTATATAATATTTTTTAAATCTAAATGAACTTTGTATTAGTATATTAAACTTTATTTTGACTGGAGCTAGTCTCCCATTGATTGGTACCTACACTAACTCCTCCGTAGGTCTACCTTCCCTGCATCCTGCAAACCAAGAAGAGGTACGTGGGGCTAAGTTACGAATCTCCAGATCAAGCCACACCCACATTTGATGCCAAAGGGATTGAGACAGTCAGAAGAGACAATTGCCCTGCAGTGGGAAAGGTAAAGGACAACTAGACAGCAACAACTAGACAGCAACAACTAATTAATTGATTTTGTTTTTGTTTTTTGTCCACAGTGGTATTTGAAATGTGAATAGCATGCCCACTTATTTGTCCCCTCTATTTTGTTATTATTTTTAAATGTCTGTCTTTCTGTGTGTTGCCAGGTTCTGCAGAAATCTCTGGAAATATTGTTCAAATCTCGTGACGTATCTCTAGTGAAACTGTACATTCAACGTCAGTTCAGGAAACTGTGGGAAGGCAATGTTAATATCCAGGACTTCATTATCTCCAAAGAGTACCGGGGGCGTGACTACTATAGCCCCGGGGCCAGTGTGCCTGCACTTCATCTCACGAGGTACAGTCAACTATTGCGTGTAGATTAGAAACCTAAGGCTGTCTGTGTTGACACAAATACGATTTATTAATACTTTATTATTATAATAATTGTCATAATCATTCACTGCTGCTATTTGTTTTAGTGAGGCATTGTATTTTCATTTGACTATGTAATGTAGGATGTAAAAAAAGTCCTGTTTATTTAACAGTTAATACAATTATTTTTCCTGTGATTTTTTTTACCAAGCATGTTAATGTTATTAGGTGTTTGGTTTTCTTTTACTAGTCCGTTTATATTTTCCTGAAGTGTTTTTGTATCATTTACATTTGTTGTTTCACCATTTAGAAGTTAGTCATTCAACTGCGATATTGGGATAGATATTTTATGTGGCACTTTTCCTGCCTTCAAATCGTGAGAGTACAGAAATTTCCCGTCATTATTTTCCTTGTGAATTACCTGATTCATAAAACAGCGGTTTCATATGGATTCTTTATATTATTACTAATATAAATTCAAAATTTTCTTCTCCAATTTGTTCTTCAGACAGAGTATGGCAGTGGACAGACGATCAGAGCCGAGGCAAGGAGAGCGCGTGCCATATGTGGTGGTGTATGGCAGCCCGGGCCTGCCGCTTATCCAGCTTGTACGTCGTCCCCAGGAGCTACTGAGCAGCGACAGTGGCCTCAGGCTCAATGCCTCCTACTACATCACCAAGCAGCTTATCCCTCCTCTGGAGCGTGTCTTCTCTCTGCTAGGAGTGGATGTTCGGCAATGGTAAGGTTCATCCTGGAGTAGGAGTACTCTTTGGATTTTATTGTGAAAGGTGTTGATAAAGGGAAAGTACAGAATAGATATTAAATTACACTTTTAAAGCTCTATTTGTGGGCTCAAATCCTTTGATGGCAACTTGACAACACACACACACACACACTGGAGTGAAGTTATACCATTACTGACATACATATTTTATCCAACTTGGAATGGTTTAATTAATATGAGCCTCATAATACATTCAGGGTTAGATGAACATCTGCTTCTTCAAAATTGTTACTGATTTTTTTCTTTTTCGAGTGCCTAATTAAATTTGGTTGGTGTGTGTGTGTGTGACCTGTTAGCATGTGTTTGTGTGTTCAGTCAATATTGCATGCATGTGTCCATCCAGGTATTTCGAAGGTCCCAAGTTGGTAAGAGCTCCCATCAACTCCATCAAACCACCAGCCCCAGGAGGAAGTACAAGAAACCCTCGACAAGGAACCATAGGTCACTACTTTGCTTCCAAACACTGCCCTCTGTGCTCCCAGCTGACTCTGGGGGGCGTGTGCACCAATTGCCAGAAAGACCCACAAAGAATGGTGGTCATTTTGGCAGCAAGAGAGCGTGAGGACTTGCAAACACACAGCAACATTACTGAGGTCAGTTATGGTACGATAAAACGTCAGGGGCTGGCTGGTAGCTGAGGATAACCCAATCACTTACACTTACTTTTAAGAATGCGGAGTGTGTGAAATTGGGTGCACTGTACCAATAGAAAGTTAACTTGCAGCAAATTGTATCTATCTAGATTTGTGCCAACTGTGTTGGCTGTCGTGATCCTTCCCTGTACATGGAGTGTATCTCTCTGGACTGTCCAGTTTTACATCGTCGCTTCAGAGCCCAGCAAGACCTGGACATTAGCCAGTCATGGAGAAGACTGCTCACCAACCTCTAGCACGTTCTCATCTTCATCAGTCAAAACAAATCACAACCCTGTATTGTCTTAAATTGTTATTGTATTATTTTGTAAAAAAAAAAAAAAAAAAATGCAATTTATGAATATAAAATAAAAGTGACTCACTATAACTTTATCTCATCTCTTGACATAAAAGTCTCGGTCTTCACCATTTTCTAGTTTGGAGAGTTCGAGTGCTCTCTTACTGGCTGCATGAACTGCATCCATCATTATACCACGAAACCCCGCCCTCTCCAGTGACCGGATTCCTTGGATGGCTGTGCCGGCCGGAGAACATACAAAGTCTTTCAGCTGAATAAAATAAATAATAATAAATAAATTACTCTAATGAGACAAAAGGTAATGTTACCTCTTGTGGATGCTTCCCATTCTCAAGGACCATCTTAGCAGATCCCTAGCACCATAAAATACAAACATTATCCATTTGTGTGCTGCAAAATCTAGTAATGATCATCAATTGTACTTGTTTAGAGTACATAATATTTCGCACTCACTATCATAGTATAAGCTGTGAGCTTGAGAGCCAATGATTTGGGGACACCAGCATACACGCCTCCATCTGCCAGAGCATCCATAATCATATACATCTGCAGTGTACACACACACACACACACATTCATCACGGCCAATAAATACCAATATTAAATAGTGTACATATATTCAATAAGTTAGTTCTCTCTTAATAATAGTCCACCCTGGCTTGTGTGACCACTCTCCATTCTCACTGCACTGTTTCATTACAGTTGTAAATACATTGTGGATATCTACTATTGTTCTTCTGCTTCCCCATATAAACTATCATTCTTTACGTTTTCCCGCCACCCACTAGATTGCTATGCATTTAGTTTCACCTAAAGACATCTCCACTTCCTCAGCGTTAGCTTCTATCATATACTGAAGCAGAGTGAGGAAGTATTTTGTGGGACAACAGCACTTCAGATCAGCAGGCGATTAAAAAAAAGATCCGAAACATATCTACAATTGGGCTGAACAGGGCCTATACACTTCAAGCTTATTCCTCCTCGTCCAACTTATAAAGCACCAAGTGAAAAGAAAGCTAGCTCATGGAACTGGTTGAGTAGGGCTTATAACTGTGACAAATAGCATATTAACGTACCACCGCCACTAACTCGAATAGAAATGGAGCTCCCATAAGTTTTTGCGTTTTAACTGCACCCGCAAAACAATTCAAAGCGGTAAACAATTCAATTTCTAAGGTGATACGGGTAATGGTCGCTAAA
>WLWI01001382.1_pt1 | contig 21101 bp, 12 predicted proteins | sample 6701501 | NCBI WGS metagenome assembly WLWI01 (sample SAMN12718690, study PRJNA515312) | sponge metagenome | isolation source: marine sponge | host: Mycale hentscheli | place: New Zealand: South Island, Marlborough, Capsize Point | collected 2014-11-01 | reverse complement strand
GTATGCGAAATTTAAAAACTGGACCTTATTTTCAGTAGCTTCAGTGTTAGAAGTCAAAATCATTCATATAAAAATAGTATAGTCTTTAGGCTCGCTCGCCATTTGTGCTCAAGCACATCACTAGTTACTAAACAATGCACATGAGTGACAGACATGAAGTTATTCTGGAGAGACTGCTGTTACCTTTTAACTTTTAGTGGCTAGCTTAACCAATAACTTAGGCAGCAAGTGGCCTGTTAAACTTAATTGCATTAAATAAAAGGTGTTTGAAATGATTATACTGCTCCTATATTTAGGTTGTGTTTACCATAACTAGTAGCTAGCTATACTAAGTTTTTACCTCAGTTAATGTTTCATAAACACCTGAGGCAGTTTCTTGGTCACTTGTACCATACAGCATTCCTCTTACCCAGAGCTGTAGAGGGAGTAAATGCTCAGTACATAATACATGCCGATTGTATGCCTGACGAAAGACATCTAATTGAGTATTTATTCGTGGTAGAAAAAATGTAAGCATAGAGGTCAACATTGTTATCTGGTGAAAGAAGCTGATGGTCTTCAAGACAAGAAAAAAGATGATAAAATGGTGATAAACATGTTGAAAACACATCTCTCCAAAGACGCTCTATCCTTTGGTGCACACTTCTTCCAGTGATAAAACTTCCAGCCCTGGTCCATGGCTAGGATGCCTTAACATGTACTGAGATACAAGTGTGTTTTCACCTCCATAGTCAGCCCTTACTCTTGAAGGTAGTCCGTAGGCTTCCACTGCTCCCATAAAAGCTGTAAGAACTGATTCAGCTCTGTTGTTATTGCTTGCTTGTAAATATACTGGGATGGGTGAGTAGCCATCAATCCTACCATGTATGACTATCCGCCATCTAATAAGCTGTTCGGACCAGCAACATGATATTGGAGTCGATGTAAAACATGACGAGATCTTAGTTCCACTCCGTATGGATCAACACGTAGTAGATTTCCCGAATTCTCCTATGCTAGATTCGAAACCCCTGAGCTCTCAAATGTCCTGCTAAAGTCTTTTGCCCAGCTAATGGAAATATTTTCACAAAATTGCTAACCAGATTATCTAAATCGTTGTCACTCATGTCATCAAAATTGAGCATACTTTCTAGCTCAAAGTGTAATATTAGTCTTCGAATAGTGCGAGCTGAGCAGCCATATACCTTAGCTATTTCTTTTTGAGTAAAATTCAACTCCAATTATTTCTTGAGCTGTTATAGAAAGACCTGGTCTTCCTTTTCGTGTCGTAGTAATAGCTGTTTATCTTCCTCAAGAACTATTAGCTCATTAATCATCTTTCTCATGCTTTCTATTGCCCTTGAATATTCCTCCAAGTCAAAGAGTAGTGGATAGAGGTGTTCCAATCTCTGAAAAATGTTTTCAAGAGACAAAATAGCTCCATCAAGATCTAGATTTGGAGTAATAGAAAGTGCTATTGTTGTATTAGCAGTTTCAACAGCTTCTAAAATATCCTCCATAATGTAGAATAGAAGACCACTTACGTTTATAGCGATTGTTAAGTCACAGTAGGTAAAAGGTCGCATTGTGTGACCACACTTAGCAGAAGCGTGTGTGGTAGTGACGGGGACCTAAAGCCCAGGCAAATCAAACATCGAGGGTCCGAATCGAACATCGAATCGAACAGCGAGGGTCCGAATCGAACGTGGAATCAAACATCGAAGGTCCAAACCGAACATCGAAGGTCCAAATCGAACGTCGAAGGTCCAAATCGAACATCGAAGGTCCAAATCGAACGTCGAAGGTCCAAATTGAACATCGAGGGTCCAAACCGAACATCTAAGGTCCAAATCGAACGTCGAATGTCCAAATCGAACATCGAGGGTCCAAACCGAACATCGGAGGTCCAATCGAACATCGAAGGTCCAAATCGAATATTGGAGATCCAAATCAAACATCTAAGTTTTAAGTCGAACATTGAAATTCCAAATCGAACATCAATCTTATAGTTGAAATAGGTGGTCCTTATAGAAGATCGGATGTTCTAAGATAAGATCTACGTGTATATCCTTACGAGAGACCAAGGATTCAAATCTAAGATCGGTCATGATTTTTGTCCACTGGGGCGTTCCATAGAGCTGAAGATAGGAGAGGTGGGGTAGAACAAAAGCTCATATGGTGGTTCAGAAAAAAAGAGAGTAGGAGAGGGAAACTTATGTAACTTTAACCAATGGTAGAGAATGGTAACTGAGCTAGATAACTTGTGCTACTGCATTCTTACTACTTGCAATACGTCAAGCGCCACTATGTGGCAGGGTACTTGCTAGTGATATTATAATCTCTTTCCAAAAGAACAAGCAATCTGTTAGCTATTTTAATGAGGCATCAAAATAGCTCGACCAATGAAAATGGTACATGGAAACGCTGTCTTCATAAGAGAAGAAGGAAAATTAGCTAGAAACACTCAGTGATATAAAAATTTTCAACGCGAATTCACGGCTGGCTGCAAGAAATTATTTGCTCACGTGATTATGACGTGACGCTAGGGGGCGTTGCCCATAAAAGCTGGTACCTACGCGGAGTTTGAAAGCTTGCGTTTTCTCAACAATTAGCCCGAAAATAACAAAAGTAGCACAATGAAAGGTCTTAAATCTTCATCCTGAGTAAGTTCATACCTAAATCAACTGTTAATTGTCAACAATCTCAAAAATCAGAGCGTGTTAGACAGACAGACAGATCACAGATAAACAGACAGGACGATTACTATAACCCTCTCCCAAGCGGACCAAGCCATCCTTGAATTCAGCTGTGAACACGGCAGCAAAATGTGCAATGCATGCGAGCAAAACTATTACGGTTGAGTACTGTATAGGGTTTCTTGGAGGAGCACACGCCCACGTTTGAAAGAAAATAACTACTTGGCTTTGAATTCAGACCAAATTATACAGTCTCTTATTATTATATGCTCAGTAATACCATTACCTTTCTGATTCATATTAATGTCATGAATATATATATATATATAGTTTGTGATGCACACTCTTTGCGATACCATTTTTTATTCAATCTATATGATTTCACTCAAACACACATTTAATTAGACCATTGGTCACACCTGCGACATTCAGTTATATTATCAAATACTTCAGGTAGTTCATAGAGCATATTTCATGTCTAATGGCTGGAACACAGGTAGCAGGTACAGTTGCAGACGTGGATATGATTACAGAAGCTTAGAATGAGAGCAATCTGCCAGATATTTTTAGTAGTTCTCCCTGGTTGAACTGCATTACACTTAAGTCATCACCATTTGCTATATAGTTGAAGAAAAAGTTAATCACTGAATGCCAATAGTGTAGTAGTATGATGACAATTCCTACATGATAAGCAAAGGCTATGGCAAATACTCCGCAATCTTTTCTGCCCTTTCGCTGCTATATCGGATGATATTTAATTGGGAGAAACTTTTCACCCATTCTCTTCTTTATCCTCTTCTTATGAATGAGAGCAAGCTGAACTTGCAAACTGGATGAAATTGATAGGCCACAAAATTTGGAATCATTGATCTTATTAAGGTTATCCAATGCAGCTGTTATCACACAGTGAAATGTGCCAGTGTGATGGATCTGAATTAAATCACCCAATAATATAATATAATATAATAGGGGCCTGGGGGCCCTGATTCAATGGGGGGGGGGGGGGCCCAATATTAAATGACGTCGGTTTTGTATTACATTTACCAGCTTGCATGCCAACTCAACTTGGACAGGCTAATAAGTATGATTCCCATCAATCCCACACTGTATACACCATAGCACACAATAAATCTATTTGACCATAAGTTGTACACTACATTTGTAACCATCTGGTGTTTTTACAATCCCACCCAATATGGGAGAAGCAGACTGAGCTATTCTTTTAATGCAGTATTCAACATCCAATGAATACTTTATAGCTAATAGCACCGATAAACATGGTGTAATTCACAATTTAAGGGTTACCAATTCTCTTGCTATTGCATTCAGTACAGTACTGTGATCTTCAGCTAAGGATTGTGTCTAGCTTAAAAATGAAGAAAACTTTGATAATAGTATTGTATATCCTCGCTAGTAATCTGGCGGATTATGCAGGTATGCATTATTAGTATGTATCGTATGTAATTTTCATTAAAGATTCTAGTTTCATGGCTACAATCAATTGAACTTTTAAAATATTGGTGAATGAATATAAAAGAGTATTTTCTCATACATTTTATATAAAAGGGTTTTACAATACTCTTAGTAAATGAAGCCGTTAGTGTTCAATTATTCAAGTAATCTAGTAATCAAGCAATGTACAAAATATAGAGTTATGTTGGGCCATTTTCAAAATAAAGGTTAATGTTTTAAAATAGGCTTTTAGCAAGACACCCATCCGTTTAATCTCACATGGAATCATTATTGTCTAGAAGAGCAGCACATTACATCTTTCTTATAGAAAACAAACAAAAGGAATGTTAAGTTCAGAGTAGTCCTGCAACTAGAAGAAATGTCTGGATATTGGTATAAGTATAATCCAAATCTAGAGTTACTACAGAACAAAATCATAAAGGGATATGCACTATAGTCTGTCCAAGTTGAGTTGGCACGACCGCAAGCGGGGTAAATGAGGAATACATTTAGTACTTAACCGGAAGCAATTTAGTCAAGTCAATCCAAGTCAATTAAGGGTGCTCACACACTCTTTGAGCGCGAAAAACCCCAGGTTGCTAGGGCCTGTTAAACTTACTTCTGCTTTTCCCCCGAATTATTTTATTTACGCAGGCCAGCAAGTACTGCTAGGGCACCTACCGAGAATGAAGACTGGAAGTCGATCGCATCTCAAGAAATACCCCGTCACCATTTTGGACTTCTTGGCAGTACTGCACGGCTACCGCCGTAGTCTAGAAGCTGATTTTTTGTATATCATTTTCTTACCCGTGCGTGCATGCCATAACGTTGAGTTTTTGTTGAATTTTACTATTTACTCACCTTACCACGTGAACTATTGTCGATTATTTCCGTGAAATTCCGTACATTAAAAATATCTCAACGTTATAGGGTCGACCCCTTGTGGCGGCCCTAAACCGCTATAGTTCATTCCTGAGCAGCACGCAAGATAAGATTCTGGATCCATTACTTTAGAGCGCTAGAATTTTTTATTGTAAGTTGACTCCGCCCCGCCCTATCAGTACGCGTGTAGTAGTGGTGAGTGAGGCACAGCTGCACAATTTGTTACGGAGCGGGGCGTGAGTTTGTGGTAGATAAAACGCACAGCTGGAGTGCGCTACTAAAGGCGCCCAGGCGTTGCTACACCGTATGGTGAGCACCCTTTTGCAAAACGTCAACGTTGCACGTGAAAAACGGGCGGTTACCAAGTGCGCTTTAATTCTGTAACAATTGTAAGAAGCAGTTTAGTGAAGTTTATGTAGTTTTTCGGGCGCTGTACAGCTCATCTCGTTCTTTTTCAGCTATATTTATGATTCTTACACGCAGGTAATCTACAGCAGATGAAAAACACAGACTGGTAAGGCATTCTAAAGAGACAAGATTAAAAGCAGTCGATTCTACCTACTGTGTCCCAAGAAGTAATCTGATATTCACAGGATTCAGCAGTACAGCATTGTTAACTTGTAGCTAAAGTTAGTAGACTTTCTTGTTAAACAAAGTTATCAATTGTTTCATGTATTTATAATAATTATATATATATATATGAGATGATAGAATTTAAGTTTTTTATTCGGAGCAAGCTTTCTAATGGTGCAAACCCCCGGATGCGTAGCTGTTTCGTTCAAAAGTTATTCAAGTTTTTTTTCCTGGCCAACTCAACTTGGACATACTATAGTGAACTTAAAATATCAGATATTAAACAATACAGCTGTCCATCTGTGCTTGGTAGCATTCAAACATTCGCTGATTAACACAACCTCCTTCTAGTCTGGCATAGCCAGAACCTTTACGAAGCAGAGAAGGCTAGCCGTTCTATAGGAATTACAGTAATGGTTGCTTACTTTTACTGCAGCCACGGCTAGCAGGATGGGATGCCAAACACAAACACAGTGCATAATACGTAGGAGCAGCGATTGCAAGCGTTTTGTAGGAGTAACGCTGGCTCTGTTACCTACACTAGTGAGTATAGGACGCTCACTTATTTCACTGATGCTCCCTACGGCCAATAAATGTTACTGACCACATCCCAAAATCTGGGCACTAGAACAGCCAAGGTGCATGATCGTTCCAACCCTTTCTCCCTTAGCGGCTCAGTAAGGATCTGGCTATACCAAACTAACCACCCACCCACTCAGAGTGTTTCATTTTAAGCACTAAAAGCCTACCTTAGTTTAATTACTACGTTTTCTCTCTCCTATTCATTTTACAGCACATAGGTGCAAACTCTTTGTGCTAGATGACCTAGCTTGATATTACAAAACTGTATCCCTGGCTAGCCTAATGAGGTAGCTACAGGTCGATGTGTATAACTTGTGCAATGGAAACAAAAGATGTAAATCTGTACCGTGCAATGAACGCTCACCAGTAGTAGCTAGTTCCCAGCATAACTCCAGCGCTGCTCTGTCAACTTGTGGCATAAATGCTGAAGTTGGCAGCAGAAATTATTTGCTCAGGTGACTAAGACTGTGCAAAAAAGATTACAATCATAGCTAGGATCACAAAAAATTCTGGTACATTTTGGGAATTTACATTATCCAGTATTAGTTTGGTTTGGTTTAATGTCCAAGCCCCTGACATAATGTTTAATATACAGCAGATTGATGAACAAAAAATATTTGGGGGTGGAGGGTGGGGATAGGACAGCCTACCAATAAGGGCTCAGTGGAAAAAGGGGATAACTGACATAAAGAGCCTTTTGAGATAATTTGAGGTTAAAGTTACTACTGTTTGTTTTAGATAAACCCATAGCATAAATAGAGATAAACCACGGAGGAGTATAATAGCCAGGATAGAAATATGAACTTTGACCCCTAATTGCAATGTAGTGAATTGACTAGGAGAGCTGGAATTTGCTGCACAAGTTTAGGACACATTAAACTATTGACTGATGACAAGAACTCAAAAAAGGTGAAAATGTCAGTTATTCCCTTTTTCCACTCACCCCTTCAATTGTAACCACAGAACCAGAAATGTGACTATTAATTAAAATCACTACATATCATTGTAACTGAAGGTTACTACATTATTATGATTCAATGATCTTTATGTAGTTCATCATTAGTGGTTACAAGTGTTTGATCTAAACTATTAATAGTTAAAAACTTATAATAGTTCAGGCCAAACTGTTATAACCACTGAACGTGAAGTATATTCAGCTATTATTTTATTGCTTTCTTCAATAAGTGAAAGCCTCAACCTTATGAAACTTCTAGATTGGCTCCTGCAACAAAGCACAATTGGCAAGGAAATGAATGTTGTACAAGCTGTGATCAAGTCGAAAAGATTTTTGTTAATTTATAATTATGCATTGCACTAATATTCCACTACTACTATGGTGGGTGGTGTATCATTTCCACTGAATGTTTTTGGGGGAAGGGGCACCAATGTATTATAGCTTAATTTTGGGGAGGTGGGGAAGGGACACAGGATCCCAGTACCCCAGTGGTTTCTTCATTTATGCTTTAACACAGGGAATCACCTAACTACACCCCCTCCCACCCAAAATTTGAGCCATAATATTGGTGCTCTCCCAAATGCAGTGGAGAAGTTATTCATGATCAACACATACAAGAAGATGCAATATACATTTAATAATCATTTTGATTTGATCACAACGTTCATCTTCATAGCCAACTACTTTGTTGATGTATAGTTTACAAATAGTATACTATCCACTCTGCTAAAATAAATCAGGGACCAATCTAGAGATTTCGTCAGGTCATAGTTGAATGTAGATAAGCTTATAGACTTGTGTTGTATCATCTCTCTCTCTATATATATATATAGTTGGCAAATGGTAGTGAATGTGTTTTACCTGAACTATTATTGGTTATACAACTATTAATTAAAGCAATAAACACAAATTAACTATGTTTAATGAAAATTATGTAGCTAGCTGTAGCACACTCTTAAAAATGGGGTTTTAGAATAACCTTGTTTTAGTGTTTAATAGGAGGTGCTACCTGGACACCACAGTTGAAAACATTATACTTAAATGAAGAAACTAGAGGACATAAGTTATTAAGTATTGGCAAAAATTGTATTGGTGTGGAAGTTATCACGGCTTAAATTGGGATATCCAAGCAGTGCCTCCTGGTATATACCTTGCTAGGTGTTATTTAAGCACCCCGTTTTAACTGAGTAATTATATGCAGCAACTCTGATAAGTGTCCAGGCTACAAAATTGTGTAGGGCAGTCTGCTTTGATTTCTTTTACCTCTATTTTTTTTCCTGATCATTATCTTTTAGGGATTTGATAAATCTTTTGATTTTCCCACATTATATCAGCTGCAACCGGTTTACAGAGGTTTAATTTTGCTTCAAGTAAAAAAAGTAGTAAGATAATTCTCATAGGCTCTGATGTATATAGGGATGTATTTTGAAGATGGAAAACCAAGTATTTCTAAAGCTATATAATATATAATATTTTAGAAATTTATATAGCTATTGGGATAGCGTTGTAATGTTAGCTAACTAAAACAAAAATGAAAGCTTATAATAGTTTGCTCTTTTGTCATAACTCAAATGAAACGAAAGTGATAAAATATTAAAATAAAATAACTGTAACTAAACGGTTAACACATCATATGATTGCAGAAACTAATGAAAACAAACTATTACCATAAAATGACCACACCCACTACTTAAAATGGGCTACTTTGAAACTGTTAGAGTCTTTAACAGCTAGTCTTGCAGACTCATGCTCAATTTCCAGCAGTTTATCAGTGGCGTCCTCCAATGATGTCAAACTCCCAAAAAATTCTGCATAAATTTCCTTTGCCCATCTTCTCACATCCTCACAACTAAACTTCATGGAGTTAGGAGCTAATATATATAATCCCCATACCTGTAATGTTGCAGCCTTTTGAATTACTAATGTAGTATGTCTTCCATTGTATGGCTGAATTACATACATTCATTCCTTCAGCTCTACTTCAATTACTCAATGTGTTTCTTGGCCACGCTCAGCATGGTTCTTATTGGTCTTGCACATTCAACTCAATTGGCCCAATTTGCCATAAGTTCTACAATTATTTTGCTTACTGAAACAAAGGTCGGGCATATGGTTTGTCGTACCATACCAATAGCAAGGTGGGCGACGGCTAGCTGGATTAGACTTAATAGCATGAACAGTAGAGTTATTTGGTGAAATAGCAGTTGTATTTGATTATCCACCAGTGGGTTCAAATGTTTGTAGCTCACTAGCATGCAACTCAGTGATTTCCATTCCATAAGCGATATCAATAAGTTCCATATGCGATATCAAGAGCATGTTTCAGAGTCAGTACTTCAGTACTTAGCAATATATGCGGGATTGTTTCTCTTCTTATATCCAACACAAATTGGTCCTGCAAGGCTTCCTCCAGATTTGCTCCAAATCCACATGTATCTGCTAAACCCCGTAGAGCTGCTAAGTAAGCAGTCACTCCTTCACCATTCTTCCTTTTCCTCTGTCAAAACAGACTGTTCAGCAATCTCTATTCTAGGTGCGCTTCGAGCACATCAACCAATTCTTCATACCTTTTTGTAGAAGGCTTCTCTGGCACCAGTAAATTACTCTGAAGGGAATAAGTTTTTGTGTCAATAACCGTTATAAATACCACCGCCAATTTCTGATCGGCTTTCTTAATATTGTTCACAACGTATTCGTTGAGGTACTCAACATACAGTTTTCAGTCATCTTCGCCAGGCTGAAATGTATCTATGTGGCTGATCTAAGCTGCCATCCTCATCGCCACTTTTAGGTATTCTAAGAGTTATTTCATCAGTAGGAAAATAGTGTTACAATGTGCATGAATCACATGATAAGTGAATGATATATACCATGTTAACTGCATGATAATAACGTATCAGTAACTATGGAAATGACTTGCACAATAAATATTTTAGTCAATATATCACATTACTGTATGCCTTCCTGGGAATTATAGCTAGCTAATCATCAGTTCTACTATTTGAGTATTAGACAAAGTAAGCATGAGGACTAGAGTGAATCAAAATGGATAAATACAATACAATATAGTGACTGTGTTCCTACATGAAAGGGCAATGTTAATGATGCGTTGGACTAGTATTCTGAAAAAAGTCCACTGTACAATAAAATATAAACATTATGGCGAATATGATACAGTAAAAGGAAGTTCATGGAATCTGTTTACACATCGTGGTTACACCACATCCTAAAATTCTATAAAAGCAGCTGACTCTCTCTTAGCTCGCTTCCTTACAATGTCATCTTTCAAGTCAAATCAAGCATTCTGTCCGAAATGAACCGGCGAACATTAACATTTTGTCAGGCTCAACAAATCAAAGGTATTTCAGATTGGATATAGGATGCTAAAAATAAGATTAATTCATACTGGCAGTAACCGTGTCTTGAGTGTGGGATACACCTCAAGAAGTATAGAAATAAGGTAAGGTCATCTCCATGCAGATATAGCTTTTCTGAGTAATGCTTTGAACATTAGCATTCCAATTTACCCATTCGATTCAGGGTGACATATGCTTCAAGAAGAACAGTACCACTTGGAAGCTTGGGATGTGCACTGAATGCACATGTCTCAGCTCAACTTGAAACTTGTAGATGTCCACCTATACATCCTGTTGTGAAAAATCATGAACCTTGGTGCTGGACATGGCTTCACTAAGTCCCCTGGCTTTTGCTGACTGCTGTAAGAATTCTGGGATTATCCTGGCCTGCTTTCTGGATTGGGATACTGTACTTGTTGGCAGAGTGACCTGCACATAATCTTAGGTAGATCAACTTTCCCAGATCTAGTGCTATTCTCACATTTGACTCCATGCCTTTAAAAATTCACCTGTATGCTGTAAAAGCAGGACTTTTAATATGGATGTGCATACATGCTAAAAACACTGAACAAAGCAACTGAATCAATATAACTCAAGAGTTTTACTCATTAGCATAGGTCCCAACAGTCCAGATTTCAGCACAACACTTATAATATCTTACCTTTTGTCCTGCACACCAGCCAATGTCCCTACCAGTACCTAGTCCTACAGAGTTATACAGCCAACTTTACACTTTCAGATAGCAACCCTAGTGCAAACTACTGCAGTGAAGATATCAAGCATAGAATACACCACCTATTACACTGGTCAGAGTGATATGGCAAGAGATTTCACGCTTGGGCTTTATTTTTACTCACCACTAACTCATGAAAATAATTTAGCCTGCTCTTGAAATGTTTTTCCCCAACTCATGTAATAATTATGTATAATTTATATATAAGCCTTTAAATTTAATAGTGGTGCTGTTTTGGCGTTCCTTTGTGATCCTTCCTTTTAATTTTCACTTTATTTAATGCTTTTCTAGTTCAACAGCTATCTCAGCTAATTTGAAGGTAGAGAAGTTAAGTGCATTTGAAGTACTAGATTTTTACCACAACATTTGACCTATTATGCTAGTAAAGCTCCTAAAAGAATCATGGGCTATGGAATGAGTACTTTAATGCTCATACACACCTTTCTATTTTTTTTCTCCTTATTCATACTCAATGTATTTTGTCCTTTTTTTTTTCTTTTTCTCCTTCATTTCCATTTCTGTTTTTTTTATGTTCTAGTTTGTCTCTTTAACTATTAGTCTTCTAATCTCTGTCCATTATATTGCAATAATTCATTACTATGGCACTGAAGGTTGTCATCAGTGACATTCTTGTTCTGGGAGATAGGGGAGGTGGTATGGGGGGAGAGGGGGGGAGGGGAGCTATGCTGAGGGGTTCGCACTTCATGTGAATTTTTTGTAGTTGCTTTGGACACAAAGAAATTAGGAAATTGTGATTGCAATAATATTGCTATAATACAATCTGCAACATGTACTGAGTGGCAAATATTACTTGCTTATTTTATTGTAACAAGTTGATTCTAAATATCACTTTTTTTATTTAGTTCCACCTCCTAACCTGGGAGATGTTCGACTACTAGATTCTGTTGTAAAAGGGACAGGAAAATCTGCAGAAGTTTCTGGCGTAGCTCAGGTTTTTCTTTCTGATGGTGGTTTATCACCACCAACATGGTCTTATATATGCCCTGATTATTTTCTTCGTGATGAAGCAACTGTTTTCTGTAAACAAATTGGCTATATCAATGGAACATATTTCCAAGCACAATTAAATAACAGGTATGTTTACATGCAAAAGTAAAACTATCCTCACTTATATGTTTATTGAATTCCTACTTGTTAGTATTCATTTGCATAAAATGTATAGTTTATATGAGAAGCAAGACCAAATTCAAAATAATCACCTCTATTCAAATAACTAAAAAATAATGGTACCCCATGCAGTATGCTGAATATTATAAAAAATCAATTAATTCAGAGTCAATGTGTGGGTTTGTTCGTTTGTTTTTTCCATCACATTAAAAGATTTATTGGTAAACTAAATTGTGTACTGTATGTATTGTATGATGTATTGATTATTATGAATAGCTATTTTAACAAACAATAAAAAATTAAAACAGAAAGAACTGCACATGATTACTTTCTTTTGTGCTTATTATTATACAGTATCTATCCAACATGGGTGGAAAATGTTACCTGCCCTCCAAATCCTCAATATGCTCATATATTGCATTGTAACTGCTTCTTTAAGCGCAACAACACCAACTGTGAGAGTTCTACTAGAAATGTGATTGGAGTCACTTGCTGTAAGTTTGACTATACTGTTCAAACTTGATTGTTTGATCAGTAAGATTATGAATTTATGCAGTAAAGTAACACTATTAACACTGCTTTGAATGCAACATCTTGATTTCTTTTTCTGAATTTTAAAAAGACCGGTGTTTACTATAATTATGGCAATAAATGCATTTCAATAAAAAAAAATTGTACAAATATTATAGCTACACATAGAGGTAATAATGGAAGCTACTCAAAAAGTGTTTAGTGATTTCAACCACTATTATACTCGGCTATTAGTATTGAAAAAAAGTTCACACTTAACACTGTAACAAAGTATAATCTTATTTATTTTGCTAATTTGATATATCATTACAAGGATACTTGGCAAGCGAAGCGAGTGGGACACAACTGTGACATTACCGGGGTAACACAATTGAAAATCAGGGTAACACGATTGAAAATTATGGTAACAAGATTGAAAATCGTAGATATTGGTTGGTTAGCTGTGTAAGGGAGCGACAATTTGCAGGGGCTTGCACGGTTGAGATTCCATGGCTGATTGGTGAGTGAAGCTAGCGGTACACACTATACAGTGGTGTCGAATTGAGAATCGGGGTTGTTTCTTTATATATGTGTGGACGTACATATGTCATTGTACCCTCGCGTATTTTTGTGTTAGCTCGTTGTTCGACCCCGTCCCAAACTTCACTAAACAGAATCCTCAGGTTTAGCGATCATTACCCGAATCACCTTAGAAATTGAATTGTTTACCGCTTTGAATTCTTTTCTGGGTGCAGTTAAAACTCTAAAACTTACTGGAGTTCCATTTCTGATAAAATTACAACAAAAAAATGCTGGCCATCTTTTTTTTTTGTAGAGCTGAGAGCTTGTTCAAGTGTTACTGTTAATTGAGGAAGTCAGAATGGCTTAAATTTGATACTACAAAAGTTATCGCTACCCATGAAAATGAGGTTTGAGACTAAAACATTTACCAGATGCAATTTCAAAACTTCAGCCGTTTTTGGGGGGGCTGTTCAGTGCCCTTGTTGGTTGTCAAGAGCCACTGTTAGTGAAAATGGCTTATTAACTATTAATACTGAGGAAGATCCTACTCTGGGGGAGCTGAGATAAGTAGCTAATTCCGTATTGTAACTAAAAATACAAACATAACGCTGGCTTAACTTTTTTATAGCTGGGATCTTGTTCAAGAGTTGCTGGTAATTGAGGTAGTCAGAATTACTTAAGTTAGATACTACAGAAGTTATAATTACTCAGGTAAGAGAGTAATTCTGTATTTGTATGCTAGATTTAATTGTCAATTGCTATTATACTGTTTAGCATCAACTAAGCTACGATATATATTATGTAGCAACAATACAATAGTTTTATGTTACCTAACTAGGCAGGCTCGCTTGCCGTTTTGTGCTCAGTTACATCTCTTAGTTATCCAGCGAGAGAAGCGAGAGAGATACTATTAGGAGTGGACACTCCACCCAAGATATCTTCACAATTATATCTATAGGTACATGTCCCATGAAATAACACATGATTGTACTGTGCAAACTCATTACCCTAGTAGTTATAGCAACGGCTAAAATTGCCCATTTTCTTGGTTTTCACAGCTACCTTTCCTCTTGTGTACTCAACTGGGGTTAGAGCAGCTGCTATAATATCAGCTGGGAGTGTGGGTAGCCCCTACAACCAACTTTACTTGTGAGTTACCAGACCTCTAGTACTAACTACAGTACTGCAGATATCTAGTGTGGAATAAACCACTCAGAACACTCAGCAGAGTGATATGGCTAGATATTTCACTCTCAGGCTTTATTTTCACTCTCCTCTGGCTCTTGAAAATAAAATAGCCTGATCATGAAATATTTCACCATATCACACTCTGACTCATGTAATAAGTACAACAATTATATATATATATAAGTACCTAAAAATATCATTGTGAAGATATCTAGGGTGGAATATATATATATATTCATTTATTTATTTTTAGGTACATGACCTGTGAAATAACTCATGATATTTCATGTTGTTATTTCACGTTGTATTGTGCAAGCTCATTACCAAAGTAGTTATAGCAACAGGCCATGCTCAACACTTTCCCTGATTTGTACAGCTAATTTCCTCTGATGTAGCCTACCCAACCTGGTTAGAGCAGCTGCTAAGATATCAGCTGGGGGTTTGAGGAGCCCGTGAGTTAAGGTCCTAGTACAAACTACTGTAGTGAAGATGTCTAGGGTAGGGTAAACCACTTATTACACTTGTCACAGTGATATGGCAAGATACTTCACTCTCAGGCTTTATTTTCACTCGCCTCTGGCTCATGAAATAAATTAGCCTGCTCGTGAAATATTTCGCCATGTCACATTCTGACTCATGCAATAAGTACTATATATATGTATGTATGGAATGTATGATCCTTAACTATGCTCCATAAACACAAGTTTTTTCTACTAAAAACAAGGTTTTTAGTCTTGACCCCACTTTCTTCCCATACTACAGCATTAAACAAGTCTTACTTGAAACTTGGGCTCCAAATTGTGAGATAATTCCTGCGAAAGGTTTGTTTTTTCAGGTCCCAAAAAGTTATTGCAACTGGTCATTATGGCATTTAAAACCCTTTACCAGATGTAATTTCAAAACTTAGTCTTATCTTGGTTATGTCCAGTTGTGCGAAAGTTTCGATTGTTTTTTTCTATTCAAACAATTGCGAGGGTAGTTACTAAGGCACTGAGAACCACCTTTTTGCATATACTTAATTTAAAAACTCGTACTTATTATTTAGTAGCTTGAGTGTTAGAAGTTAAAATCATAACAATACTGCAATTTTAGGCTCACCAGTCATTTGTACACAAGCACATCACTAGACTATATTATAATATGCTAGTGTGTCAGTAACGATGACGACAAAGTTGGACGACAAAGGTGGTGATTGACTATGATGTGTGTATTCATTAATAATTCATGAGTTAAAAGTGTTAATTGTAACTAAAAAGCGGGTGAAATTGGCGAGAAGGCGGCAAAGAAAGACATAAGCGCGGCAGGCAATAAAGCGACTAAAAAAGTGGGTGTAATCGGCGAGGAAAGGCGGCATAGGTTTCAAAAATAAAAGCTTATGTACCACAGAGAATGCAAATGTTTCCCAAAGTTTAAGTCTGCAGTCATGATGGGACAGAGAGACAAAAAATGAGAAGGGACTCCCTGTCTCAAGAAGAAGAGCTGAAGAAAGGAAAGGAGGGAGATAAGAAAAGCTGAGATAATTCAGGAAAAAAGAGAGCAGGGGAGGGAAACTGATGTAACCTTAAATAAGTGGCAATAAGTAACTTCTATGGCACCCCGTTTGTAACAAAAATCATGGGGTTACAATGTATGCATAATAAGCAACTGGAATCGTATATGGTGTACATTATAAGTGTGACTCTTATATAGTATACATTACAAACACAGGTCTTATGTGGTATATATTATAGTCTTATATGGTATACATTATAAACGCGTATCTTGTGCGGTATACATTAGTCTTATATGGTATACATTAAAAAACTCGGATCTTATGTGGTATACATTATTGGTCTTATATGGTATACATTATAAGAAACAAGTCTTGTATGTATTAGTACATTACTGTATAAGACTGTTATATGATATACGTTATAAGGGCGGTCAAAGACGATGCCCTGGGAGGGGTGTAAAGTGCTATCCTTTACCTCTCAGTCAGGAGTAAAATGCAACTGAATGCCAATAAAAATTCAGTTTGAATATGGACAGTTACAGCATGTATTACTGCTTGCTGAACCCCATCTGTAGTAATAGATAAAGAGCTTACTTTGTGCTGCATCACAGATTCAAGGAAAGATAAAAATTTGTACTATATCTATAAGCTGTCTAAGATTTGGAATTGTTTCGTTTTGTTGATGACAGCCGAGGATATCACATAACTATGTGCAAAAAGGAAAGCTCTGGGATAAATGAAGTTGAAGTGAGTGCTACTACTGCGAATTTTTTATGAGGTGAACTATCTCACTTACCACACTATGTTTGCATTAATTGTATAGCAATTACAGACTGCTGTATGAAACTTGTGTGCAATTGCAGAAGTTTACTTGAAATTATGCCATTGTGATAGCAGCGCAAGCATAGTTATATCCCATAGCAACACTGATAGGAAGTGCACCAGGAAAGCTTTAGCTTCATTGCTAAGAATCCAGAAATTCAGAATATTTCTTTCCTGTGTGAATTAAATACTTATAAGCATTTTATTTAACATTTTCCTATCATATAGCAAGGAAACAGAGAATATTGAAAAGTTCCGAAGTTGGTAGCAAGCTATAATTAAGCTAATACTGTTCAGGTTCTAGTCCTTCACGATAAGACTATGTCAACAGTTCCCGTTATACTTAAATCGAGCTTGCGCATAGTCATTAGTTTCGCCTTTGTCCATGATCTCCACAATGTCTTCGATGTGGGCGTTGTCTTCGAAGTCGGCATTGTCTTCGATGTCGTCAACATCTGTCTTGTTGTTTAAACACTACATACTTATCATTATATCTTAGTTACCCCTTTTCTCAGTTATTTGTGTAACTCACCAGATATTCCTCATTTTAATATCTGTATTCATTTATTTCTTCTGTTTTCAAGGTACTCTGTATGCTGATTTTAAATTACAAGCTCATTAAACTTATGCTATTAGGTTATTTTAAGTGTCAGAGCTATCTTTAACAGAACAGCTAATAATCTGAGAATTCAGGCAGCGGGAGAGCAGCTTCCCTAGAGTAATTGTAGCCTCCTTAGCATTACAGGGCGCAATATTATGGTCGGACCGGTCATTCACCGCTCAAAATATCCCAATAACCGAGCATTTCAGCTTCTTACCGGTCACTGTGGCGAGTCGTTAATTTGCGCATGCGCAAAAACTTGTAAACCTTGTAACCCGGAGGGTGGAAAAATGGAAAAAGTAACTAGTAGTAGCAGTGCTACCAGCAGTCCTACCCACAGTTCGAGCTCCAGCGGAGTCAAGAAACAGAAGCAGCAGATCAGCATCGTTACTTTTAGTAAGTGGCAGTCATTATATAATCGCGATCACGATAGTTTACTCTGGTTGCATTGCGACAAAGATCGAGACAACAAGACGTCAGTTTCTACTATTTGGTGCTATGTATGCCACAAGTACGAGGGTTCCATCGCTGGGTTGAAGAATTTTTCTCGAAATTGGATTGAAGGCTCTACGAATCATAGGGTTAGCAACGTGTTGGTGGACCATGCCAGCAGTAGTCAACATAAAGCGGCTATGGTGCATTTCAATAAAGAAGTTGGAGCCCGAAGCAGCTCATCAGTTTCAAACCAGTGACTCTCCACTTGCTCGATGTGTTCTGAAAGTTGATCAGACTACAAGAGAGAGACTCTGCAAGAAGTTTGATGTCTGCTATGTTCTTGCAAAAGAAGGATTGTCTTTTAAGAAGTATTCAAAAATTTTGGAGTTGGAGAGCATGCATGAAGTTGACATTGGTGTAGCATACAGAAATGATGTTTCTGCACGAACATTTGTCCATTACATAGCTCAAAGTCAGAGGCAAAATTTCTTACAAAGTTTTTCAGAAAAAAACACTTCTTTAGTGTCCTACTGGATGGAACAACGGATTCTGATAACTTGCAGGATGAATTAGTAATTATTCTTTATTGTGGTAAACACGAAGCAAGCACTGAAATAAAGTCCTTTGCTAGATACCTTTCAATTAGGGAATCCTCAGAGAGCTGATTCAGAAGGATTAACGAAATGTTTGAGTGGCTGTCTGAAGAGAATTGGACTTACTAACCTAAAGGATGCTGATGAAGTGCTTAAAATGCAGCCAATTCTTGTAGGTGGTGGCACGGATGGAGCATCAGTAAATATTGCTCAACACAGCAGTATCCAAGAATTGCAAGCAGCACTTCCATGGCTCTATTGGTCATGGTGTTATGCCCACCGCTTAGAGTTGGCTGCCAAAAATAGTTTAGTTAGCAGTCTTTTCAAGAATATTGAAGAAATGCTTCTTCGCATATACTACCTCTATGAGAAGTCTCCAAAAGAATCTCGGGAGTTAATTTCGCTAGTGGAAGAATTGAAAGAGGTTTTCGAGTTTCCACCAGGAGGAAACATTCCTATAAGATCTCAAGGTTCGAGGTGGATAACGCACAAAAGAAGAGCACTCCAAAGAGTTGTGGACAGATATGGTGCATATATCTGTCATTTATCAGCACTATTGGAAGACACATCTTTAAAAAGTGTAGACAGAGCACACCTTGCTGGATATCTTGGAAAGTGGTCAGACGGAAATAACCTCGTAGGATGTGCACTGTATGTTGAGATTTTAAAGCCACCCTCTTTGCTTAGTTTGACTTTGCAAGGTTTGGATCTTGATATTGTCTATGGAATAAAACAGATCTTAAAGAGCATCGACAGTTTGAAGTTTCTGAATGAGGTGGATCCATTTGAATGGCCAACTGTTAAGCAAGTTCTTCAAGTCATTCAAGAAGAAAATGGACAACATGTTTATCAAGGGGCAACATTGAAGAACTACAACTCCTCATTTTTGCACACTTGCAAAACAGAAGCTTTGGCAGACTTGACTAGATTAGAAGAAAACTTGCGTAGCCGTCTTGAATGGTCAGATTTAAGCCTCCTTCGTTCATTACTGGTATTTGTTGAGACACAATCTTGGATGAAGCGGTCATCTCGGGAACAAGATGATGTATCGATGCTTGAGCTGAAAAAAACTTTGGAGCACTTAAAAGCTTTTAAATGCCCCTTGGAATCTCAAAAAATCAGTCTGTTGACTCTCCAGGATGAAATAGAAGATGCAGTAGATTATGCTCATTCTTATCTCTCACTCGAGAGTACAAAATACAGAAAGGTGTGATACTTGTTGCACGTTTGTCCTGATGCTGCAAAATGGCCCAGTGTATTGGTTTTATGTGAGCTAGTATTTAGTTTGCCATTTTCTAATGGTACAGTTGAACAAATTTTTTCTTCTCTAAAACTCCTCAAGACCGCTAACAGAACAAGTCTGCGAACTTCAACCCTGGATGATCTTCTCGAGATTAATATTGAAGGACCACCCTTGTCCGATTTTTCCCCCACTCATGCTATCAATTTGTAGTGGAGAAGTTGTCGCACAACTCGAAGGACTAATCAATCACAGCGCAAGAAGTATCGACCTCGGCATGAGAAAGAAGAGCCTAAAGTGCCTGATGGGCAAGATTCAAGCAGCAGTGATTCGGAAGAAGATCAAAAAACCTCTCTGTCTACAGCATTAGATAACTGGGACAAAGTTTTTTTATAATTTGTATTCATTATTACTAGTAACAAAATTCTCTTTATTACCAAGAACCAGCAATTCTCTTTCATTATTATCCTGGACCAACTTACAATTGCTTTCATTATTATTCCAAACTAACAATTCTCATTCATTATTATCCAGAACCAACTTACAATTGCTTTCATTATTATTGTAAACTAACAATTCTCATTTATTTTCTGATCTGTCATTTGCTCTCTGTGATCTGACATTTTGAAAAACAATCTGACAAATGACCTAACACTCTTAAAAAATTATATTGTGCCTGCATTAATATTACAGCATTCTGGCTACCAAAGGCTCTTGACAACCAAGAATTGGCACTTCGTATCTCCCCTAAAAGCGGCAAAGTTTTGAAATTAAGTCTGGAAAAGGGTCTTCAATGCCATAGTAACCGGTCGAAGCAACTTTTTGTGTCTTTTCGCAGGAATTTTCTCACACTTCGGAGCATCATTTTAAAGTAAGGCTAGCTTAATGCTGTATTTTCATAATAAACTGGGGTCAAGCCTAAAAAGCCGTGTTTTTAGGAGAAAAAAGGGAACCAGCGCGCGTGTTTAAGGGACATACGTACCATCCATACATACACATATATAACATATACCCGATTTTGCATTATCCATCCCTAATACTGCCTCGCTCACTCCGCTCACTCGCCAACAAACAAACATCCCCTATTTTAAATTGTGTTACCCCAGAGAGTGTCTCGCTCGCTTCACTCGCTCGCCAATAACAGATTATAAAGTATTAATATATACACACAAGACTGGTTCATATAAGACTAATAATACCACATAAGACCCGCGTTTATAATGTATACCATAATAACTAGTGGTGCGCTCGAATAGCGCAAATGCATGGCGAGCGAACAGACTTTTTTTACAGAAAAATAGGACAGAAATTACATCTAACTGTAGTGCACAGTGTAACCCTTTCCATCAGCAGAGAATCTAA
>WLWI01001381.1_pt1:0-17500 | contig 21104 bp, 17 predicted proteins | sample 6701501 | NCBI WGS metagenome assembly WLWI01 (sample SAMN12718690, study PRJNA515312) | sponge metagenome | isolation source: marine sponge | host: Mycale hentscheli | place: New Zealand: South Island, Marlborough, Capsize Point | collected 2014-11-01 | reverse complement strand
AACTTTGTCAAAACTACTATCCAGATATTATTACCAAGTGGGTGTGGGGAGCCCCAATGAACTGACACTGAGAGTTACTACAACCTAGTCTCTCTAATTAGCCATTCTCCTACCTCTCAGTCCCACCCCTTTGTGGGCGGGGGACAACTATATAGTTAACCCCATCCAATCACGGATATCCAGATTATTCATGCATGTAATAAATAATAAAGACCAAGAGTATACTGATGGTGGAATACACGAGATGTATGTTGTGTGTAGAGTATATGTAGAATGTGCATAACCGTTGACATATTATATTAGTGGTCCTTTCATTGGCACAAATTTACAATTTCTTTCTTTCTCCAATTGCCCATGTTTAATGAAGCACACTGAAGCTAAAGTGAATTTACCTTTTATAGGCATGTTTAGGAAGTGTATGTGTTCCGGCATTGACTTGCTCCATAGCTGGCAGATTTTGTGTCTCTGACAGACCAATACTTAAAGCTGTGGTATAGCTAACACATACTGTAAGTGAGTAATATGAAACTAAAGTGAGCTTATTCTTTTAATTCACTATCAATACGATAATATTGTTTGGTGGTGTTGTTTTTTTTGCAACTTCATTCTTACAAAAGAGGTGTGACTTTAAGTGGATGTGGTTATTAAATTGGTGTGGTTATGGATCTATTAAGGGTTGTGGTTACGTATAAGTTAGTTCAAAGTAACCTCCCTTTTCAAAATCCATGGAACCGTTATTATGGCTATAGCACGTGGATCTATTGATATTCCAGTGTGTGTGTATGTGTGTGTGTGTGTGTGTAATACATAGAAAATAGTATTGAATTACACCATTAGTAAATATTGTTGTTTGTTATTATTTGTTGTTGTTTATGTAGCTGGCACTTGTCTCTGTATTTGACTCCCAGTCACTTGGTCTACACTACTATAGGCGTGCTGTGTGCACTGGGGGCGGGGCTAGCTCTTCTCATCGCATTACTTCATGGCAGAGAGAAGGTATAACTAACTGTTCTGTACAAGTGTCTGTTGTGACTGTTCTTTACTTACTGCAGTATCAAGATAGCCAAGAAAGAAAGCAGGCCAAGCACAAGTTTCATTTCAATGCAATGTAGACTGCTTCCTCTGATTCACATGTTTGTGATGTAATTCTTTTTCTTTTTTTGAGTCAGCTTTTGTGTTGACCTTTTACCTTCTTATTGGAGTTTGTAAAACATATTGTGGTAAAGGGTGGTTAACATTTGTAAAGAAGTTACATTTGCAGCCGTAATGCCACTAACTTGAGTTCTGTTTGTTTCTGCAAGACGAACTCTATGAAAGAAGAGAACCTATAGATATTGTATTCTATTCTACGAGAGAAAAAGAATAGAAATGTCTTTGCTGAAGTCTAAGTATTTGTACAGAAGAATGCTCTCTAAGTCAGCACGAAGTGTTGTAGTGCCAAACTCACGCCGACTTGCCAGCTCTTCAAGCCACTTCAGTTTCGACAACTCTTCGTCAGCTATAGTGGCAATGCCTGTCCTTAAAAGCTATCATTCAGGGCTTTTGTCTAAACAAGAAATCCATCAGAGATGGAAAAGGGTAGTTACTTCTGCCAAGTTATACTTCCAGGATCCAAATCCCAATCCTTCTGGTGGCACAAATGGCAAAGATGACCAGGAACATGGCCAACAGAGTAAGGCTGGGTGTTTTTGGCCCAGTACAAAGGTACCGTACACTCAACAATATGATTACTAATACTCATATATCGGAGACTTCACCTCCTCAGACTAACCTATACATACTACATTGGCAGAGTAATAAATTAAAAGTATAAATTTTAAGCTCGAGTATAATTTCCTATTAAAAATAGCGATTTTATTTATGTGAGGAAAACATTTTTTTTTTTGCAATGCCCATTAAGTAAGTACTTGCTTGGTCATTAATTTCATTGCCTTATCACATGTGCTACTATTAAGCTGCATGTGTCTCTGACAATTGGCTCAAATTTGTAAATGTACATCCGTCAAAGTGTCTCGGTTTTGCAACGTTTGATTGCTATAATACGTTTTGGCGAATGCTTCGTATAACAACAAGTAGTGTAAATTTGATTGTACCAAGTAACGCGTTCAATTTGTGAATTCTTTGCTAATAAAATTATTGAATACATTATATACAGTTCTTAGTTCTAAAAAGTTTGATACTGGTCTGGTATGCAAAAGCTCCATTGCTGAGTATTTCTGAAACAGCTTGCTTACTAATGCTACAAACAGTTGATTCAGTTTATAGAGTTTGAGGAGTTATCATGGGTGCCGACTGTCCCGATTTGAGCAGGACACTCACGACTTGTACCACTATTTATCCAGATTGAAACATACTTACATTGTCATCTCTACTTTGTACAAGCAGATAACCCTCACAAAGGACCCACCCCTGAAGACGAAGCTAACAAGGTGAACGTGTTGCTGGGAATCCTCCTGACAATGCTGCTGGCTTACAAGATGGTCCTGCCCAAAACCAGAGAGACTTCTTTTTCTACTTTCCTGCAGCATATATTGCCCACAGGCGAGGTGAGGGCAAACATTAAAGTTTGAAAGACATGTACGTAGACTCTCATTGGCAAAACTTGCAGCTCAATGGTTGCACATACATTTGAAAATGTAAATAATATTATAGAGAACTGATGTTTTATTTCATGATCATGAACGTGATAAATGATTCATAACATTTTTTGCATATACATTACATTATATATCAGTTCTCGTGTTTGTGTACAATTAAGTACTACTGTTTCCGTGTGGGTGTGTCAGGTGAAGGAGTTAAAAGTGAACAGCCAGCGTAATAGAGTAGAAGTTATTCTACATAAAGGAGCTGAGATAAATGGACTTCCAGTAAGTGTGTGTCCTGAATGAGGAAAGACAAATTTTGCTTAATTTTACTCAATTGTCGACTTTTTTCTCTTTTTTTTTTTTTTTTTTTTTTTTTTTTGTGTGTGTGTGCATGCAGGAGAAAGGGCGTGGCATGTTACCAGATTTAAACTTCACAATATCTAGTGTGGAAAAGTTTGAGGAGAAACTCATTGATGCGCAGGAGAAGCTGGGTATTCCACCGAGTGGGCGTGTCACCATTGTGTACGACACAACACAGAGCAACACGTATGTCCTTAATTTATATGCAATGTTTAGTGGAGATTTAGATAGAGTGGAAGATAATGAGCTGTAATTACTCATGACCCAATTAGAATTATACTTGGCACTTTAGATTTGTCATTGCTAAACTGATGTTGCTCTAAGGCCAGTTTTCTGCGAATTGGCGCTGTTAACGGTCACGTCCTGCCAGAGAAACATCCTTGCTAAGATTTGTGGGGTAGTAAGGCCCACAGACGTTCTGTACTTGGGGATCCCGCCGCTTAGTCTAATGTGACAGGAGACAGCCAAGTCCCAACAACCACAAATTAGATAGATTTAGTTTAATAGAGACACAAGAAATGTTCCAAGAAAATATGAAAAAAGTACTCAACTAAGATAAATTGAAAAGTGCATGCATTACAAGTAAACAGTGATTAGCTATGAAGTTCGAGGGGATAAAGTTCAACGGTATCCGATGATGTGCTTGCGTTAGACTACAGGCATTCCTGGACAGGCTATATATGGCTATTTACTGTCTCCAGTTATCAAGTCTAAATTCTGCTTGACTATCATTAACGGAAATTCATGTAAATATGTACGTATGTGTGACTCCACTAATGTATAGTGCACTTGATGACGAGGTGGACTCCACCCACTCTTTACAAAACCCAGAGTGTCATACAGGTTGCTTATTGGCTAAGAACAATTCAAACATAGTGTATGTATGTATGTATGTAATTGGTTAGCTTTAAATTCAATTGTCCATGCGTATTCCTGGGAGACCCCACCCACACTTATGGAAGTGTCTTATAGTAATATTGTCAAATTAACCCATAGAAGCCGAAAGCATGACAGCATTAGGGCATTTGGGGATTGTGAGGGCATAACCCCCTGAGCATTAAGGGGGTTATGGGTGGTGAGCTTCCTTATTATTGGGTGTACCAGTCACATGACTACGAACACTAAATGCTGACAGACGATTCAACCACAAGGAAGGTTGTCCTGCAGTGAAAGTTTCAAAATTATATATATTTTTTGAAGTGACATCCAAATGGGATTTTTCTATTGTCCCGTGGGGCAACTGACAGTGCTACTGGACTACACTCATTCTATATAATATTATAATGTTGTATATTAGCATGCTGGATGACCTTGCTGAGTTGCTGTTTTACTTCCTTGTCTGGTACATCATATTCAGAAGGACTTCAAGAGCATCAAAGACTACCAGGACACGTAATCCACTGGTAAGTTGGGGCCAGTCGAAACATGTGTATTCTTGTACCGCAGACTTCTTGTCTCCCTGTTCCTGAGAATTGTGTATCCCTGTTCCTGAGAATTGTGTCCCTGTTCCTGAGAATTGTGTCCCTGTTCCTGAGAATTGTGTCCCTGTTCCTGAGAATTGTGTCCCTGTTCCTGAGAATTGTGTCCCTGTTCCTGATAATTGTGTCCCTGTTCCTGATAATTGTGTCCCTGTTCCTGAGAATTGTGTCGCTGTTCCTGAGAATTGTGTCCCTGTTCCTGAGAATTGTGTATCCCTGTTCCTGAGACTTGCATATCCCATTTCCAGTCCAGAGACTGGTGTATTTTTTTTTCTGACATAGACCTGAGATTTTCTGGGACCACTGCTATAAATATCAGAGAACCAAGGTACTTTTTTTTTTAGTTCAAGCTGGCTGAAAACAAATTAGGTCATTGTTTAGGCAGATTTTTTATTTTTATTAATGATAGCTTACATCGGATTCTAAAGATGGAAAGAAATGTCCTTGATTCTGTTCTACAATGTTTATTTTAACGATGAGTAATTACCATTGCTTGAATTGACGATACACTAATTTGTTATTTTCAAATGAATAATTATTTATTGTTGTTGTTTTTTGTTTATGGTAGACTGCCTTCACTGGAGCTAACCCTACTATTATCACAGAATACAACCGGCATGCTATCAAGTAAGGATACTCCTGATCACTATGGGTGGATCGGTGGGTGGAGTTATCATTGACTCTAACTATCAGGGTGATAACACCAAGCCTTTTAATATACATACCTTGCATTTTTAATATTGTATGTTTGCTTGTAACGGGAGTCTTGTAGTCCATCTACAGTCATTTGAGGAAAGAAAGTAGCATTCATGGTGATATGCATGGGATAGGAGGGGAACTAAAGAGAAGTAGTGAGGACATTGAGAAGGAGTGGAACTGTCGGTTAAAAAATTTTAATTGATACACTCAGTCCCTCTTATCTGGACACCTCTATTACGGGCTTGCCTCTGTACCGGGCACAAGTTAGCCACTCAATTCTTTCCAAGCGAATTCTCTCATTTGACGACCATTACCAATCGTGGACGTGTAAGTTATTTCTAGCACCAGAGAGTTGTGAAGCCTACTGAGGAGTGTAAGGAAAAGAGGGCAGTGCTTAAGCTTGAAAGAAAAAAAAGCTTGAAACTTCTTGAAAAGGGTTGTCTCAACGTGTAAGGGAGGAAAACTATGGTCTCTGCCTGAGTAACAGATATTTCTGAGATGCGGGCACGTTCTGGTTCCAAGGTGCCCGGATAAGAGGGGATTGAGCGTATCTATCAGAGTAGCCGTAGCTGTATACAATTTAACCTTTCAGTGGCAAGTTTATGACGACCAGTGTGGTAGCATGATGATTATATGATAATTGAAAAACGTTTTCCTGTGAAGACATTCAGCAAGAGATTCAAAGCAAGTTAGACAATACTATCTACTAATATGTAATAATAAGTACCTAGTCCATGAAGACAGAAGCTAGAAATTCGGATTAACCGTTTACTATGTAACTCTACAAATCTTAGGTTCAATGTCAGACAGTCACAGAGCTGCTCCAGAGTTCTAACAGAGTACAGGGCTTAAAGAATGCCATATATTTTTTAAATATTACAAAAAAGAAAATAATGATTATCTTATTTCAAGATATTTTTATTACAGCAAGTACTACATCACTGCATGCACAAAAAAAATTATAATGAATAATCGATTAATAAAAGACTGAAAAGTGTCAACTGGATGCTTAGCACCTTACGGTGCTTATGCTGGTGAGTGGGTTAAGTTGCAGTTGATTTACAATTTCTTTTTCAGCTTTCTTATATTTATTAGATATATATTATTATCACTCTTTCATGGATTTTTAAAACAATAAGACTAATTACTTGTCACTAGTATTGAAGCCAGGACCACTTACTTAGCGCACGATCTCTCTAGCCACCACTTGAGCTCTGACAGCCAACATTTATTATACATACGGTAGAAGACAAAATAAAGTTCCGAATTCCGTTCTGTGGAATGGCCGTCGCACAATTAAACAAATGGGGGGGAGGGGGGGAACGGTACGCCGTTTGGTAAAATCAGACGTTCCGTTCAATTGCGTTACTGTTTTAATCTTTCTCGTTCACCGTTTGTCTGGCTTAAAGAAATGTAAAAAATCTTTTTTCCAATAGAATGTTCCGATTTTTTTGTTTACAGGCTCCTGAGGCGGAGCTTTTTGGGTTAAAAAAATTGAAGCTGTCCTATTCGAAGTTGTCTCGCGGAGAATTGTTAATTCGACCACCGCACAGTATCGATTATTTCTTGATGTTAGGGCCTTCTCGGGCTTAGATTTTTTTTACTACTGGAGGTCTTTCAGTAGCTAACAGAAGACCTACGAAGTGTGGACCTCGTTTTAGCTCTGTGCCAGTCGGAACTTTGGTCTGCAGCTTTATTGAAGCAAGTTAAATTTTTGTACGATCTTTTTTGCACTATCCCCGTAGCATTTAATGGTTGATGCAAGGCCTTAGCTTGCTGATACAGCTGTGGAAGAGTTTCTAGCTACAAAATATCTGTGAATCGACGAAAAAGCTTGACCGTTTTCTACCGTTTTAGTAAACGGTGTCGACTGTTTGGTCAAAACGGTACGGAATGCAACGGTAAAAACTACAGTAAGAAAACTACCGTTTTACGGCCGTACTATGGGACAGAATTTGGAACTATATTTTGTCTCCTACTAATTTTTTTTTGTTTAACACTTACTGTCACCTAGTCTTCACCTCAGAATACTCTTTTTAATTGCATTGTTTCTATTGTTGTTAATATTGCTGTGTAACAGGTTCAAGAATGTAGCGGGGATGAAAGAAGCTAAGAACGAAGTTATGGAATTTGTTGATTATCTCAAGAATCCAAAGAGATACACAAGTCTTGGAGCTCGAATTCCCAAGGTTAGATGGAATTTATCGGAACATGTAGTGCGTCAGTGACTTGTACGCTGATCAGAGGCTTGTATATACATACTGTATACATACCTTGTGGCATGTATCACCTGGAAATTTTTATTTTTTTTGAGGTGATGATTTTCCAACAGTGGAGTAGGTGCTAGGCTAGTGAGAGTAATTCCCAAATCATTAGTGTTGCAGTATATTATGTAGTACGTCATCTTTATATGTACTTCACATGCTTGTGTATATTCTAAATAGACAGCAGGTCTAATGACGTAAAATCGCTAGTAATTTAGGGGGGAAAAATTTTTTTTTTAATTGTAAAAATTAGGGATTTAGGGTTGCTCAAAAAGTATGGTAACTTGGTAAGTCGCATTTATTAAAAAAAATGTGGAAACAAGAAAAGTTTCTTGCCCCGTGTGATGATTCTATATCCCTAAATACTGCTTTACAAGTGTTAAGCATTTATTCTCACCTGTATAATTTCCCTTTATTTTTTCAAGCATAGCATTGACGTTCTCCCACGTCATTGCTATTGTATTCACATCACTGAATGGCTTCTTGTTTTGTACAGAGTACATTCCTTATTAGCATGCTTGTAGTTGTGTCAACTTAACTTGGACAGATAGAATGTTTTACTGGTTTGGATGTGCCTCAAATGTGTTTATATGTGTGCCTCAGATAAGTGTAGACATTATACATACATGAAGGATCATAATTATTTCACTAAGTAATTAACAGTGTAATTCAGTTAATATTATTTTTTTTAAATTGTGGAATGTTCATTGTTGGATCAATTGATATGATCCTCTTTGGAGGGCTCATGAAATTTCTTCTTCAGCTGATTCCACAGAATTCCAAAGCATTCCTTCACATCTGCATTTTTAGTAATTATTATTGCATCAGTAACCACTGTGCTCACAACCATAACAATGACTAATTTATATAACAAACTTCTCGCAATTTTCCCTGTATATTCTGCAACATTGTACAGAGAAATGGGAACTATGGTCACCACAAAGACAGAAGTTAACAGCAGAAGGAAGGTTTTCATGGCCCTCTGTTCTTGATCACATATTATCATCCCGACTGATTTAGCCAAATAATTTTCAGCTCTGTGAATTTTTCGTCCTTTTAAATACAACAGAGTGAGTAAAACAGTTGGTAGTAATACTGGAGGTATATAAATAGTAGCAACACCGAAGTAATAATAGAACTTGCAATTCTTGTGGCAGGATGGTGACACTCTACAGAATCGGACTGGTTCTGAGTAAGTGAAGCAATCCATGAATGGAAGTGTCCCAACTAAGTGGAAGATCATGCTTACAGACCAGGCAAGAGCACTAAGTGTTATAACCACTCTGTGAGTATGCTTTAGATAGAAAAATGGCCAAAAGACTGAGACGAAGCGATGCACAAAGAAAGCAAAGACAAGATGAGCTCTTACTATACTTATGGAAATGACTATGAAACCCGTTATAAGGCATAAATGGAGACCGAAGACCCACCTGCCAGCAATTTGGTTAACGAAAATGAGGAAACCACGAAATAAAGCCAGAACGAGATTAGCAGTGGCAACTTGGGCAGCAATGGCAAATGATGCTGTTCTTAATTTTTTGAATTTGCAGACCATATATACAATCAAGCCATTCAATAGCAATCCCAGAATACTAAGAATGACACTATAAACAGCCAAGAAACCTCTCACGATGATATCCACAGGATCAGGGAGTGGAGAACCAGTGATATTTCCTAAACCTGCAGCAGCACAAGTCAGGGAGGTATTGAGTACTTCTTGCCCAGATCCTGAGGCAGAAGAAATGTCCACCGAATAGCCGTCCATTAATTCAGTTCTACTCAGGAGTGACATAATGCAGATATCTTGTTAGCTCCACTTGTAGTTATAGACGTCTGCTTATCATGAAGTTTTGTATAAAATAGCTTAAAAGTGAGTGAAGTGAGCCATTTGAATCAGACTAAGTGCAACATCTTGTATGGGGTTGTTTTCCTGTGTTGGTATGCTTGTCAGGTCAGTGTGATGGTTATTTGGAGTGTGCAACATCTTGTGTGGAATTGGTTTTTTATTAAGCAGGGGCTGCTCCGGCATTTTCAAAGTGATCAGGCCAGGAAGTGGGTGTGTCTAAAGGGCGTGACTTACCAAATTACATCACAATGTAAACTATAGCTACTGATATCATGGTCAAGAAAGGAAGAAGAAAAAAGAAGAAAAAGAATCAACCTCAGAATAGATAGCTAGCTTTGTCATGTTTTATACAGGTCATAAAATTTCATTGTCAAAATTTCACAATACAAGATTAATCACAATAGGTTTGTAATGATTTAACCATAATGTATTTTTATGTGCATGTGTAGTGTGAGCATAACACCAACGTCATTCGATACTTGTTGTAAAGAATTAAAATTTGCCAAAAACATTTGACCGCCTTTCACGTCCACTGATAAAATCATTAGCCACACCAGAGAGAATCATGTTGTCTGTGTAATCTTTACGGACGTGTAAAATCATCAGGATGTTGAGTCTTTCCTGAGACATAGTTGACCTCAGATATGTCTTCAGCCTCCGTAGTGCACTAAATGACCTCTCACTTGTGCAATTAGTTGCAGGCATAACCAATATAATTTTCAGAAGACGGACAACTTCACTCATAAGTTCTCTTTCGGCTGATGACAAATGTTGAAAGTACTTTTTTAGAGTGTGCATATCGTGTACATCTTCCGGTATATTGCTTGAAAGAACATGGAGCTGAGTTTCCAGATTAGCAATGTTGAGGTCACTGCCATACACTTCGGCAATCTTTCTGAACTCCTGTTGGTATTCTTCTTTTTTCATTAATTTAAGAAACAAAGATTCCATGACACTATAAATTACGTAGCCTTCTTGATCAAACCTGTCTCCAATTGATTGAATTAATATATCTACTGCTTCATAATAGATACGTCTGTAATAGAGTTTTGGATAGGAATCATACTCTGGAGGAACCATACCATCTTCTAACCGCACAGGACATCTTTTTCGAGGCAACATGGGATCACCAACATCTTTGTCTGAATGCATTTTGTCCACTTTTTTCCATAAAAGATCAAAAGATTCCTCAGACCGCATATGCATGAGCATTTTCTTTGTTTGAAGCGCAGTAACCTGTCCCTCAATAGCTGAATAGTTTTTCTTCTGAAGGGTTTGACTCAAATTGTCAGTGATTCGCAAGAGATTTTCTCCTATCACCAGACCAAAAAAAAAGTCAAATAACTTCATCTGAGCAGCAATTCCTCCAATTCTTGCTGTTGTGTCACTATCCTGCACAATTTCAACAGCTTGATTCCAAAGTTCTTGGAGTGTGGAATAATTGCAGATAATACTTTTCAGTGTATCTGCTTTCACTGTCCACCTGGTTGGACACATTACACGAATGCCTGGTGAACTAGGTGATATTTCGTCTTTAAGATCACGTAAAAAGAGATTCTCTTCTGGGAGAATACTTCACCAGTTTAGTGATCTCATGAGCAATATCCAGGACTCGCTTCATCATACTGCTATTCTTTATAAGGTCAGAAACAGCCAAGTATTTAACGAATGACCATAGCAGTGTGTGTAGAGGCAGAGGCTGCTCATTTATGATTTTCTTTGCCAAGCCACTTCTTCTTCCACTCATGTTACTAGCTCCTCCATGGTAGCACTGACCCCTGACTTTAGAAAATGAAATATTCAATCGTAGGAAGCTATCCTTTACCACTGCAAACAATGCAGAAGACTGAATAGAAGAAACTGAATACAAACCAATAAACTCCTCATGAACTTCAAGTCCCTTATCAACCCATCGTAGTACTAGCACAACCTATTTGTTCAAACAACAACAAAATTGTTATTAGTTAAATTAAGCATCGACTATGCAAGACCGGAGCCTTAGGTCAGGTTTTAAGGTTTCAACCTCACCACTTTTTTCACAAGAAATGTTAATGTGATATTTACTATACTTTACCTTTGCTTCAATAAACTAAACCACAGACAGCTTTTAATCTTATTCAGAATGATGCTGTACATACTCACATGTCTATCACTCAACCACACATGCTAAATTTGATTTTTTCTTATATAATAATTACACTATTAACCTGACCACTTAATTTTTTGTGGCTCCGGCCCTGCTATTAAAAAAAAAAACTTTTTGCTTTGCTCTTTATGAGATATACCAGCACACTCATCCAACATGACAGTCACAAATTCTGTCGCTTGAAGATCATAAGCTCTCTCCTTAATGTATTCAAGGACATTAACTTTAGCATTTCATTTTGTACCTCATGACTAAGATAAGCCTCACTTTTTCATTTCAGCCATTCTTGTAACTAAATAAATGCACAAAACTCTCATTTTCATGGATAGTTAAAATACGATTACAAATGTAATCAACATTAACTTAATGAAATACCTTTGTGTCTGATGAACTTCTCAGTGTAAGAAGCTGATAAAGATTTCCATCACGTTTCTCAGTATGTCCTTGAATAGCACAACCTTGTCTGGCCAAAAACTTCAAACTCTCCATAACCAGAAGCAAACAGTGCCGATTGGAAGCTCTTTCTTGTGCTAAGGAATTAACCAGCAATTCTCCAACATTACCAACAGTATCTGGCACTGTTACAAACATATCAATTGCTAGCTTCTGGCAAGCACTCTGCTCATGCTTTCTAAAGGCAATAGTGGCATCTTTCCCTCTGGATAGTTACATGCAAGTTTCATGTGCAGTTACTAGCTAACATAATTAAGGAATTTAAAACTTACTAATGCTTGGTCACAACTTCCCAAGTTTGATGTAACAACTACCCCTTTCTCTTTTGCTTTTAAGCATAAAAAACAAAGAGTAATGTCCTCAGCCTCAAGATAGTGAAGCCATTTCCAACTAGTAAACCAGCTAGGTTGAAAGCTACGGTAAACTAAGGTCTTCTTGCCAACACTTCACTTTGGAAAATTGTACTCTTTTGGTTGATGAGGACTATCTCTCAACGCTATATGCACTGGAGAAGTGGTGGACAGAGAAGCCATACTGAAGGCCAGCTGCATACAGGAATGTGCACAACATGCGTGCAACTTATAACCCTTAGGTAAAGGGTTCATAGAGGAGAGGAGCACACACCCACTTTTGAAAAAAAAAAAAGTGGTCCGGTCATGGCCGCACTAGCCAGACCGGCGGAGCAGCCAGTGTTAAGTTCTGGTTGCACTATTTTTACTCTTAAGCACAATTATTCAGACATACATGTACCTGCACTGAGAGTAGTGACATACAGTAGAAGCTCAAGTTATGAACCCATTGGGAAATGAGGCGTACGTAACACTTAAATGTGTGTAACTTTGAACATGACCTCATTTAAACTTGGGAATAAAATAACAAAAAAAAATTTTTTTTAAAAAAGTAACTAAAGCACTGTGCATACGGTGTTTTAACTTCTCCATGACTAAAGGAGCATTTAAAGATGTACCCTGGTGTCTTTTCTGACTAAACCAGAATGACTTTGATTCTGCTGAAAATATCTCTAAATTCTTCCTGTTTTTTTTTTTATGTCTGAACTGTGGACTTTCCTAAACCAAACTTCAGAAAGATACTCCTTAATAGATGTATTCTCTCTCTTTCACAAGCTTTTATTTAAAATTAAAAATATTTGGTCGCCACCGGGAATCGAACCCAGGACCGCTTGCTTGACGCACAAGTGTTCTGCCACTGAGCTACAACAACCAGCCATAAAAATACAGAATTTTATTAGTATAAATACAGAATTGGAGTGTTTGTTTAGGGTAAAGAATCTCACTAATGGACCCCATTACTCAACAAGAGATGCAATCATCATCAATAGGAGAGGCTCAAGTGAAGCAATCCATGACTGTGCTTCGGTAGAAAAAAGGCCAAAACACGGAGGCGAATTGATCCACAGAGAAAGCAAAGATAAGATGAGTTCAAATGGTGCCAAGGGAAATAGTTATGTAACCTATTACTAGGCACAAGTGGAAACCGAAAACCCATTTACCAGCAACTTGGTTAATCACATAGAGAGCCCACAAACGAAAGCCAAAACAAGATTTACCATACTAACTTGGGTAAAATGGAAGTTGTCCTCAATACTTCAAATATATAGACTAACAATAGAATCAAGTTATTCAAAAATATTCCTAGAACACCTTGAATGACACCATAAACAGCCAACAAGCTTCTCACAATAACATCCACAGAAATAGGGAGTAGAGAAACAGTGGGGTTTTCTAAAGCTGCTATAGATATTATAGTTAACCTTTGAATTGTGTTTAAAAAAATTGTCAATTTTTTTTTTCGTTACAGTTAATTATTATTAAGCAATGCTTTAGTGCAGCACAAGTCAGGGAGGTATTTGGTGCTTCTAGCCCAGATCCGGAGATGGCATTCATAGAGTTTTGCAAAAACTCATCCATGCTGGGTTCTAGAATGAAGATATATAAGTATAATCCATAACAATGTAGGTCAACTTACGAAATATTAGTGAGTAGAAGCAGGTGTTGGGTTAATCTAGACTTGTTCTTTTGCTGAAGTTCTCTGTATCCTCTGAAAAGTGGTCTAGTTCTGTTTTGTGAGTATATAGCTTAATTTATACTAGAATACTTACAAAAGTGGAACTATTTTTTTAGGTAGCACCATGCAAATGTGTAAAAATAGCATTCCATCACAGCTTCTTCTTTTTTTTCTTTTTTTTTCAATCAATGTATGACAAGTGTTTTACGTTAGTGTGATCTCCATTTTTCTGTTAGTTTTCTTTTTTTGAAAAAAAAGGCGTATTTATTGCTAAATAAATATTATTTTTCCCATTTATGCTCACATGTTCACTATAATTATTTGTAGTGATCATAATATTTCATGCTAATTTTGCTGATTTGAAATATGAAGGGATTTTGAAGGTGTTTTCAGTTCAAGGAAAAAACAATTGAGTGATAAATCATGAGTAAAGTTTATGAGTTCACTTGCTCCAAATAAGCCCCAAATTTTTTGGACCACTTTATTTGGCCTTGCCTTGTTGACTACAAGTCTCTTCTTCTCCCCATTTTATTTATTTATTTTTTTAATGCACATTGCACTCTCTAGTTCATTTATCTTTTATTCTGTTACGCTTGTCTCAGGGTGCTCTTCTCCATGGACCTCCAGGTACTGGAAAAACCATGCTAGCACGTGCCATAGCAGCGGAGGCCAACGTCCCATTCTTATCCATGAGTGGTACGGACTTCATAGAGAGAATTGGAGGTGTGGGAGCCTCTCGTATGAGAGATTTGTTCAATCAGGCGAGAGAAATGGCACCGTGCATCTTATACATAGATGAGATTGATACCATTGGCAAGTCACGCAGGTTGGTCAGAGTTTTTAACAACCTGTTATTCTGAGTTGTTGTTTTTTATGTAGGTATATAGGCAGAAAGAATTGATTCTGTTATATAATAGGGCTAGCTTAATAGAGCAAGTTGAGGAGTTAAAAATTGATTGAGGTTCCAAAGCATTCATAATAAAAATTTATCAGCTTTATCATGAGCTAACAAGACACTTGAGAAACAAATCGTGGATTTCTTAGTTCCCTAGCTGTATTATTACTGAAATATGACAGTCAAAATGGGCAGATACTTAAGAGTTGACTGCCTATTAGTGGTTTTACATGTAAGTGGCAGAACCTTGTGATTAACCGATTATTGGCCAAATTGTAATTGTGTCTGGAGTTTGTTTATTGTTGAGTGAGAAAGCGAGTGAGACACTATACAGGGGTACAAATTTAGAATTGGGGATATTTGTTTGTTTATATTATATATGTGGATGTACATATGTCATTTCATGTTTTTGTATTCATTTGATGATCGACCTGTCCCCATACTCCACTAAACAGAGTCTTTTGGATTAATTTGAATTAGGTTGTTTCTGACATATCTGATCATTTGCCGATACAGTTACTTACATGTATTAAGGAGTTCCTTTTCTCTTCGAATTAGGGGCGGTGGCAAGTTATCTTGGCTAATGCTGTTTGTCATAGTTGTGGTTAGTATTGTTCTTCTTGTAAATCCATTGCTCAATAGTCAAGTCACAAAAGTAAGCTTGGTGTTGGTATGTCCAGTGCACAAGTGTGTGAAAGTGTAGTGTAGAGTGTTACAGCTACTGCTTAGCTAAGAATAGCACAACGTAAACATTAACTACCAAATAAACGTATTAGCTGCCTTTACACAACTTTTCCGGCTACTGCAGCAGTAACTAAGTCACATTTAGTGTAAGACTATAAACTGTGAGGTAATTCCTTAGAAATGTGTGTGTTTTTTATTTTAATTTTATTTTTTTATTTTGTACTGTAGCCTTTCTTTTGAAAACTAAACCCCGCCTTTACTCGTCGATTCCACCCGCTTTTTAGTTGTAATTAATCGCTCGCCTTTTTGCCTTCTCTTCCCTTCCATTTTAACCTACACCTTCTTACCTTGCCGATTCCATCCGCTTTTCAGTTACGATTAATCGCCTTTTACCTTCTCTTCCATACTTTCGCCTTCCTTTTTGAAACCTACGCCGCCTTCCATCGTCTATTGCACCCGCTTTTTAGACATAACCAGCACATTCTACTGACCTCCATAAGGTGGTGATGCTTTACCAAACCATACAAAGCTCATGAATTATTCATGAATACACACACTGTTGGTCGTCGTCGTTACTGACACACAAGCGTATTATTATATAGATTGTTATTATTATTATTGTTATTGTCATCATCGTCATATAATTAGTGATGTTTTTTTATTATACATATAGCCAAGGTGGATACAGTAACACTGAGCAGGAAAACACTTTGAATCAGTTGCTTGTAGAAATGGACGGTAAGCTAAATGTGCGTATGAAGTACAGATATCTTATAAGGCATTCATTCATTCATAGGAATTGACCCTTTGGTAAATGTGGTTGTGATGGCTTCTACTAATCGTAAGGATATTTTGGATTCAGCTCTGGTGAGACCAGGAAGATTTGACAGGCAGGTGGAAATTCAGTTGCCTACTCTACTGGAAAGAAAAGAAATTTTTGAAGAATACTTGAAGAACATTGTTCTTGATGACATGAATAAGTTGGAGAAGTATGCATCTCAATTGGCAGCGCTAACTCCAGATCACAGTGGTAAAGTGTGGCTGTTGCATTGTATAACAGCTGTATAAAGTTTAGTTTCCAGGCCAATAGTTTATAATAAAGTGAATCCCTAGGGATACAGAGAAATAAATTGTACTTGTGTGTGGCCCATTGCACTATAATGATGTGTGTACGTGCCATACATTTTCAATACCCTACCTCCCTAAAATGGATCCTGATCAATGCAAACTGTATTGTTACATGTGAATGTGTGATAGAGTCAAAAATACACTGCTGCTCCTAACTTGTGTAAACTTAAATGAAGGAGAAATCATCTATGTAAAATAAATTTTATGAAAATGTATCTATATAATAATATGCTTGTGTGTAAGTATCGATGACGGTGTATATTCATGAATAATTCATGAACTTAACCGTTTGCCAAAGCATCATTATTACGTGAATGGGTAAAGTGTTGTCAAATTCAGTAAAAAAATAAAATAAAAAAAAATAAAAAAGCTAGTGGAATAGATGAGGGAAGGTGGCGTATGTTTAAAAAATTAAAAAATATAAAAAGAAGCCAAAAGCACGAAAGAGAAGGCACAAAGGTGAGCTATTGATTTAACTAAAACACAGGGTGGAATCAACGGGTAAAGGCGGGGTAAGTTTCAAGAAGGAAGGCATGAAAAAGAAGGCTAAAGTTTTGCAAAGCCTAAGTCTGCAATAACGATAAGGAAAGGTGGGAGATAAGAAAGAGTGCGGAAGAGGGAAACTTATGTAACCTTAACCAACGGTAGAGAATGATAACTGAGCAAAGTAGCTTATGCTAAACTGCATTCTTACTTACAATACGTCAAGTGCCACTGTGTGGCAGAGTACTTGCTAGTTTGATAATAATGTATGAGACTTGCATATAGGAGTGATTAGTAAACTTCATTTGTCTGTGGTCTTTAAAAATTTTAGTGCCTGACTACAATTGTTAAGGCCCCCCCCCCCCCCCCCCCCCCCCCCCCCCCCCCCCCCCCCCCTCTCGCTCCCCCCCCCCCCGCCCCCCTCTTCGCTTTTGCTGCTGGCGCCGCATCCGCA
>WLWI01001380.1_pt1 | contig 21107 bp, 9 predicted proteins | sample 6701501 | NCBI WGS metagenome assembly WLWI01 (sample SAMN12718690, study PRJNA515312) | sponge metagenome | isolation source: marine sponge | host: Mycale hentscheli | place: New Zealand: South Island, Marlborough, Capsize Point | collected 2014-11-01 | reverse complement strand
CAGAGAGAACTGGAACGCTACCAACTGCAACACGACATGCGGGCGGAATGATTATATACTCACGCGACCCCGTGTGATTAAGGGGCGTGTCGCCCGCTGTAAACCTACGATCGCACGGCTCTGGAAACAGTCTAATCGCCAACGTACCGGAAGTCCAATGCAAGCTGTACAAAACCATTTGCAACCGCGACTGAAATAATTTACTGTTTTCCGTATACTATGAATAAGTCTGTTTTTTAGTTGCTGCATTTAGCACCCCTTTTAGATACCCATAGATTACTAGGAATCCCAACAAATGATATTCATTGGAAGGCACACGTCGTGGTGAAAATCTGGTTTTGATAGCTTCAACCAAACGGAAGTTATATCTTTAAGTGTACAGGCAATCCACTGTTGTTCTTTTGTGGGCCATTTCCTGGAAATATCTGTTTTGGCCACATCACTGGTAAGATCAGTAGATTAATACCTGTAGTTTACCTTGGTAATATTTACTTTAGTGTCCCATGTTCCACTTTTCCAAAATTATGCTAACATTTCATTCAAAAATATGTAAACAATAATGAGATAATAGCTGAAACAATAAACAACACAATAACTATGATGACATCTAATGACACAATTTCAAATTTTGAAAAATAACAGGCATGTAGTAAAACATAGGCTTGAGTTGATTTCTTCTTCCATCTCTTCCAGCAGCCTTTTTCCTCTCGCGAAGTTGCAGTGTCCGTTCCAAGTGTGCACCTTTCTCCTCCCCCAAGTCGTCTCTCCACCTGATCTCATATCTATATTGTGGTATGGTATGTGTATGGCAATATGGCACAAATTAGCGTACACGATGGTAAATGTGGTCCGTGCCACTTGTGCGGAAAAAAGAGTACAAATTATGTACATCTTGCTTTCAAATCTGATTGCAATGTTGCAGCACTTATTAGAGCAACCAAAACCACTCCTAATGAGGCATGCATATGTCATGCTTGTTACAAACAAGCTTCAAGGAATAAAAACAATCCTAATTTCCACCCACGTTGGGAGGAAAAGCCACCCACCACTAAAGTCCTATGTGGTATACTCACCTGCACCAAGGGTGTCTATAGACACAGCAACATTGCTGGCAGACAGGAAATAGAGGAAATAGTCGGAGAGAAGGTAGTCACAAACACGAGCATGTCAGTAGACAGTGACGGAAGCACACCTCTCTGCCAGGATCACTACTGTCTTGTTCGCACCAGAGTAAAGGCCCCACAACCATGTCAATCTTGCAATTGCTAACCTAAGCAAGTAGAGAAAAACTATTTTAGGCATTGCTCATCGCCAGAAGTCTTAAATTCCTACTTAAATGTGATCAGTGGGGAAAAGTCTTAGCTCAAGCAAAGTTAGGTGAGCAGAGTTCTAATCCCACATTGGACGCAGCTGGTGCCCTCATTGCCACTCAAATTGATTCCATTAAATTAAATTTTGGTTTTTACATTTCTATATTTTGTGTGTTCTCTTATTTAATGCCAATCATGCCTGCAGTGCACCCCTTCACGTACTACTAACTGAAACAATTCTATGTCATGGAGGAGACCAAGTATTAGTACAAATAATGAATAGAATTGGTGCTGTTGCATCACTGGATACTAGCAACAGGTTAGCAACACATGTCGTTCAAACTAGACTTGTTAAGGGAATAAAGCCATCATTAATACCAAATGCACTTACGATAGTATCGGTGGACAATATTGATATACTACAACCACATGCTGTAGTATCCAGTTTAGACGCCACCCGAAGCTGGCACGGTACATCAATTCAAGTCATGCAGCCAATGCCAGAGACATGTTTACTTGGGCCACAAGAAACGGTGACTATCAGTCCCCAGCCAGACCAAGCTTCCCCTATACCAGTTCATCGTTCTAAACGGAGACGAAGAACAGTGAAAGAACCAGGATCACTCCACGGGAATGTTACCCAATCTCAAATGAATATGAATTGTGATATTACATACGAATACAATACCCAAAAACCTACCAATAATAACTCTTGCTCTGTAATTTCATAATATTCATACCCATGAAGCAGGTACTCATGAAGTATCTCTTTTAATGTTAATATTTTCTTTTGACTATTACTACAGAACTTACAGAATATGGCTGGCTCAAGAAGGAAGATCAGTTGGAAGTTTTGTGGGACACTCCTGAGAATATTGCCCGAGCAAAGCAAAAAGTTGATGCCGTTCTGAATGGATGCAGGTGTAGAACTGGCTGCCACACAAGACGGTGCAGTTGCCGCAAGCACAACAATTGCTGTGGTCCAGGCTGCAGATGCATTGGCTGCAACAATGTGACATCCACCAGAGAGCAAACGGAGAGTGAAGGTGACGATGAGATTGAGATGGAAGACTTGATGGAGACACTACCTGATGAGTCCACTGATGACAGTGAAAGTGAGATTGAGGTCACTTGAAGTGAGCATACCTGTATAGCTACTATACACAGAGTGATTTTGTAACATTACATAATCATTTAATGTCTTGTCTGTTTTATGAATACCTTATTGTGTGTGTTTACAAGCATTACTAAATAACCATACTTTCAAGTATGCATTTATCCTTAAATATTCAATGGAGTACAAGAAAGTTCACCTGAATTTTACTTCAGCACACACAAATAGAAGACATGGAATGAGATCTACTACGAAATGCACAGTAATATTAAATACACTGCAAAGCTCCAAAACTGTAGCTAAACTATTTTCTTGTAGTTATTGCATAGGGAATGTTAATAAATGTATATTTCTTTGCTTAGAACAACATACACACAGACCCCATCTTTGAGAATCTCCCACAAAACTAATGAAAAAAAATACTAAACAAAAAAAAAATTAAAATTAAAAAAAAAATAATAATAAATAACCAACAGCACTAAACAATAACAACTGCTAATAAAAGCATCAGTAGCTGGATATAGCTATTTCGTAAGGTTATTGATAATTTGAAATTAAAAAATGGTATTCATCCTGCCGCAATTTTCTTCTCAAACTATCATGAAAACGGGGTTTGGGGTGATCAGTTAAGTACCTAAATTCACTGGAAAGAAGTAACTTTAGAAATAGATAATAATTACATGCAGAATAAAATACACACAAGTGTATCAAACAAAGTGTATGATTGTTGTTGTGCAGCTAGAGGTTCTCTAGTATCATCAATATTGTCAACTCTTGATTCTGGCCAGAATGGCCTCCAGTTTCTCACTAGGGTACACCTCATACTTGCCTCCTACCCTCACAGCAGCCATCTGTAATTATAACAAAAGGAGGAAAAATAATTGCCACAATGTCAACTCAAGGTTCAAAATGCACTCTCAAAATACGCTCAATCCTCCCTTATCCGAAACTCTCTACCCAGGCATTACCATAACCTATGTGATGATGATGATTTTTACCAATTTATTTTTTGGTTGTTGTTGTTGTTGTTAATTTGGGGTTTGGGCAGGTTATTATAATTCTAAAATGAGCTCCTGTTTAATTAAATTTCAATGAGCAGTAATTCATAGCTGCTAGCAGATATCAGGGGTCTAATAGTACATATAGCTACTGTCTCAGTTAAGGGCATTGTAAGTAGCAGGAAGTGTCTGGTGCCAATACGATTTACACACTCTAGCTTCAACATTCTCCTAAGTACCGCTAAATGGTTGCTGTAAGTTTATTAAAATCTGCGCACTTTGGCTGTTCATATATAACTTGGAGGTAGTATCAAGCAAGTCTAAAACTTCCACAGCACTGTAACTGGTAGACGCCATCTTTCCAAACCGACTTCGAAAAAAATTTTTTTTTTGCATAGTTACCTGGATCACATGACACGCTCACTTTTTTCCTAAGCATTACCTAAGACTGTACATAATGGGGAGGCTCCCAGTTGAACGGGCGATTTTATAAAAAAAGGAGAAGACAGTAAGTCAAACCGCAAAGTCTTGGTCGGCAAAGAAGCGGTTGTTTCAATGTGTTATGGAAGGCTACTGGGCTCAAGCAATTTTTCGTGCTTCTACAAAGCTCTGGAGATGACTGGATCCATAAATGAAGCTGCTGTGAAGAAGGTAACTATTTTTTTAATTCGACGGAGAACCGATGTTTTTTTTTTTGCCGAGGAAGAAGTACACGCAACTGCTGTGAGGTACTGTCGAAGCAGTCCTGGCTGAAAGCTATTTTAGATGCTTCTCCAATGCATTGGGAACCTGTGTATGCAATCTGAAGGTTCTAGCTATAAAGTAACTACTTTTTAAAATTCGGAGAAGCCAACCGGTCTTCACCCGCTTCAAAGCGGGATTGGGAACGAAAGGGTTAAAATAGAAAATGAAACTCCATACAACCTTCTTGAACCACCCAGTTAGGTACCTCGAAACGTTATATAGCATAAATTTAATCTATAAGGCATGAGTGGTGTTGTTGTTTTTTCCTGGCTAAAAGATAATTTTTTTTCACTATTTATAGTAGTAGTTGCAGCACACCATAACCATAAAACTATATATCTCTATAACTGAGTGTGTTTTTGTGTACATTGATAAACATGTTTATGAAACTATAGATTTCTAGCTTTCATACAACTGCACCTGAAACTAAAAGAAATATTGAAAAAACAACAACACAAGTCTCTACTATGCTGGACATACTATGTATATACATACATAGGCTTCATTCAACCTAGAGTCTCTACACATGAAAGGACATTTTATGCACTAATAATGTTCTTGATAATTGTTGAACCTCCTCAATTCCTTCCACCACTCTATCCACTTCATCTCCCAGTACTACATACAAATATTACCTCTACATTGAGAGCAGTGAGCTTCTCTTCCATGACCTGCTTCAGAATTACCAGCAACTTCTCTTCAACTTCCTCAATCGTCATACTCTACACACACACACATTTGAAGTAATAAAAATTGGGTAATTAACATGTATGACCGCAATTGCTGCTAGTTAAAAAACCAAACTTCCGGTAAAAAACAAACAAAAAAACAAACAAAAAAACAAACAAACAAACAAACTAAGTAGTGAAAAGTATAGTTGAAGACAACAAAACTAATTGTAGCAAAAGCTAAATTAAGTCAGTATAGTAGCTGATGCTATCAATACTGTTGAATTTTACAATATTTTTAATGGGTACAAATGACCAGATCAACTGACATATCCTGGTAGTACACATGTATAACTTGTTTGCCACGCAGCTCTACTCCCTTATATAACAAATGACCACCGGTACATAGAATTATTAAACTACCATGTAACTCAATACAATTCAGATGATACTCCCCACCAATCCCTAATGCGTAAAAAAAAAAAAGAAAAGAAAAAAAAAAGGAATGGTATGGACATAGTGCAGCAGGTGCCATTAAAAAGTTCCTTTAAGGGTGGCCGCACACCGCCTACGCAATTTTTTGTTGATGGTTGCTATGCACGGTTACTACTATTGTATACTTACAGGGGCTTCTCCACTACTACACAAGGACGAAGTACCTGCCGAAGGAGCCGCGCACTAAATTTAGAGCGAATCTGGAAGAAATATCAGGAAATATCGGGGCCTGGTTATAAAACTTTGTAGCACTGTTTTGGAGCGGTGCGGTAAGTTGGAGCTCCGCAATTTGGTGCACTACTAGCCGAGCCGAAACTCTACTGCAAGACAAAGAGTTATTCTCCATTTCAATATTACTTTATGATTTATTCGCAATTTTTTCTATAAGATATTGAAAAATTCTCGTTGTGGTGCAGTTCATTTTTTTTTGGTTTACCCGTGTATAAATTTTTTGTGTCGTTCTCATTATTAGATTCCAAGAAAAACTGTTACAAAATTTGGAACTTTAATTCCACTCGCAATTCTTAAGAAATAGACCCACCCCCATATCTCGTACTACGAGTACGCGAGCAATTTTTTTAAAAATTAGTTTGTATTGGTTCTAAAAAGAGCCCGCCTATATCAAGAGTAAACAAACATCAATACAACAATAACAAGAGAGTCAGAAGATAGAGCAGTTCATTGGAGATAGCCAGAGGCCAACTACACCTTCCAGCTCAACTACTGCTGCAACTACTACAATTAGTGTTCTTCTTGCAATGCCTGTTATATTTGTTATTTGCATTTGCTTCATTAAATTGAACTAGAAAAGTATGTTTATGCCTTATAGAAGAATATATTTTATTTCAATAATTAGTATTTTGAACAAAAGTTTTGTGTATATCATTTTATAAGATAATCATAGCAATTTAAAAGTTTACATCTAATTTTTATATCCCCGCAATGTAGGATTTTGCTTATGTAAATGATTAATTGTACATGGAAACAATTCAATGAATTTATCTCTGTAAAGCACCTACCATGAAATGTAAACTAAACCATTAAAGGAGTAACAAATTTAAAACCTTTCATAAATAGGAAATAAAATTAAATCTATAAAATACACCAAAAATGGCAGTCATTCATCTGATATTCTTAAATTAACTCTGAAGAAAATGTAGCAGTTAGAAGCATTGGTAAAGTTAGTTAATCCTTGTGAAAGGAAAGGCAAGCATGCTCAACATCACACTAGGCTAGCAGTTAAAAGCTCATCATTATAGTTTTCAAAATTATTCCTGAATCCTAACCTTTAAAGCATTAATTTTGTCCATGGTGTTTCATATAAGAATTCCAGGGTGATTGCAATTATCTATTCTGTGGTATTTAGTAAGTTTAAGCTATTGTAGCAATTACATAGCTAATGATAATTAATAAGTCACTTTGCAAGCAAAAACATGTTGTATAAAAGACAAGTTAATTTGATCAGCCTGCGAGCAGAGTGTTTCAGTCTAACGTCACTTTGCAAGCTAAAACATAGATTAAAGCATATGGGAAGTCAGACTAAGCTCTGTATGTGATACATATGGCAATGATTCAACAAAGATCTTGTCTGGGACTCCAGACCGTCTTCAAGACTGAGCTGCTGGGACCTAGTGCCCTGAAGTCACCCCTTGGCAGGACAAAAGACTTCAGGGCAAGGATCATCAGAACAATGGTCATTGTCATCGCACACACTCAATGTTCACCCTTTACCACACATTAATGATATTCATATTCTACCCATTCGAATTGTATCATTGTGCTTCCCTTATATGTTATGTAGTTACTTCATTTTGTTGTTGCTCAATAATTCCGAACCCTATTTAGTGATAGTGGAGAGTGGGCGGCAGATTGCAAGCTTATCGGCCAGCGGTTGCGCGTGAGTCACTTGCTCCAGGAGGGTGTTGGAGCTACCTGGTCCTCCTTCATTGCACGGAGATCATAAATCAGTGGAGTGGGTGGGGCACTTCCTCATACACTCCGCACAATCTACTTACAACTTTTTTTTATAATACAAGGGGAATAGTCTAATGACACTGACTGTTAGTGTTTCCATAAGTGATACTTAAAGTCCCTGTCTCATGACCAGGTGTTCTTCATCTCACAAGTCAAATGTTTCATGCAACTACTATTATATTAGTAATATTACCAGCAACTAATACTTCCTCCAAACAATCCTTCATGACTGAAACAAATGAAATTTTGCTTACACGTAAGATATGTAGCTACTTAGCTTCCAACTAGAATGTTTAAACCTACAAATTTGCTACCCCCATCTGAATTATTTTATGATTTTGCCTCAGTTATGATATACTATGTCCACCTACATGACACCACTTTAAGTGTGGTAGTCTTAAGACTCTCACCAAACTGTTGTGCATTTTAGCAGCTGTGAGATAGTGAGAATTGGCTGAAATATTATGGGTCAACTTGACTGTACTTCAGTGTTAAGTCCATAATTACAATAACATGGCATATCTATAATTCCTGCAACAGATTTTTATTAGCACTAAATATCAAATGAGCCGTGCAAACTGCATGGTTCTTTATCCTGAACATAGTTTAAAAAGTATGTAGTTGTTGAATTTGATAGCACATTATCACTCTCTGCCATCAGGTTCAAAGTTGATGCTCTGCTAAGTTGATTTATAAATAATTGTAAGTTGAATTCCTAAATTATTTTGTTCAAATAGATACTCTATAAAAGAACGTTCAGAATATTACTTGGTAGCAATGAAAGTGCCAGTGACATGTGTAGATATTATAGCACTTGTAGTAATGTATTTTATGTTGACATCACAATTATCAGAGTTGAAAGTTTATGCCACTTTAGTGGAAGTAGTACTACAGCACTAATAAAATTTATGGGGCAGGATTTGCTTAAAATTTTGAGAACTTTGTTAAAATAATGCTACATTTTTATTGGTGATTATTTTCTTTTGATAGTAGGCATCATTATTTTTCTTGGCGTTATATTATAGTAAATATAATAATATACCAGCTAATCGTATTTAAACACACTTATCATAGCTGTCAGAATCACGCATTTTTAAGAAAAGTAAGTGTTAGTATTCTAACATAGTATTGAAATTCATTGTAAGTTTTTATGTTGGCTTTATAGCCTGGGGTTTAATTCACAATTCATGAATATCATTAGCTATAGAGTTACTATGACACATAGTATGTAGCACTGTGATAGCACAGTCTGCACCAGATACAATGGCAGCACTAGTGGCATCAGGAATAGTGGAGGAACTTGTAGGTCGACTGAGCAATAGCAGTAATGGTATCTGTAACTATGTTGGTTTTTTGCACAACTCAACAACTCATGTGTGCCGGCTCTATTAAAAATTAGTCCACCTTTTTGTTTGCATTACATGATTTTGGAGAATATCCCTAAGACCAGACAGCTTCATAGCTGCCTAATTAAGAGTCACCTCAAAACTTCAGTTGTGTGTTATGAATTGTTTGACACAATTAATAAACTAGCTAGCAATTATTTGTGATAGTTTGACATTGCATATTTCACTACTACTTTTGTACACATGTAAGCCTTGCAACCAAAAATGGAGATGATTTTCACTATTCTGAGGATTACTTTCGCATACTCTTTCAAATAACTCACAATTCGTTTTCCATTAATACTGTAAAGCCCATTCTAACCAAAATTTGTATATGGAATTCCTGGTCTACAGCAACATAATGTTCCAAAGAAAATTATGTAAAGTAAGATTGTGTCTATTGCTGCTTTAATTTCATCCTTGTATCTTTATTATGAGAACATAATGCACTGAAACTAGCTACCAGTATGATATTATATAATATAAATTTTATAGCCAAATTCTCCCCATTAACAGCAATTTGTGAAAGCGTTTGGGGGTAATATTGCCATTATAAATATAAATTTGTGGTACTCTTTTCACTAAGCCAATTGCAAGCCAACAGCAAATTTTTTTTATTCCTAAGCCATTCAAATGTGATGTGTAGGCTCAGACTATACAGTGAATTGGCCTCTAAATGACACAGATATTGTAACTTTCTACAACTTCAACAATCAATGTGAGCTTTGAAGCGTACAACACACTTAATTGACATAACTGGATTCAAATTTAACTGGACTGTTTTCTAACTCTCTGATATCATATTCTTCGATATATACACTGTACAATATTATTGTTATTGAAGAATCAGCTAAACAGTGCTTGATTCAGACATAGAATATAATAATTATTTTTAGTTAGAAAACTATAACACAAATCAAACTAGAACTTATTCTCAGTCTAGATAACACATAACTATAAACTCCAATATTTTTAATAACTCAAAGAAAAACAATTACTAAAATTAATTTCATATTGCACTGAGATAAAACTAATATACAAAATTTTGAGTCACTGTTGCACCTAGTAACAACATATACTTATTGTAAGCCAGTTTAATATGAAAAAAGTATAGAAAAAAAAGTAGCTAATAACATAAAGTGAATATTATTATTTTTAGTAGTTTCGGAAATTGAACTTGAGTCTGTAAATAAGTATAAAGTATGCATAAAATATCAAGAAGTAAATTAAAAAATTGCATTTAGTTATATGCATATACATGTGTACATGCATGTGTGCATTCATGTGCATGCCACACTCGCCCTTCCACATACATACGACATTCATCATTATATACATAATACATACAACATATATACATGCATGAATGCATACATACATACATACATACATACATACATACATACATACACACGCATGTATCACACACACATACACACACACATACATACATACATACATACATACATACGTACGTTCGTACATACATACATACATACACACACATGCATGCTCGTGCGCACGCACATACACATATATATACACTTACATACATACATACATACATGCATGCATGCATGCACGCATACATACATACCTACATATGTACATACGTACATACATACATACATATATACGCATGCACGCACATGCATGCATGCACACACACGTGCATACGTACATACATGCATACATACATACACACATACATACATACATACATACATACATATGTATGTACATACATACATACATACATACATACACATAAATAGAGAGTATGTTTTATATATGCAGAAATTATTTTTTATTAAATACTTACTTGTACAATTTTTTAAATTATAGCACATGGAACTGTGCTCATTACAGAGATTCATAATTTTTATCTCAATAGTAGGCATCATGGAGATAGAACTAGGACGCAGCAGAATGTTGCTATCAGTAAACAGAGTGGTAAAATTCTTACCATCTTCATAAAATGTTGTTATTTCATAGTATTTAACAAAATCATGAGGTATTAAGCTTATATTTAAAGTGCCAGCAGTTGTATGATTAACACATGTCTGAACTTCAGGAATCGTTGGTAAGCCTATGAATAAAAATAAATTTAAATTTCAAGATAAAAACTTTGACTAGTTCACTCAAATCTGACAATTTGAAAAGTCATTTGGTAGCTATCTATATAGGCTTAATTGTACAATCTCAAACATATATATAATATACTCACCCTTACAGACATAGCTACCATAAATTTATTTTATATAATAATAGCAGTTTTTATGTAAATACAAGTGTAAAACATACATGTGGGAATAATGCACTAAAGGCATAATAATTATTAAAATTGTAATATATTTTGTGGAGATAGCTAAAATAGCGTATCAAGTTGTAAATGAAATTACTATTGAGTAAAGACCTACCTATATTATATACTTCATTAATGGTATACATACCTTTTAATACAGTTATTTCTATCGATTGATCATTGCATCCTATAGTATCATTATTTGTAGCACTTAAAATGTAAAAAATTGACATATTTACTTCAGGGAAGAAGGAAGCATAACAAAGATCGGGTGTTTGTTTAATGTAAAAGTCAGCATCACATTTAATATCAAGGCAACGGCCAAAATTAAAATGTACTTGCCCATTTAGATACCATTTTAATTGAGTTTGATTACTGATACATCGAAAATAAATTTGTTCTTCACTGCAAAATACTGTTGGTGAGCTTGTATTTCTGGAAGATGCAATTTCGAGATCACATAAAGCTGAATGAATAAATTCAAGAAAAGCCATTTATTATTGTTGTATTTTTAATACAATAGCTTACTTACCAAAGTGAAGCAATATAATCAAAAGTAGAATAGTGATAATTGCTGATGGTATTTTCATGCCAAAAGTAATGTCTAAAATCATATTAAAATATATTATTATGATAGCATAAAATCATGGTTCATTGAAGTTTGTATACACACCTAAAAATAGTAATTCCTCTATGACATAACATTATCCAGATTTAAAAGTGGTCAATATTACAATTATTAAATTATTTTGAAAAATCCATGTCAAGCATTATTGTTAAAACAATAATAGTGTTATAATTATATTTTAATTAATGTCCATATATATAAAGTAGTTTAAGATTGTTCTATAGATATTGTTGATATTATTGTTCAATTTATACTATTGTAGTTGAAAAGATGGTATTAATGTTATACTGTTCCGTCTACAACATCATAAATTGAATGCATAGTGTAAATCCTTGATTATTAAGCGACTTATTATCGACCCTGCCTACCTCTATTATCGACCTAGCAGTATACAGAAGAAGTGTGCAAATATAGTAAATTTAAAGTGACCATTTGGAGGTACTTAGGAGAATGGTGGAGCTAGGGTGCTCAAGTCATACATACTGGCGAGTTTTTAGCTTTTCTGCAGATAGTGAGGGTAAATGCAAATGTTTATTGACAGGCTTCACCGTTCAGCTGTTAGCTCAATAGAAAAAAGGCAATAGCTACTCTGTAACTAGCTACCTTGTAGACTATATAGTTGCAACGACTCCTCCATTAAATGTATAAGAATAATATTGAACACTTTGGTAAGGGTACCCTTATGTTAATCTCGCATAGCCAGACCCTTTACCAAATCGCAACATGGGAAAAGGGTCTTGTAGACTGACATTGAGCAGTTTGTTCTTGCTTAGTCAGCAAGTCGTTAACTGTGATTCATTTGGTGTGGGTGTAAATCATTAAATACTTTAATTACGTGAAGTGTTCAGATCAGTAGGCAGGCTCATTCTGTATTGCAATGAAGAAATGTTGCTTATGCTGGGAAATGCTGCGGGTTAAATTTAATGACACTGATAGTGATTCTTAGCTAGCATTATTCACCTTTAAGCATGACAAAAACCTAAGGTACCTTGGCGTGTACAATGGCCCGTGCACAAAGCAACAACTGTATCTTACTGCTAATCGAAACTTCCAACTGCAGATATCTCAAAAAGTCTGGTACAAGTCACTGCTTAGTATTACTAATGACATCATAAAGGAAAATTTTTTACACAGCTGTTGGAGAGTTATGCGCAGAAATCTACATGCGCAGAAGTTTGAGAAGACTTACGTCACAGGATATTACGTCACCTATTGTTTGCGGTCTCCTCAATTAGCGAGGGGAACTGAACAAACTGCTCAATGTCAGTCTACCAGACCCTTTCCCGTGTAGTGATTGGTAAAGGGTCTGGCTACGTGAGACTACCCTTATGTGGAGCTTACAGTGGTGCACATTAAATAGCATAGCCTGGACATAATGATGGACTGATATTGGATGGCTGCAGTCGATAATTTGAATTAAACAAGGCTAGGCAACGTAGTGGCTATAAAATTCGCTAATTGTTGGTCTACACAATAACATTTAAGTCATTAGATGTATTCTCTCTCTTTCACAGGCCTATTTTAACAATATAGAATTTAAAAAATATTTGGCTGTCACCAGATCGAACCCAGGACCATTTGCTGAGTGCATCAGAGCTCTGTCATTGAGTTAGCAACCAAACACTGTATATATACTGTTAAGGGGTACTGCTATGTTGCAGTCTTGGTCTCAACAGACCAACATTAAGGTAACGAGTTGTGTTTTGAGGCACAAACTTGAGGACTTTCTGCTACTTTGTCTATAAGCGCTAGCCGACATGTACTAATTTTTACCAAACCACTGCAAGGCATTTCAATCAACTTTCCAAGTGCTAATTCCCAGCATATACATAGACAAGAAGGGTTATAATACAAGCCTGCCTATCATTTTTTCAACAGCTGATCTTGCAGATTCAAAATAGTGACAATCAAGCCAATTTTAATTCTATATTTTTATTTCAAAAAAGTCATCTAAAACTTAGACTAAGGGTACAGTGTTTACAAAAATCTACTGTAGCTATTTATTCAATTGTGACCATCTTTTTTCTGCCATTCATTACAAGGGCACTGAGAGTTCATACTTGTAGCTGCTACTTTTGTAACCAACAGAATATTATAAGCTATTCTGAAAAAAAAGTATCTAGCACCTAAAAAGCTCTAGCTATAATTTGCTGGCAAAAGAAAAATGATTGTCTCATGTATTTGGCTAACTTATAGAATTCTTATTTCATAGTCACTGCAGAGCACTTATGATAAAGCTCATTCACTTGGAAGGAAATGAACATATAAATGCAAGGAGATGCTATACACGTCGACATTTTATGTATCAGGTGCATTGCACCCATCTTTTCATTCTATAGTTTCCCTAATTAACATACTCTCACTTTTAATTAGTTTATTATTTCAACATAAATAATATAAATTTAAAGCACCAATAGGAAAATGCATAAATTAGCCATAACTTACACATGATAGCTTAGTTAAATCAACAACTCTCCCGTGTTTCACCACTATTTTCAAGTCTTACACCCCAGATTCAACAGAACTCTGAAGTAAACAATAGAAGAGGGGGCGTTACCACGAGAATTGGTATGTACAGTCTGGCGTATTCGACACACCCCTTAAGGATGCTCGCACATAGCAACGCGGGTGCATTTTTTCTATGAATTTAACCACAGAAATGTACAACCCTTTGTACAGTCTGGCGTATTCGACACACCCCCTAAGGATGCTTGCACATAGCAACGCGCGCGCACATTTTCTATGAATTTAACTACAGAAATGTGGCACCCTGCTTCGTTGAATAGTCCCTCGCGAATGATAACGCGTGGGGAGTGTTCCCGGCCGTCAAGATATTCTAGTGGAACTATTCCTGTGGCTTGATGTACTCCACCCTACTCCACTTGCTGTAATACTTCAAGTATAGGTACTAGTGATGCGCTCTAATAGCACAAAATAGCGAAGCGAGTGATGCATGTTCCCTATAATTGCAGCTATTCCATGCATACTTGGTGTGGCTAGGAACATTTAATGGCTTTTCAAAAAGAAAGATTCTTTACTTTGCTACCTGTTTCTGTTTCATTTTAGCTCTCCTCCTCCTTACCCTGTCTTTTTCATTTCTTATATCTCTCCTTACTAATTTTTCTTCTGGAGTTTCTAACGCCCTCAAAGTTCTTGTCCGAGCGTTTCTAACGTTCTGTCTCTCTTTTGCAGAATTTGTTTCACTGGGCATCTCTACTTCGTACGGCGGGTAAACAAAACAAAATGTTGCTAAGAAGGTTACCCGTCCCGCGCAAGACCATAGGAGAAAATGTGCACACGTACGCCCACGCAAGAACAAAAACAAAAAATATATATATCGCGGACTCATTAGAGAGCTAGCTCCGCTCGCTTCGCTCGCTTCGCTGAATAATAAACAACTACTGTTTCTTTTTATCTCAGCAAAACATATAACATAATAGAAAAAAAAAACAATTTATGCTTACATAAAAAATATACTTTGTTGTAATACACCAAATAAGTAAATTGCAGTAGTGGAGTGTCCTGAGCTTGACCTTGTAGCACCAGGGGCGAAGGCTAAAGGTGATGCTATGAACACTACTATGTCAGTGAGCACACTCACAGCTACAGATTTACCCCAGCTTGCTGGAAGTAATGGTAGAAGTGCTACCTCTGTCGTTGAGGAATCAGGGTTGATGTCAACTTCGGAAATCCCTGTTATTGAAGACCTGAGCAGTTCACTACGTAAATCATAAAATTAAAATGATAAAAAAAATTTTTTTAATGCTATTCTAACCATTACTGTCAAGAGAAACTAGCAATTCACTGAATTAAAAATAAAAAAATAAATAACTAGTTGATATAACACTATTGTGAGAAATGATAGAGAAAGTACTATAGCAAAAGACAAAAAAAAATAAAGCTAGTGGGTAGGATGATGTTGGAGAAATTTATTATCAAACCACTAACAAAGTTTAGTATTTGGGCAAGCAGGTAGGCAACATACATAGACACACAGATACACACAATGATCTGGTAAGTATCAGTATATCATTCTGAGAACATCTATTGCAGTACATCAAAAAAAACATTGGGTTGGCGTGCAGCAAAAAATTAATAAATAGTTGAGATAATATTGAGAGCTAAAATTAGTTACTTATGCACTTATAATTAATTTGCTTTATGGCAGATGAAGCAGAATGGGGAAGTCATTTTACAAGGCTCACCTTTAGGTTTGGAGAAACTTCATAAAAAAGTCACTGGAGATGAAGTGGCAAGCAAGGCACCTCTAAAATTAAATATAAAGCCTAATAATTATAGTTATTTGTATAAATTATAGGAGCACACAGGGCCCTACCTGATGTATTGGCTATGGAAAGAGTCCTCAAGCACCAGACATCAGACCACATTTCACAGGGCCAGAAGCTTTAGTTTCTCACCTGTAAACTATGCAGTATGCAGTAGCTATATCCCAGTTTACTGCATAGTCTACCATGCTGTTACACTCCACATGCCCCCTCAGTATACTTTAGTAGTTGAACTAAAATCAGACAGACCCTGTATACTGCTATGTATATTGGACATGTAGCTAAACCTTGTATATTCATGTAAACTTGACACCATATGTATACTACCTGCTAAATGCCATGTAAGCTTAGTAGATCACTCAGTATACTCCCATGTATACTTCACATGTTTCATCCAGTATAGCTACTCCATGTAAACTATTGTTATGAAACTACTCAGTATAATCCAGTATGTTCCCATGTAAACTAATCATTATGAAAGTACCCAGTATATTCCCATGTAAACGCATACTTGTATACTCATTACTATTAATAATGTTGATTTTAATTAATACATTCAACATGAACAAAAATAATGTTCAATGATCAATAGTCTGATGTGTGACAGAATTGTTTATTTCAGCAGATTTCTGAGGAGAATACCTAAAGACATTAAAATCATACTAAAATAATAAACCATATCAAGAGATCACAAATACAACAGATCTCACAAATAATTTATATATCTGAAGATCACACATACTGTGTACCAAATTATAGATTGTACATACTTCAAACAAGATACTATGAATACATAACCAAACCAAATAATTTATCAAACAAAAAAGTATACTTTACCTGACCTAAAAACCATACTTACTTACCAAACAAAAAATCACACTGGCTTTGTCGAAGTACATAATAAAACAACAAAAACAAAACAAAAAAAAACAACAACTCCTTATCACACAAAGAGATCCAAAATACTGTACCTAACCATTTACCAACAAAATACTTATAAATCATTATATCACACACTTTATCAAACCAAAAGAATAGAGATAATTTACCAACCAAAATATCTCAATACTTTACCAACCAAAAGATCTCAATACTTTACCAACCAAGAGATTAGACATACTTTACCAGCCATACTTTACAAATCTAAGAGTTCACAGATACTTTACCAACCAAAGGATCACACACTTTACAAAGAGATTGCACATAATACCCCAACCACGATCTCAATACTTTACCATGATATTACACATACTTTACCAACCAAAGAGATCACACATACTTAACCAACGAGATCATAAGTACTTTATCAACCAAGAGATTGATATACTTCACCAGCCAAGAGATCAGACATACTTTACCAACCAAGAGATTACACGTACTTTACAAACCAAGAGACCACACGTACTTTACCAACCAACAGATCACACATACTTTACCAACCAACCGATCACATATACTTTACCAACTAAGAGATCACATGTACTTTACCAACCAACAGATCACACATACTTTACCAACCAACAGATCACACATACTTTACCAACCAACCGATCACATGTACTTTACCAACTAAGAGATCACACATACTTTACCAACCAAGAGATCACACGCACTATACCAACCAAGAGATCACACGTACTTTACCAACTAAGAGACCACACGTACTTTATCAAACTAAGAGATCGCACATACTTTATCAACCTAGAGATCCGACATATTTTACCAACCAAGAGATTACACATACTTTACCAACCAAGAGATCAAATATACATACAACCAAGAGATCACAAATACTTTACCAACCAAGAGATCACAGGTACCTTACCAACAAAGAGATCACACACTTTACCAAATTCATTCCAGTACTCAGTTAACTTTTAGTAAAACTACCACATACTGCAAGTAATTAAAAATTAGCACTATTAAAGGTCTTAAAATCGTCGTTTGAGTAAGTTTAGACATAAATAGCTAAATGATAAAACGTCAGTAATTTCCTAAATCAGAAGTGAAGGGACAGACAACAGACAGGATGACTAACCCTCTTGCGCATGCACATGGTTTCTCTTATGCAACTATTCCCCCCCCCCCTTCAAATCATGGCCATGCCCCTTTGCCCCTCCCCTTTGGAAAAAATTCTAAAATAAACTCTGCATACAAGGGATCACACATACCAAATCAAGAGATTATAAATTAATACTTTACCAGACCAATAGATTACACTGGAAGCACTGTATGCGAGACCAAGAGCCACAAAATTAAATCCTTTATTAAAGCGAAAGATATATAATATCTTGGTATGTATACCAAACAAGAGATTATATACCATTATATATAATTATATAGATTATATATTGGTATGTATACCAAACCAAGAGAGTATTAATACTTAATTAAATCAGATCCATTATCATACTAAGAGATCACACATACATACTATAAACTAGTACTTATAAGTTGAGTTGGTACTACTACAAGCGATGTAGAATGTACCTCTCCTGCTTCTGTATTTGTCCTACTATCATGATTGTGAACTTGAGCTTTGCGAAACTTTCGTCTTCTTTTTCGTACTTTTGCCTTCCTTTGGGAACTTTACCTGTCAATACCTCCCGCTTTTTAGTTACAATTAATCACCAGCCTTTTCGCCTTCTCTTCCATTCCATTATAAACCTGCCCGCCATACCTAGTCGATTCCACCCGCTTTTTTGTTACGATCAATCACCTTCCACCTTCTTTTTCGTACTTTCGCCTCCCTTTTAGTAGGGTCAAAAATGGCAATTCCGTGACCAACCTCTGGATGATTAGTTTTTATGATTGATTTCACTTATTTGGACCTTTTATAAGAAATTTAGCCCCCAGGTCCCTCCTGGTCACTGCCATGCTATGCCAGGTCAAGAATATTGTCTTCATCACTAGGGTGCTGAAGTACCAGTGTTCCACTAGCCAAGATAGCTTTCTACTTGTCATATCATGAGCAGTTATAGCTAAAGTAATATTGGTTTCTAAAAAATTATTCTGTGTACCTTTATTATATTATTATGAAATATATTTTCAATTTATACTTTATCAGAAAGAAGTCTTATTGTTGTGAAAAAATTTACTCAATATTTTCTTATGGCAGTCTATGTATTATATAAGCGCATATACTTACAACAATATAGAATCGTCTGCAATTGTGATTGGTGGCTTCCTTGACTCCACTAGGCTGTAGGGCGAAATGGACGCGAAGCCGCATTTTGACGCATTTTCGCATCCTCCGCGGTTATCAATTTTTTCTCAATTGACGCGTATTTGCATCTTCCGCGATTAATCTGTTAACAACGGTTTCAGCCATTCAAATTTGGTGTCAGTGTAGCTAAAGGGTAGGAGATACCTGTGGGCCAATAAAAAGAAGAAAAAAATATTGTTTTTGTCGGTGTTTGGGCTCTACTGTACATTTTTGATTTTACGTAATTGGTCCCTTTTCCCAAGTACTGTCACATTCGATTACTGAGTAGAAATTTTAAACTATATGGAATCAGTTTATAAACTACTCTAATATTGTACCAATAACTCTCTTTCTTATTTTTTCTTGGGAATGTACAAAACAAAACTGTTTTTCCAAGCCATGTTAATGAACTTGAAGTAATACTGAATTTTAGGGGAATCTTAAGTCCTCCTATTTTATGTTTCTCTTATGTAATGGACTAAGGGAAGCTAAAACGATGAGTTGAAATATTTACTTGACCTTAATTTTCCATTCCTCCTCCAAAATGGCAGCTTTGTGCGTGTTAGAGGCAATGTATCTATTCAATTAAGGACACAGTGATGAGCATTAAAAAAATATTGCCTCAAACTTAATACTCAAATTAAAGGAGATAAAAATGACAAAGGAAGATGGATAAGTGAAGTATGAATTTAATGTGTCAAAAGCTAATCACATCCTCAAAATTTATGCTTTTGAGTTAGCTTGCTTTACTCATCTCTTATAAGTAATGTAAAACTATCTATATAACTAGTGGTGTGCTTGAGCACAAGTGGTGAGGGAGCCTTAAACTACTATTGTTAAACGATAGATTTTAACTACTAACACTCAAGCTACTAAAATAAAGTCGAGTTTTTAAATTACGTATATATGGTAAATGGGTTTCATTGCCATAGTAACCGCTCCCCACAACTGTTTGAATTGAAAAAGAAGCAATAAAATCAAGTCATGTTATTTAAACTTTTTTTTGTGATATTCTTAGTAGTAGTAGTTGACAATACTTTCACACAACTGAACATACCTACGCAAGACTTACTTTCATGGTTCGTCTAGTGGACAATGAATTTTCACCGTTGCGTAGGGCTTATAACTGTGACAAATAGCGTATTAACTTACCACCTCCACTAACTCGAATAGAAAAGGAGCTCCCATAAGTTGTTGAGTTATAACTGCACCCGCAAAAGAATTCAAAGTGGTAAACAATTCAATTTCTAGGGTGATATGGGTAATGATCGCTAAACCAGAGGATTCTGTTTAGTGAAGTTTGCTCCCACAAAAGTATTTAAAGTGGTAAACAATTCAATTTCTAGGGTGATATGGGTGATTCTGTTTAGTGAAGTTTGGAACGGGGTCGAACACAGAGCGAACACAAAAATACACGAGGTTCAAAGAAAAAAATGACATACGTACGTCCACACATATATAAACTAGTGGTGTGCTTGAGCACAAATGGCGAGCGAGCCTTAAACTACACTATTGTTATTCAAACTACTAAAATAAAGTCGAGTTGTTAAATTACGCATATATGGTAAAGGGGTTCAATGCCATAGTAACCACTCCCCTCAACTGTTTGAATTGAAAAAGAAGCAACAAAATCAAGTCACTATATTTAAAATTGTCTTTGTGATATTCTTAATTGGCGAGCGAGCGAGACACTTACAGGGGTAACACAATCGAAAATCGGGGATGTTTATTTATTTATTTATTTGTATATATGTTTGGACGTACGTATGTCATTTTGTACTTTGACCCTCGCGTTTTTGTTAGTTATGTGGTCGACCCCGTCCCAAATTGCACTAAACAGAATCCTCTGGTTTATCGATCAGTACCCATATCACCCTAGAAATTGAATTGTTTACCGTTTTGAATTCTTTTGCGGGTGCAGTTCAAACTTGAAAACTTAAGGGACTTCCATTTCTATTCGAGTTAGTGGCGGTGGTAAGTCAATGCGCTCTTTGT
>WLWI01001371.1_pt1 | contig 21162 bp, 14 predicted proteins | sample 6701501 | NCBI WGS metagenome assembly WLWI01 (sample SAMN12718690, study PRJNA515312) | sponge metagenome | isolation source: marine sponge | host: Mycale hentscheli | place: New Zealand: South Island, Marlborough, Capsize Point | collected 2014-11-01 | reverse complement strand
TCCTCCTTGCCCTGTCTTTTTCATTTCTTATCGCTCTCCTTACTAATTTTTCTTCAGGAGTTTCTAACGCCCTCAAAGCTCTTGACCGAGCGTTTCTAACGTTTTGTCTACTGGGCATCGCTACTTCACGGCGGGTAAACAAAACAAAATGTTGTTAAGAAGGCTACCGGGCCCGCGCAAGCGCGTAGGAGAAAGGGTACACACGTACGCCCACGCAAGAACAAAAACAATTTCTAGACCTAAATATATGTGACCGTCTATGGGAAAATCGGGCACAACGCGGCATGCGTAGACGTCGCAAAAAGATCGATTTAGTTCTTAAATAGTATTAAATAAGCCTAACGCGAAGAGAACGGTTAGGTGATATATAGCGGGAATGGCTAAAGCTACGGCGATAAAAGTTGGAGAGCTTAATATCTGCTTGCCGAGGAGTGTGTAAGCGCAAAAAAAAATTTTTCGTCGGGGCCGCGTTGTGCTTGATTTTCCTGTAGACGGTCACATATATATATATATCGCGAACTCATTAGAGAGTCAGCTCCGCTCGCTTTGCTCGCTTCGCTGAATTAACTATTAATTAGACGTAATCTCTTTTATTCCAAGTTAGATCAGTGACAGGACCTCCAGTAGATATACAAGTCACAACAGTGTTGTATAACATTGACTGTATTAAGAGGGATCCTATAAACCTTGACAATTAAATTAACATAGTAGTCTCATAGAAAACCACAATCATTTACTCATGTGTTACTTTTTTATATTCTCTGTTAGTTATGATGCATTATAGATTACTTTTGAGTACTCTTAGCAGACTTCATTAGACAGAGCTTGTCATAGATTAATTTTTAATGGCAATAACGACTATTACATTACCTATTCCCATTTAATGGGATGATCAACCCACTTGGGAGTGTCCTGATGTTCTTTCACTTTTTGTTCAAGCATTCTAGTTGCTCCACCTATACATGTATACTTTACCACAGCTGCATATGAATAACTCGGTAATTATGGGCATAGTAAATAAATAATTCAGTTTGTAAGATGTCAAATCTCTACAAATTATGTCTGAGTACACTCACTAAATCATTCTATGTGTGGAATGTTAGAATCGATTTCTCAAACTTCTCCTGAGACTATTTTAGTTTGTAGACAGTAACTTGGCTAGAGAAAATAGTTAAGGAACTTCACAGAAGTAAGAAATGAGACATGAGCAGAATTTTCATAAGGAGATTTGCCATGATCATTAACCATATAGCAACTGATTTTCAATGAAACAATTTTCATTAGTGTAATACTTATCATTACCAACATCTCTCTGTAGTTGAAAAACTAATTGACCTTGCACTTCTAATGGTTGCAAAACAATTGTCGCACCTATTTCACTACTGGAAAATGATGAAGCCACATCAAAAGTAAGTCAATATGCTCCTACACAAATAATTAGTTGAGAATTTGAGGTTGTAGCTGCTCTGAAAAATGAGTGAATGTCCTTTTGTTCCTTCATTTCCAAACATTTCTTTAGAATATTAATGACCGAATTAATTGCTGTTATATGAAACTCATGATATATTAAATTTGAAAGTGGGATTCCAAAACCCCTTAGATAATTTCCCCGCCTATTCCCTTGAAAGAAAGGAAGAATAACCATGATTATTTTAATGAGATACATAGTGACAGTAATACTATAGACTTCATTGTTGTAATATATTACAGTAATATTATTACAATAAGAACAATATACAATTGAATCAACTTGAAAGAATATGGAGCTGATTTAGAGGGTTTACTTTGTGCAGTTACTGTTTATGAAACTTTTATAAAACAACTAGATATCAAAGGGTAAGCCAGACTCTCCTTTTTAACTCTCAGACATCCAGGGAAGTTCAGAATGGCTCCACAAGGCTGCAGATTGTGCATTAAAAAATGGCATTGCATAATAAATACTGCCTATACTCTCATACTTTCATATTGTATAAACAAATATTTGGTACCACCAAATTCATTGGATCATATAATAGGCTTAAATTGAAATTTTTGACATGTCCTACACTGTAGAAAATGTACGAATCCTACACCTATTCAATGTATGATTAAGTGTAGGAAAAGTACATTTTCTTACTGTGTGGGACATGTAGGAAGTTTCAGTTTTAGTGTAGTGATAATCTTTTAGATAAAAAATCAGTCATCAAAATATGCAAGAAATATAAAAGTATTTTTACTATAATGATACTAATTAAAGTTTGGTTAATTGAGATGTAATATAGTCAGTAAGGAAAAAATCATTGCCAGGTTTGATCAGTATGATCATAACAACTACAAGTGCCTGCAATTACTGTGGTGCTTGATGGACTATTTTTATGGTTTCCGTCTCGTGCTCTCTTTCTTCCTAGCTATATCAATATTTCTTATTCCCCCCTTCAGCTCATCATTTCATTTCTTATCTTTGTTAATCTCTGCTGCTATCAGAATATTTTTTCACCTGCTTCTATTCTTTGAGACCCTTGTGTTCTCATAATAGTAATTGTCATGGGTGTATGAAGCAATTTTAAAGTGTAGAGTCCAAGTGGTCACATTTTACACGCCTACAATATTAAGTTGGGTTTAAATGGTTTAAATGTAATTTATCCAAAAATTGACATAAGTGATGTAAATTGATGAAAGCATGATAAATACTATTTCAATCATACCCATTAGCTAAGCATACTTTGTCAATGAAGAATTTTAAGTTTGACAGAAACTTAAAAAAAACAACTTTTATCTTAACAAGTTTAAATAGACATTTTGTTTCAGTGAATGTAGTAGAAGAAGGTAAAGTCTTTAAGCATCGTAAAAACTGATTCCTAGTAGAACTCACACTAGAGTCATGGATATCATATTTGATCATTCTATCGTTCCAGTTAAATTACTCCTTAGGTGAGGTAAACAGAATTTACATTACTCATTGAAGCTTTATATTCTTAATGGCTGGTAATGATGCAGATAGCTCTATCATTTTAGTCTCGCATATAACAAGACCCTTCACCAATCATATTGGCTATGCGAGATTATTATCTTTGCTGCAAGGCCACCTACCTCAGGATTGTAAACTTCTTAAAATCTATTTCTTTTACATCTCGTTTGGGAATTAAAAAAATAATGAGTTATCCTGCACACGGTTTGAGGAACTTATTTTCTTCCCGACATTTTAGTTACCGGCTTCCCCCCCAAAAAAAAGAAAAAGAAAAAATGGCGCAAACGTAAGAGTGATTAAACAGAGATTTGGATCGTTTCTAAAAAAAGTGTAGCGGCCAGGCTGCTACCATTCCTACGCTGAAGATTTGTGTTGGAATTTACCAGTAACGTGTGTAACTACTACTATTGGTGATATACTCTTTCCCAACCGAGTTCAGGCAATGAATTATTCATGAACAGAGGCACCTAGTGTTAAAGTTTACATTGAGTAACATACTGGACAAGACCTGTGCAATTATTCTTTTAAATGGTTATATTTCTGTGTGCCTACAATCATATGTGCCCAATAATACAAGTTATATAGCACGAGTTTTGTTTTAATGTAATAATTTAGTGATGCAAAATTTATTCATCTATGTAGACCTAATGTGATTCACAATTTCTCATGTGAATATAATTTATTATAGTGAAAATATTTTCAATTTACCATGTCCAATAGTTATTTGTAACCTTAATAATATGTGATTTCTGTTGTTGCTTATTAACAAAATTGAACTCATTGAACTAGGGAAATTCAAAGACAAACTTAATTAATGGTTGCTATAAAAATGCAATCTGGGATATCAATTTGTAACTTTACTTATGCGATCAATATAATGTCAATGATAACTATAAATGTACAATCTTTAGCCAGAATGTCTAAACTGATAGCATGTGTTATATGTATATAATATTATTCCTGAAAATTATGTGGATTTTCAATTAAAAATCCATACATTCCAATGTAAATGTAATAGCAGTTTTATTGTCTATGTATAGAGCTAGTGCATATCATCTAAATTAAATGTTATATTTTTTAAAGTCTATCAACACTCCAGCATTAAAGTTGCACAATGAATTTGCTAACTACACAATAATAATCTAAATAATTCTGTAATATTCACTTTAAAGCTACAATATTGTTAAAAAAATGTAAAATAATGTTTTCATTTATATAATTTCTTTGAATTTGGCGGAAGTATCAAATCCATCCAAAAAGTCAGCCAGAACCTGATAACAGAATTCATAATGCTCGGATAATGACAAAAAGGGCAAATAAGTAGTTTCAAATTGGTATCAATTGTTCCCCAAAGTGTATGTGTTCACTATTAGTTTTAATGCAACAATCTTTTCACAATGACACTACTTTACCTGTAACCTGACTATCTGTATAGAATTAACGGCATAATTTTTGTCAATATAGTCAAACAAGTTATATATTGTAGTATGTGTACTGCCCATACCATAACAATGGGTTTTAGTGCAATAAGCACTTTAAAACTAATTGGGGTGACCTAATAATGCAAAGTAAGAACTATGAACACAGCAAAATATAGTTGATTAAAAACTTTTGACGGTTTCATTTTAGTGATGTGAGTGTGTATATGTTTTTGTAGTGACACTCAAGCACCTGTCAGATGTTATATCTCCATGGATAACACTACAATTTCAACATGCAAGTAAGTGCAATTTATAACAACAATCTGTAAAGTTAACTTGTATTTGTCAAATTGAAGATAAACAAATGTATTGGTCAATACTTATTGATGAAACATCTTTAAATTGAAAGACATATGTTACCAAGATGAACCTTGTAAGGTTGCAGGATGAACACTACTTGTTTGTTAACTTAAGATTGCTTTGATTGTTGCCTCACTCTCTCAAGCGCATGTCAGATGATATATCACCATGGCTAACATTATAATTTCAACATGCAAGTAAGTACATTTATAGCAACTTGCTCAAAAGTTGACTTGTATTTGTTCAAACTGAAAATAAACAAATATATTTACTGTTTTTCTCATTACCAGAAAGTAAATGGATACATTAGTTGATAGATAACTAAAGTCTCAGAAACATCTTTGACAGAAAATGCAATGATGAACCTTGTAAGGTAGCAGATGAACACTTCTGTTTGGTTATCATAAGAATGTAGTGAGCGTGAGGCACTTTTAAACATACATGTGTGTGTTCAGACAACAACATTGAAGCGAAATAATTTATAGTTGAAGGAAATAGATTTAGAGAAGCAACATAATTATATGCAGGTAGCTAATATTAGTTTGGATTAGCACTGGTCAAAGAATGAATAATAATGATCAAATTATTTCATTTATAGTCAATTTTATGAACTTACAAGTGTCTGCACCATTAACACTCTCTGTTTCCTTAATTCACTGACAAATTGGAATGTATTAATGGACTTGTCAATTTTGATTCTCTCCAGCATATAGTACAGAGTGATAAATATGCTGCCCTGCCCACACCAGCACTACAGTGGACCACCATGAGGTCTGTGTTGCTATAAGAGTGGGACTTGCGCACACGTCTAATGGAGTTAATCATAGAGATGGCATTGGGTGGAACTCCACGATCTGGCCAGCCAAGGTAGTGCAACAAGGTCACATCACCTGGACTATCAGTCTGAATTTTACACACATTAAAACACATAAATGTATAGAAAAACAAAATAATTTAGGAGAATGTAAATGTTGTGGGAATCCTTATTCTACAGTAAAATTAATAAATACTATACATATACTCATATATTCAATGACAATTACATGCTTGGGCTTCTTTGGTTGTTACAATTATAATGGTAGTATTTGAAACAAGAGTAAAACTTTTGAACAAAAGAGAACTAAATCAGGTTTGATAAAATATTTGATCATTACGATAACCATCTTGGCTATATAAATATCATCATAAAACATCATAAAAACATCTACAAGGTTTTGAGGCAGAGATGTTATTTCTTGTAGTGATAGAGAGGGTATCTTGATACCAGCATAAGGATGATTTAAAAGAGATACCATATAAAATTTAGCTAGGCAGTAATAAGTACTCAGTAACACATACATTCGGTCTGGCTGACGAATATATTTTGCTAAAGTGTGTACTTTTATTTCTAAAGAGTGGGAGTAGATCTATTGTACATAATGGAACTATGAAATTTAGCCAAATCAAATACTCAGATTGAAAATATCCATTGACTAATATATTGCTAGTTTTTATGGTAGGATTTTTGCACTTATTGCCAGAATAGCTACTATGTACAAATCAGTTTGAAGCCTGATTTATCTTACATACAAGGGATGATTATGACGTATCTGAGGTTAAAGAAAATAAACTATCTGAATTATATTTTTGTTTTAACAGCAGCAAAAAATAAAACACAAAAGGACAACAGTCCATTGTAATAATTGTTGATGACTCCTAATAGTACATGAAACAGCTAGTTGGTACTAATTGGGGCTAACATTGCCATAAAATTCTTATGCATCCAGTTTGCAGGCATAGATATAATAAAACTTTTCAGGTGTGTGGGGTTTTACTGATGAAAGGGTAAAGAGCCTCATAGCAGTCATGATTGAAGGACGAGTGAAGGTTTTTTGGAGTTCCTGCAGAACTCAAGGCTAACCTAGCAGAAAGAAGTGGAGTGATTGAGGCAGGAGGAAGAGGAATACATGGGGCAGTAGGAAGATATTTGGATCTGGAGGAGATGAGTTTGATACTTCTAAGAATGTTATACAGTAAATGTGAGTTTCTTCTTCATTAAGTGCTGGTCTTGAAAAAAGTCTCCTCAAATAATTCACAATTGTAATGGGTAAGTTTATCAAGTGAGGCATCAGTAAGCTGCTCATTTTCAATTCAAGTTCTATGCTAGTGATAAGCCTTAAATTTGCACCATTTACTATGCTTATGTTTAGTATGATTTTTTTTCAAGCTCTATAGTTAGTGAACAATTTTCAGCCAAGAAACTTGGTGATAATGTTTGGACCAACCCACTTGGGATCTAATATGCCGTGTGCTCATTTTCTCAGAGACTTTAATAACCATACAGTCACAATTATTGACAAGGGATTTCATATGACAAATAATATTGTAGCCAATTGTTTATGTAGTATAAAACATTATTATAAAAGTCAGTGGCATGTTATAATAACGTACTAGTTTCCGCATCCTTTCTTCTATGTATCTGGAGAACATGCGATGTATTAACTTTGAGTGATTTTTAATCATCCTGAACTGTTGGGAAGCTTATAATAGTGCATGGCTAGCTAGAGCTAACTGCTTCACGTTTTCTAAAAAAAAGGCCCTGAAATTAAAAAGTAAAACTTAAATCGTCACTCTGAATAAGTTAAAGCCTTATTAAAATAATAATGAATTATCATAATACAAAAAGTAGAGCATAACCAATTGATAAACAAACATACTAAAAAATCGATCACTCTATATAATTTTAATAAGGGTTACCAAGTGCTTTTGTAGTCTATTGTATTGTAAGTCTACAATGCATAGTGCAGAAAAAGTAGCTTGGCATTTTAATTAATTAAGCACACACATTCCAAAAATTCAGTACTTAGACTGTTATTTTGTGACGCCTATACCAGATATATTTGTCACACAACAGTCTACTAAAAGGCTATTCTGTAGAAAAAATATTTTGGTCAGGATGGATGAGTCAATGCTGGTGCTACTACCAATTATTATTCAAGCTTGTGTAGAATAGATTCCATGTAAGAATTAGCTAAAATAATAACTTTACTAATGAAACCTTGTTGTGAATGTGTCTCATGTTTTGTACATAATCAAAATGGCAATTACTTTATGTCAATATCCTCTGTACACTATATTTAGTACCATCACTCATAAACATCAATGTTTTTAATATCCCATGACCTTTTTAAGTGATTACTATAACAAAAAAGTAAAGACCTAAGGAGGAAATCGGCATAAACAATATTTTTGGGAAAAAACATGTTTATCCACGAAGTGGCTATTGACTTATATTTGCATAGTTATGTTTGTAAGTGTGTATGTAGCTAGTGAGGTTAACACATAGTTAACAACATCTAAAAAAATGAAATAATTTTAACCAATAAAACATGCTTTTACAGGGGAAAGTGGCTGTCCCTAAGCTACTATTTCCACAGTAAAATTGCCACTAAGTAACATGTTTATTACCATTTTATTTTCTGATCTCAAATTACTTAACGATAACTAAAACGTTTGTTATTAAGAAAGAAAAACTAATACATTCTATTTTATCAGAGAATCACAGATTAACTGACAAGCAGGCAGTATAATAGATAAAGTGAGGAGTTCTACAACCCACATGCTCACTAAAAAAAAGTATATAAACACTGTCAGACTCACTTGCACATGACTACAATGGGCTTGCTATCATTGCCTATTTGCACCTTCTGTACCAGGTGCAATTTTCAGTATAGCAGAAATAAAATTAGGAATGGCATCTTCATGTCTCTATAGATACTGAAACTGTGTGATAATGAAGTCACAAAAAGTGATATATATATGGTTTGTATTTTCTTCTATCTCCAGCTTTCTCAGAACATAATAACTCAACTCTTTCTGATCTTTGACTGTTGCAGTGAACTTTCCATACTGAGCAGCAATACTATTACCTTGAGGCCAATAGGGTTTGCTTTAATTGAATGATAACTAAAATTTAGCTGGTTTAATACGATTCTTGCGTTATATTTATACTTTTATATAGACAAGCATTTGGTAAACATTACAGTGATTTAAAGGATCTACAAAAAATTACAGTAGCCAATTTGTATTCAAGTGAATTTATATTAAATAACTAATAAAAGCAAAGTAAGAAAATTTGTACTAAGTTTTGCTTTCATACTATCATATTTATTTCTCTGCAAAAAGCAGTTTCTTGATTGTATTTTCAGTTCAGACATTGCAAAATTTTAATCTTGATAATATTATCTCTATGTTTTCATTTCCAGAACACATTAGCAATTGACCAATTAAAACTAGGACTATCAAAATAATGTGCAGCAGTGAAAGACAAGTGTTCCCCACAGTACAAAATTGTGCAAAATGTTCTTGTGTGCTGATGTAAATTTCTATAGCTTCAGTGAAACATGTTTATCCCATTTCGTCACAATTGTACAGAAATACAAACATTTATGCTGGATGATTATACAGTGACTGGTGTGAAAGGGAGGGTTACTGGTAATCCCTGAACACCCAACATACTTATTTGAAAATATTATTTAGTTAGTTCTGTCTGATAAAAATCAATTACAAAGCAAGAAATTGTTGTGTGTAATTGTTAAAAACATTACTTATAAACTTGTGTGCAAATAATAGTTACAAAATTTATTAAAATTTTTTAAGTTTCACTGAACAGTTTCATAAACACTACTTTCTAAAACAATTTGAGTTTCTTCAATATTTGATGCACTGATTTCGCCATAAGCAACACAATTACTCATGGTCATTTCTTCATAATTTTCAATGCTTTTGAGTGACTTTCTAGATATACTAGTGTCAATCTCTTCATATTCTCAGCTAGCATTATTAACATCTTTGGCTGCATTTTTTGCCCTATCAATGTGTCAACTAATAATTATAACAATACAATGTCACATGGATGTACATAATACTAAAACCTATTGTATTCCAATTATATGAAAATTCATAATTTAATTCCATTGCTTAACTTACCAACACATAATTGGAATACAATAGGTTGATTTTAACCGACTTGATTCACCATAACAACCAAAGATATGTTTATTAGCACTATTTTTGAAAGAAGATATATTTATCATGAATATAATGTTCAAAACTTGTCTGCATTGACAGAAGTTCAGTTTATTCACAATCACCTGTGTATCACAAAATACGAGACTGATGTATCCAGTTAAACTCAAAACTGGGCTAAGTGTTGCAGCCTATGAGGACCACATTCAGCAGTACAGAACCTACCACAACTCCTAAGGGTATGATCTCACCAACATTAGTCAGCACTGTGGTTGTGTGATCTATTGATAGAACATGATAAATGTAACTAATATGTACATAAACAGTTAGAAACAATCATTTTGTTTGTTTAATAAGAAATTGTAATTATTCATTATTTTCTATGTACATAAAAGTCTGGATAATAAATTAAAAGATGAAGTTAACTTTTGTTAATTTCTATATAATTTCTTACTTTTTTTCAATGCAACCATTTTGTATATATTTTAGCGAGCTAAGTTAACTGCATATTCCTGAGAAAAATAAATCTGAATTAAGTGTGCCAAATGAATTTAATTTTTTGTTTATCAGTTGCTTAAGCAACAATATTGCAACAAAATTGTATACACAGGAAAGCTTGCTATTAATTTTAAGCTATCAATGTGCTTTAGTTTAAATAGCCAAGCTATAATTGTGTATGATTTTAAAAAATTTATAAACATAGATATTATGTCTATTGTGAAAAATTATAACATTCAGATGTTTTGTTGTCAACATAAAGAACACCGTATTAAGTGGATTTGTTAGTCTGTCCTGGGCTTTTGGTGATTCACAAGTTAATAATAGTTTTTGTTTTTAAGTCTGCCTCAGAGTATAATCACATTTATTTCTTACATTGCTAACATAATTTTATAAATTTCAGTCTCAGTTTTTGATAAGACAATGTTTCATACCAAATTGTGCCACTGATATAGATATGCTTAAAGGTCCCCTTCCAGCTCCATTGTGTTTGCTGATATTTGTACTGAGTATGTAGAAGTTTCATCTAAACCATTGATTGTAGTACGAGTTACATTGCTATCCACTGCAATTGACGTCCTTATTAATTGCTGTCTTTTTCTGGTTGCTAGTGCTGGGTAATATATAATTGTATAGTTTCTAACAAAACCTCGTGCTTCAGTAAGTGTTAAGGGTGACCAAGAAACTGTGATCACTGATGGCGATGTTCTTTGAATTTGTAATGAAGGAGAAATATGTGGTTCTAAAACAACAACCACAAAACATTAGCATGTTTTTACATAACGTAATACTGTATTTCATTGTAAATTTTAACTTACTTAATTCTTTGGAAAAGAAAATCATAATCGTTTTGGTACCAGGCCCCTCACTATTTATTGGAGAAATACTAAGTTGATATGGAATTCCAGCATCTGAATGGCAATTAATAATTGAGTATATAGAATAAAAACAGTGCTTCATACATTACCTAGTCCAGATGGAGAGGCACTAGTCTGATTGCTGGCTGGTATGTTTGCATCGAATAATACATTATTGTTTGTGAGGTCTACTAATCTCAATTTGTATAAAGTTATTTCTCCTCTTGGCATATCAGGTGGCATCCAAGTTATCTGTACCCTTGAATCACTGATTGATGAAACAACCAAATCTGATACAGGACCTGATACTGTACAAATATCATACAGTTTATTTATTGTTTTTAGTCTTATACATAATCTTACATTCTTCTGTTGTTCTAATAGTGAAAATCCTAGTCTCTGTCTTCTCACCAGAAGGTATTTGATATCTCACTTCACATACAAACATTGTACCGTGAATATCATGGGTAATAGTTTTATCTATTGATAGAAGCAATTCATTATGTCTAATCTCATTTTTTGAAAAAGAAACAACTGATGATGTATTTAGCCAACGTATAGAGGCTCCAGTGAAATTACTATAACAAAGCACACTTGCAGTAGATCCAACTTCGTAAGTATTTCTATTTCCAGCCATTTCTAAAACTAATAACAAAGACATATTTCACTTATTGTAAACGCAATGAATACTTTAGAGATTTTACAATTAATATTGTTGTATCCACTCCATCGCATACCTTTAAACTCAGTAGTTGTCATGTATGTGGTGCCTCTGCTATTACTAACAGTGCAGCTGAAGATCCCAGTGTAATCTGACAGTGTATTACCAGATATGGACAGAAGGTTGTGGTAAGTGGCACTGACAGTATCCATTACTATTTTACTCGGTGAGTAAGATCCTCCTCTTCTGTTCCAAATTAGAGTAGTGACAGGACCTCCAGTAGATACACAAGTCACAACACCAGTTGTAGTGTCGTATGTGATATTCTGTATATCTAGCAATCCTATGATAAAAATATAGTTCAGAGTTATTGATTGCCTGCTAAACTTTAAAAAGAATCTAAGAGAGTAGTACTGATCGCTGATATACAATAACAACTTTAGCTTTGGCCTGGCCATATTTGGTAATTTTTCCATTACATTTAAATAATATTTTTCATTATTATATTTTCTGACAGGAATATAGGAGACTATGCCAGATTTATAGGACTTGGTTATAAGCATGGTTGCTCAAGGAATAATGATATAATAATTTTAATCCTAATCATGTGGTTAGACTTTTCAGTTTTAATCAAATAAAACGGATTTAACATTTGATAGGTTAACTGCCATAATACTTGGAAAAATTTTTTTAGCTGTGCATCAATGAAACAGAGTACAAATTAATCACATATAATGTATGCTGCTGAATATTGCTACTGAAACCATGCAAGCTTGAGGTAAAAATGAAAGTAATTAATTATGCATACCTTCTCCATCATTATATATTCCAATATATAATTTATGATCTCGTCTATTCTGATGAGGAATGTTACATGTGTATATTCCAGAAGGTCCCACAGCATTTATGCCACGATGCAGAATTACTGCTTGTTTATTTCTACTTCTAGAAAATACATGAGAGTTAGCATTTTGTCGACTTATTACAAAAGAATTATTTGGGTATTGCCAGCTTCCCAATGATCCACCGCTTGGATTGTCCTCATTTCTGCAACAAGTTATAAGATCTGTATAGCAAATTAGTAGGTTATTATCTAGTCCAATATCCGATAAATTCACCAGACTGTTTGTAAGATAAGCCACACCATTGAGATAGACATGATCTAATAATTTAATAGTTTATAAGAAAAAACAACAACAACAATAAATATAGAAATATTGAAAATATACTTACATGGTAAACCCAGCGTTGTAACAGTCAAGGTAGAATTAGGGCTAGATCCTATTGTATTGATGTATGCCACATCAACAGTGTAGGACGTTACTGGATTGAGTGTAATAGCAGTAAACATTCCATTAATCACACTCAAATTAGTCAATTGCAATAATATGTGAACAGATTCTGTCTCATAATATCTAACTGTATAATATCCGTCTTGTCCATTACGAGAGAGACAAGATTCTCTACTCCATGACACTGTGAAACTTGTGGCATTAAAGGACTCCAACATTAACTGTGGAGCTTCCCTTGGAGCTAATAAATACAAATATGAGTAAAAAAATAACTTGAATGGTAAGGATCTTACCAGCAGATAGAGTAGTAATAGTATGTGTGGCAGGTGAAGATGTACCCCCATTATTTGTTGCTGTTAAAGTGAATTCATATTCTATATTCTCTTCCAAGCCTGATATAGTTATAGAAGTCATTGAGGTACTGGCAGTGCCTGAAGGAGCTTCAGTACAACCTACAACTCTTCTATAGCTGATAGTATACATATTTATAATTACTGGAGAAGGTGATGCCCATGTTAATACTACTTCTGTACTTGAAACCGAAGTAACCCTTAAATTTCTAGGCATAGAAGGACTAACATCTGTACAGAATAATCAGATAATAAAAGAGAATATAACAGATCAGTAATTCACAAGTCTATTAAAGATAAAGTTGTATGATCTTACCGTAGTAGCATAGCTACAAAGTACCTTTAATTCCTGTGTTCCACACGTGAAGATAACAATTTAACTATGAGACTTACAGTTATATCCTATGATTGTTATGGTCAAAGTAGAAAAAGGGCCATTTCCGATAGAGTTAGTGAATGCCACTTCAAATGTATAGGATGTGGCAGGAGTTAGTGAGTTGGCAGTGAATGTTCTGATATTAATATCTACATTTGCTGTTTGTGGTATTGAAGTAGATCCTGTCTCATAGTATCTAACTGAATAATATCTATCTGGTCCATTTCGTGAGAGACAAGATTCACGGCCCCATGTAGTAGTGAAAGTAGTGGCACCTACATGTTGTTGTATTAATTGGGGTGGAGCTTCTGAAGGTACTACATTACAATAGGATGACTGATTATTGACATAATAATAAAAAAAATCATTCTTACAGGCTGATGACATAGTGTATTGATATACAGCATCAGGTGTAGAGGTACCAGCACTATTAGTGGCTGTCAGTCTAAACCGATACCCAATGTTTTCTTGTAGACCAGTAATAGTAGTAGTAGTTGTAGTGGAAGTTACACTACCTGGAGGAGCTGCTGTGCATCCTGAGACTCTGGTATAACTGACAGTAAAAGTATTCACAAAATCTATGGAGGATGATGTCCAAGTCAGTGTTATTTGTACTTTGTACAGCAGAGTGCTCAAAGTTAGTTGGAGTAGAAGGAACAGCATCTATTTAATCGCATAGTTTATTATGTGTCCATAAATTTTACAGGTATTAGTCAATCAATTTAAAAGTTGTTTAGTAGGAATGTACTTTTTAATGTGTAACTTACATGTAACTGAAATTGTGTGAGGTAAACTAGTTATATCTACAGTACCAGTCAAATAGTCTGACGAGGCCATAACTTGACAACTGTACATAGCATTATCTTCAGTTGATGCCAACTGACTAAATACAATATCTGCATTATTAGTTTTATCAATGATATTTCTATTTTTTCTCCATTGATATGATATTGACATCAATTCCGGAGTAGCTGGTGCATAAATTGTACAAGTCAGTGTGTATCTTCGGAGAACAACTGGTGTCCCACTAGGAGTGACAGAGGCAGAAATTGAAGGTCCTATAGTTTAGTTTAAAGAAATAATATTCATTGAAATGTTATTGCTTGGCAACATACTTGTAACTGTGAGCATAACAGAAGTGGTTTGACTAGATCCTGTAACAGAAGCCTGACAAGTGTAAGTTCCAGCATCAGATTCTCTGACTCTACCCGAGATAACAGCTTGATTTTCTCTACCAGATAGAAGTCCACTTGATCCAGATCCAGTAGTTGTCCATGTATAACTTGGGGACACACCACCAGACAGAGTCGCCTCACAAGTAAGGGAAACCATTGAACCAGCAGGAATGGATGGATTGTCAGGAGTAATTGTGACAGACATAACCATGGGAGCTTCTCAGATATTATTGAACGATAAACGAAAAAAAAATACAATACACAGAGTGATTTCATTATGATATGTACAGTATGGGAATACTGTGGTTATATTAGGTAAAAAAGATATTCTAAGAATACAAATTGATCTTCTATCAAGAACCACATACTAGATAAAAAACTACAGTTAATTCAATTAGGATTTAGTTTATAGTTATGTATACAGAGTATTAGTAGAGAATTTTTTTGTCTTAACAACCAATAGCAATGTTCATTAAAACTTAACTTGATTGTACTTAGGTTAAGTTTTAATTAACAATATTATTGGCTGTTAGAACGTGTTTGAATTACCTGTGCAAAATTCGCTCGCTATTTGTGCTCAAGTACAATATTTTTATGTTAACAAGAACGGCATTTGAGGCTTCAATCTAGTTTTTATGAAGGGTCAGAACTTGATAATAGCTTTACTTTTATTAAAACATTGAAACATCCACTCTATTGTCTATGCCATTTTGAATGTTTCTATTTACACATGTCATGAAACACGAATTTGATAAGCAAAATTCACAAGGACTCTAGTGAAGGAAAATTGGGATCAGTATTTACTAAAATAGTGCACTCCACTTCCCTTCACAATAATATTATTATTGTATATTAGTCATTATTCAATTGTTATCAAGTTCTGACCCTTAATAAAAACTAGATTGACACTTTCTCACCTAAAGTGGTCTGGAAAAAAAGCAAAGGAAAAATGTTAAAAAATCTTAGTTGTCGCTGGGGATTCGAACCCAGGGCCAATGGCTTTAGCCACCAGTGCTCTAACCACTGAGGTATGACAACCATCGACTTCCAAGACTCTCACATTTTTCCTTTATACTGTTGAGTATTACCGCTTGCTGTGGTCTTTTACTCAACAGACCACCAATTATGTGCCATCAGAACCCCTTTTCGGTGTCGACCGGAAACACCTCCCCCTTCATCATAGACCAACAAAGAGTTAAAAAAATACTTTATATTAAAATATTCTGGCAAAAAAATCTGGATTTTTAGCCCAGACGATTAACCCAATAATTTTCAGTGGACAAAAAAAAAACAAGAATAAAAAAATAAATTATACAAAATATATAATAATAATAAAAGTTAGTCTTGCATAATATGACATATCTGAGTATGCATATTATATTCTAATTCTAATTAATGACAAACAACATTATGGTGGGCATGTTTGTTTAGTGTTTCTGGTAGAAAGTCATGCAGTGAGCCTTACCGCTTGTATATTATAATTCATCTGATTTCCATACCATTATCAGTTGGTACTCTGCAGGTAGCTATACTTTCCTAGTGATACATTAGCAGAACCTGTTCTAACCAGATAAACTTGATGATAAAAATAATGATAAAAAATGATTAGTCTGTGTAGAGATTATTTCTTGGTGATCTATTTTCATTTAAATAAGGAATATGACTCCACCAGTTTCCAATGCATTTATATTTAGTCTGCACCACTACAACAGCATCATGTCAACAGTATTGCATACTGAACCATTGTTAGGATTAGAATTCTCAGAAATTTCATGTTTACTTTTAGGTAAATAAACACATTAATAGCTTATGACTCCTTAGAGTTGAACTGATTGGCCTTTCTTTAAATTTCGTTAGCTCACCTTGAGAGTCTGCATAAAGAAGCGCTTGCAGAAATAAAAGTAAGCATAGAAAATTTCTTTCACTTGACATGTCAAAAAAAATCTGATTTTCTAACGTGAAAAGCAGAAACAATAACGATTAAAAGCGTACAGTTACGTGCCAAAGACGATAGAAGCGGCTTACCACACCCTTTCACTGGTAGCAGATTCGATAAAGGACTCCCTTACCTAATAATTATGCTTTGCGAAGGATCCACAGCATAAGAAGTCCCCCATCCCCTTTCAACTGGTTAGCTGTGCACACCAGATCTATACCAATATTCGCATTTTGTTATTTGTTGCTATATCCATGCTCTAGTATTAAAGTCTGTTGTTTTTTCATGCGTATGAAGAAACGAATTGTTATTCATTCAATTATTTCAATCTTTAGGTTTTGAAGCGGACTAATGCCAGGTTGCTGAAAGTACTGCCTACAGTTCGTCCTCACTTACACATCAAACTTAACAACATTATATGATCAATTATTCACAATCATTTTTTTGTGTACTATTAACTTTATGCGCAATTATTATTTTTATACCTCATGTTTTTATGACCTTAAAATATAAATTATGAATAACATTAAAATAATCACAGAAATTCTGAAAATTGTGTCAAAAACGAAATAAATATGCTATCTATTTTTAAATACATCGTGCGCCACACTGTGTGGCTGGTCCCTTGTTAAAATCAATCCAGAAATTCTGAAATTGGTGTCATAAACGAATTTAAATAAAGTAAAATATTTTTTTAAAATACATCATGCGTCATAGTGTGGCAGGTCCTTGCTAGTATATGGTAATAATGTTTGCAAGCTATTATATACTACTATCTTTTCCAGTGTCTCTCTCTCGGTGGCTGTGCAGGGAGGGAGCTGTGCCTTTGTCCTGGGAACAATCACCACCTAATCTTTTACTCAATAGTTAATATTAGTACTATTATTATTTATTTACTTGTTTTGTTTAAAATATTCTTAGGCTTAGGTAAAGTTGTAGCTAGATGTAACAGTAAGAGTAATAGAACTGCAAAAAGTTAGGCCATAACTTGACAACAATGATCAGTACAATAACGTATAAATGATGTGTGTACTGAGTGGGGTAGAGATAATATGGGCATTGGAAAAAACAAACTTGGATGCAATTGGCTGCCACAAGAGTGGTTGGCTGAATGGGTGGGGTATAGATAACATGGGCATTTGAAAAAAATACATGATCAGAGGAATTACTCAAGCAGAACTGATTTTTTATTGTTGTAATGAGAAAACTGAAATGCAAGAGAATTGCCCCCCTTGCTTACCCATACAATACAATAAAAATAGGAAATTAAATATTAATAACATCCTGTTTTCATGACCTGAATTATGGGGATATATATTTTTTGCAGTTCTCACAGTTTAATATAGTTTCTTGGATAAATTTTTTGACAATAATTGCTACAGCATTGAGGTAGCAATAACTATGGCCAATTAAATGATTAGTTAACTACTAACATACAGGCAGGAGTGCAAAATATTGAGAATGTGCTAGTAATTATTTCACCAAAATAATCACAAATAATGTGATTCTCTGTCAAACTCAATTGCACATTACCACATTGGGTTTGTTAGCTACCAGTACCTAATTGCATCTTCTGCACCAGATAGACAAATGTGTTCAATAGATGAGGAAATCTATATTCCATGATCAATGTAACCAATATTTTATACAAGTGTAAAATATTACTACTTCGAGCAGTTATAATGTTTCTATTGTGGTCATCTTTATATTCTACCTTTACAAATAAAATTTAATGATGATTCAGACATAATTAAAGTAGTAGCAAATTTTCTTGTTCTAAAATTTACCAATATAACCCCACAAAAACATACTATTTCAAAAAATAATCAAAGTGAAGTAGACATTCATTACACAAACAACTTGTCAGAGGACACCATATGATAGGCAATAACAAACATTACTCAGTATTATAAACTTTGCAAAATTTACATTCAGTTTTACTGAGAACCAGATGTTTTATTAATCAACAAAATGTCACGTCTGGCAACAATAACAGTTGGATCCACCTTGGTTATTAAATACAGCAAGCTATTTTTATAATGTGTGCTTTTCCATTGACTGATCATCTGGCTATGTGAGTAGCAATGCAGAGTTGAACCACATACGATGAATGAGAGAAAAGAGGATTATGTAAATAATATTTTGAATGTTTTAACTAAGATAAATAATCAAAATTTCATTCATCATTTTACTCTTTTGTTATATTATTGATTTTCTTACCTACATTCATTTGAATAAAAAAAAATATATATATACGCAAAATTTTAAGTGTCAAGTCTGCTAAAGAATTATATTTTCATTGTTCAACTGATGAAGATCCTATGGGATTGTCTGTCTTGATGAAATTCAACTTCAATACTACGATTAGTTTAAAAACCCCCGATTATTATGCTCACTCATACAATAACATTAGTTGCTCCATCCTGTTCAAGATAAAAATAATAAGTGTGTTGATTCTAAAACTTCTTCAAGGACTTACTTAGTGTAATAAAAATTAGACATTAATGAGTGATTTTAGTTAATACGTGACATATATCTGTTAAAGAAAGATGAAAAATATTGTTAATTTTTTAAGCACTTTACAGCCCCATAATTCCACACAATAGTATGGATCGGTAGCCATTGCTAAGTAAACACCAGTAATATTTACTACAATCCTTTCTCAAGACAACCCAAGTTTACTGCAGCACTGCATGCTACTCCCTGATATTATTCACATATAACTCAAAATTTGTTATTTACTAATTTGTTGTACTTAATAGTCATATACATACATTTATTTATCCGTAAGAGTTTGCTCTACATGAAAAGTATCCATTGACAACCATAACACAGTGTATAATGAGTTTATAACTGGCTTGATAACCTCTAGAGTCTTGTGTATTATTTGTCAACTCTAATTATCAACTCAGTTTACCGATTTTGTTATGGTTGTCAATGGACTCTTTTCAGGCAGTGTTGTTAGATGGAGGCAATATTGCCATGTTGAGAAAAACTGACTCTGATCTTGTACAAAGGCTACCTTAGTAGATTGAATATAGCAACAGAAAGTAATCTTAGGTTATTAATTATTTTTATAAATTTCAAAGATGTATACCATAGCTATACAGTTAGTATTCATGTTTCATGAATTCATTCTTATTGAGACAAGTTGTTTGAAATGGAATATTCTATTTAGTGAGACTATTTTTCACTATTATAACTAATATTAATATAAATTTAAAAAGTGTATAAACAGAGCAGCATAGCTTGAAATCAATACTGCGATCATTACTGAAAATTAAGCAAGAAATAGATTTGATAATTACTATCCATGTATACTTGACAGCAACTAGGACAGTCAGTGCAATATAAGTATAATAATATGTATGCATTCAGATTACTTCAATAGACTATAGCAATGCCAGCTATATATAAATGTAAGTATTACAGCGATAATGTAGCATTGCAAGTCATACTATAGGGTTTCTGTGGAACTAAAGTCTACATAGCAGAGCAAGGTAAATTTTATAACAAAAAAATCATGAAAGTGGTGTATTAAAATAATTTAATTGAAACTATGGTATAATTTAACTGCAACCGAATTATTAGTTTAATGTCACATGTTTAATTCTATTTTTAATGTATACAACTGTTGCTAGATTTTGTGACCACTTGTCACTCTGCTAGGAAAAAAAACTGGTGTTTGTTCTGTGAGATAAATGTTTGAACGTGAACTTAGAGGCATTTGCTGACCATTACCCTTTCCTGTAAAGGGAAAGGTTACTTGCCATGATACCCTTTACCAACTGAACTGAGTTACAAAAGTACACAAACTTTCATTAATACTAAAGATTGAAGCTGCTGGAGAAGTTCTAAAGAGAGAAAGAGACTACTTAAGGTTATTGTGATGAGTGTGTGACTAAAAAGCTCATGTGAGTTAGAATTCCTAAAATGTCTGATTTTCATTTATTTTAAAAATCTATTTATAGTCTGCTTCATCAGCCGTCACCTTTTCAACTAAGGCCAAGGTTATTGGCAAAAATACAACATTGAAAGAGTTAAATTGAATAATTATACAAGTATAGTAACTAGTGATGTGCTTGAGCACAAATGGCGAGCGAGCCTAAGTTGATTCGACAGGTTACTATGGCATTGAAGACCCTTTGCCAACGTATAGTAACCTGTCGAATCAACTTTTTGTGTCTTGAAAACAAGCGTTTTAGCAGGAATTTTCTCATACTTTGGAGCTTAAGTATAAAGTAAGGTTTGCTTAATGCTGTAGTTTCAGAATAAACTGGAG